>Ga0335072_10000146_pt1 | contig 149772 bp, 131 predicted proteins | sample Lox_Sample_21_FD_206725 | JGI IMG/M metagenome (GOLD analysis project Ga0335072, IMG submission 206725) | Soil microbial communities from Loxahatchee National Wildlife Refuge, Florida, United States - Lox_Sample_2.1 | ecosystem: Environmental > Terrestrial > Soil > Wetlands | place: USA...
CTTGCTGATGCTGCCTCACCTCCTCTCCTGTGAGGTGAGGGTATCCGGTTATGAGCAGGGGCCGCTACTCGGCCCATGCACCCTGACAGAGGAACACCGTCATGGCCATCTGTTCGAAGTCGATCTCGAGAGCGTCGGCCATGGGCCGCAGCCGCTCCGGATCAGCCGGTATATGACCGGCTTCGATCGCGGCCCACTCCGAGGACTCCATACCAGACAGCCGGGCGGCTTCCTCAACGGACCGGCCCAGAGCCTCGCGGCAGTCCTGGACCATGCTGCCGAACAGGCGGCGCCAGGTCTGGACTTCGATCTTCTTCAGGTTGGCGGCGGCGGGCTGATGAGAACTGCGATGCATACTGATCATTTGGTCATGACTCCTGTTAGCGCATCCTGTCAAGTCAAGGATGCGGGGATTTGGGTTCGATTGTGAGTATGGATTCAGCCGGCGGCTCTACCAAAGCTCCATCAGCGGAGTCTCCATGTCACAGTTGACTGAACACTTCGAAGATCACGAGCTCGGTGTCGAAGGCTGCGAAGCCCGCCTCGTCCTGAACGCGAAGTACCTCTGCTCGCAGATCCTCGAGCCCATCCGTGCGAAGTTCGGCCCCGTCCACGTTCACGACGGCTACCGCGATCCTGGCCACAACGCCGCCGTCGGAGGCAAGACCGAGTCCTTCCACCTGTTCATCGATGGCCATGCCGCGGCCGACATCGACGCCCTGCCGGCGGTGAGCATCCCGCGCTCTTCGACTGGCTGCGTCTGGAGTCCCATCTGGCCTTCGACAAGGTGATCCTCGAGACCAACGCGAAGAACGTGCCGGCCTGCGTTCACATCCAGATCGATCGCCTCAACCCGCCGCGGCGCCAGGCCTTCATCGGCCATACCCGGCCAGACCAGGTCTCTCCGTCCTGCCCGAACCAAAACGCCTCGCGCGCGCACGCGGCAAAAACGACGCCGTATCGGAAGCCATTTCGGAACCGGATTGATTTCACACGCGGGGGCGGCGAGTGGGTGGGACGCCTGCTCTCTGTTCTTCCCGGCCCCGAGGCGCTCAACACACGCTGTGGACCCAGCCTTCGTCCTGCCCGATCCCACAAGCCTCGCCCGCACCCGGGCAGGCCGGACTCAGGTTATGCTTTCGGCATCCCAGCCGCCCGATTCCCAGGGTGCGACTTCTGCCACAGGTTTTCGCCACAAAGAGCCGGGGGAATGCCTTTCCCCTACCTTCTCTTGCAGGATTACGCACTTTTCTCCCGTTACGCACCCTCGCTTTTCCCGCTCTAGTATAGGCATCTGCCTGCGTATCGGTTGTTTTTCGTTCACTGATGCGTTATCAGAGACGCTCTCCCTGCCTTTTTTCCTCTGTCCGGCAACGGGATACTCTCCTCTCCCTTACCCCGCCGCACCCCTCCGCGCCCACGGCGCTCCCCGGCGCGGCTCCTACTCATCCCTCCCGGAACCCAGGACGTCCCGCGTGCACGCACCGGCGGCGGACTCAGGTGATCCTTTAGGCATCGGAGCCGCCCGATTCCGGGATGCGAGTTCTGCCACAGGTTTTCGCCACAAAGAGCCGGGGGAATGCATTTCCCCTACCTTCTCTTGCAGGAATGTACACAAATCCACGGTTACGCACCCTCGTTTTTCCCGCTCTAGTATAGGTATCTGCCTGCGTAACAGTTGTTTTCTGGGTACTGAGTGGTTATCCAGACGCCGATTTCGACGCCATTCCGGCCCCAGCCGTTCGGCTTCCCCCGTGCTGCCCCTCTCCATCCGATATCCGCTCCCGTCTTTTGCTACGCTCTCTCGCCTGTCCGCTAGTAAGGAAGGTTCTTTCGATTCGGCATGGGTCCTGTTGGCGCCCGCTTCACCTTCGCATCCATTCTTCGCGGCCCAAAGGGCCGCTAGGCGGCCCACGCTCTCGGCACCCCACAGCTCAGAGTCCGCTGCAGTTCTTGAACTTCTTCCCGCTGCCGGTCGTTGTGACGGGAGAACATCTTGCACCCGGCACACACACAGGTGTGGTGACTACCCGAACCTCCTAACCGTAGGCCCCGGACCAGAAAGAGCCTTGGATCGGCATAAGACAAACATGTTCCAAGAACAAAGGAGCGGGTTGTAGGCTCGCCACGACTCGGTCATCGAAGAGGTGAAAGAATCTATCCTTTGGAGGAGGTTGGCAATGGCGCGCGGCGAGGTGGCAGTCGTCACCGGTTCAACAAGCGGTATAGGCCTGGGTCTGGCGGAAGGATTTGCGTCGGCCGGCTATCGGCTGGCCATTAACGGTTTGGCCGGGCCTGGCGAACCAGAAGCGCTGGTCGACCGGCTTCGCAGCCGCTATTCCATCGAGGTCTTCTACCACCCGGCTGATCTGGCGGACCCGCAGCAGTGCGAGGCGTTGGTGCGGGATACCGAAAGCCGCTTCGGCTTCGTCGATGTGTTGTTGAACAATGCGGGCGTGCAGCACGTCGCGCCAATCGAGTCGTTTCCGCCCGAGCAGTGGGACAAGATCTTGGCTGTGAACCTGTCTGCGGCCTTTCACACTATGCGCGCGGCTCTGCCGGGTATGCAGCGACGCGGCGCTGGCCGGATCATCAATATCGCGTCAGTCCACGGCATGGTGGCGTCGGTCCACAAGGCTGCTTACGTGGCTGCGAAGCATGGCATCGTGGGGCTGACCCGGGTGGCTGCATTGGAAAACGCCGCACGCGGAATCACCTGCAATGCCATCTGTCCCGGCTTTGTCGTGACGCCTTTGGTGGAGAAGCAGATCGAGGCGCGGGCTGCGAGCAAAGGTCTTTCCGCAGAGGAGGCGGCTCGCGAGCTCCTGAGCGAAAAGCAGCCCTCCGGCCGCTTCACCACTGTGGAAGAGATCGCTGCCCTCGCGCTCTTTCTCTGCTCTTCGGCTGCGGCCAATCTTACCGGAGCATGTCTGCCAATCGACGGAAGCTGGACAGCACAATAGAGGCAATCTCCGCTTCCGCCCGCGCCGGTCAGGTATGGAACGCCTGAGGATGCGTATCGGGATCTCTGAAGGCATTTCCAGAATTGCCGCGCGTCGTGGCTCCTTACAGTCCGCTCCCGCAGCAGGTTTTGAACTTCCTTCCGCTGCTACAGGGGCACGGATCGTTGCGACCGGCTTTCTCGAATGCCGCGCGCCTGTCTTGGGTAGCCACCCAGCGCATCACGTTTGCAGGCGCGCGGCCGGCGGCCAGCTCCGCTGCCATGAATCGCATGGACGGGTCGATATGGCGGAAGAACATCTTGTATCCGGCACACAGATAGTTCAGGCCGGCTTGGCCGTCCGGGGTCTTAACGAACCGGTGCTTGGGGCACTCGCCATTACAGGCGAAGCGCACATCACATTCGCGGCAATAGCGCGGCAGGGTTGACTCTTTGGCGTTGCCAAAGCGGTGCTGCTGCTCGCTGGCGACGAGCGACTCAAGGGGCGACTCCATGATGTTGCCAAGCCGATTCCGCGGGAAGACGAAATGATCGCAGGAATACACGTCGCCGCAATGCTCGATGGCCAGCGCAGCGCCGCATTGCCGCCGGAAGACGCACAGGCTCGCCTCCATTCCCGTCCACATCTCCAGGCTCACGTCGAAGATCTGCACGTAGGTATGACCCACGTCGTGCCGGACCCACTCATCGAAGATGGCGCAAAGAAACCGGCCGAACTGGCGCGGCTCAACAGACCACGGGGCCACCTGTGCTTCCCCGGCGAAGTCGGGCGAGATGAGCTGCAGACCGTCGGCGGTGACCTGATGCGCGATCCGCTCCGCGATGGGGATGAACTGCATGAAGCCGCTGCCGTGCTCCTTGAGAAAGCGGTAGATCTCGAGTGGATGGTCGCCGTTGGCTCGATGCACGGTGGTGAGCGTATTGAACTCGACGCAGTTGCGCCTCAGGGTCTCCAACCCGCGCATCACCTTGTCGAAAGTGGGTCGACCTCCCTTGTCGACGCGGTAGGCGTCATGGAGATGGCGAGGCCCGTCGATCGATAGGCCGATGAGAAATTTGTTTTCCCTGAACAACGCGGCCCACTCGTCGTTGAGCAGCACGCCGTTGGTCTGAAATGCGTTCCGGATGTTCTTGCCATTGGCGTATTTTTTCTGGATTTGAACGAGCTTGTGAAAATACTCGACGCCGAGCAGTGTTGGTTCGCCACCCTGCCATGCAAAATTCACCACCGGCGTCTCATGGGCCTCGATGTACTGGCGAATATAGCTGTCGAGTACTTCCTCGCGCATGGCCCACCTGGAAACCTGTGGATAGAGCGACTCCTTTTCGAGATAAAAGCAGTATTTGCAGTCGAGGTTGCAGATCGGTCCGATCGGCTTGGCCAGGACATGGAAGTTGGGAATGCTCATTGTGACCCTCGCGGCACCCGACCGGTTGGCGAAACGCCGAATCCGGAATTTCGTTGCGTGTATTCACTGATCGGCGTGTTTGCTTGTCGGCCTGCTTCAGGCGGTCGAATCAGCCCCAGTGAACGCCTATTTCGCCTGCCTCAAGCCGGGATACAGGGGCAGTCCGGTGGGCTGGTATCGATAGTGGTCGTTGGTTTCTCTGCGCAGCTCCTCCATGCGCGCCTGGAGGTGTCGCGTCAGATCTTCGTATCCCGGCTGGCCGTAAAGGTTGCGCATTTCGTCGGGATCCTTTTCAAGATCGTACAGCTCACATTCCTTCGGTTCCAGGAAAAACTCAATGTACTTGTAACGCGTGGTGCGAACGCCCCGGCACGGCTTCACATTTTCGAAACCGGGGTATTCGTAATATTCGTAGAGCCAGTCCTGGCGCCAGGGGACCTTCTCGCCTTCGGCCAAAGGCAGGATACTCCTGCCCTGCATCTCGCTGGGGACGGGAAGGCCCGCCATCTGCAGCAGCGTGGGCGCCAAATCCAGGTTCAGAACCATGTTGTCTGATGTCGCACCCGGTTTCACCTTGCCGGGGTAGCGCACCAGCATGGGAACCCGAATCGAGGGCTCATACATGAGGCGTTTGTCGTAAAGGTGATGCTCGCCCAGGAAAAAGCCGTGGTCGGCAGTCAGCAGCATTGCGGTCTTTTCGAGTTCGTCCTGGCTCTCAAGCGCCTTGAGGACCTCGCCGACGTTGCGGTCATTGTCTTCGACGCCCACGTAATGGTTCTTCACCAACTCTTCAAGCGAGCGAGGATCATCACTGTACACCTCTGAATAGCCGATCTTATCGTCGGCATCGGCCACCGCGCGGGGCTTGTCCGGGTAGCCCTTCTCGTCCTCGTCAAACGAAGCCGGCACTGGAATGGGTATTCCGTTCAGATCGTTGACCATGTCTTTGGGCCTGAAGAACGGCGCGTGCGGCGCGTAGAACCACAGGAACATGCAAAAGGGCTTTTCGTGTTTCTGCTGCAGCCACTCGACCGCCTTCCGCGTCAGCAGCGTGTCCACGTACTCGCCGGCATAAAGCTTCTCTGGCCCGTACCTGCCTTTGATGCCCTCGGTGATACGGGGTCGGTAATAGTCTGCCTGGCCAACGAAGCCGAAGTAGTAATCCCAGTAGTGATCCATCAGCGCGCCCTCGACGTGCGACTTGCCAAGGAATGCCGTCTCGTAGCCGGCCTTCTGCAACAGGTCCGAAACCAGCGGCAGCTTCGGATCGATCCGGCCCTGCACGTTCGATACCGCGCCAGTCGAGTGCGAGTACATGCCGGTGAGCATTGTGGCGCGGGACGGCAGGCACAGAGCGTTGACTACGAACGCATTGTGGAACACGCAGCCCTCACGGCCGATCCGGTCCATGTTGGGCGTCTGAATGATCTTGTTGCCCGTCAGCGACAGTTCGTCCCAGCGCACGCCTTCGCCCACGATGCAGAGAATGTTGGGCTTGTCAGCGTCGCCAGTCAGCTGTCCCGCAAAGGCCTCAACCCCGCTCAGGCTCGTTGCCACCACGCTTGCGCTACCGGCGAGGTACTTTAATACCGTCCTACGTGTCTCCATCGTTTCTCCAACAAGGTTCGTGCGATCGCAACCACGACAATGTTCTAGTGTGGCTTTGAAGATTCCTGTGCGCCGCCAAAGTGCGGCATATTCGGTGGAATAGGTGTCTCCCCAATCCGGGTGCGTGGTGAGGCCACATTGTTTTGCAGTTTCGCGAAGGCGTCCCCAACCTCCGGCGGCATCGTCTTCATTTGCGTGAAAACCTCTTCACGGATCTGTTGAACGATATCCGGGTGCAGATTTGCAACGTCGTACGATTCTCCGGGATCGACGTCCAGGTTGTAGAGCTCAGCATTAGGCAGCCAGAAGCTCTCTCGTCCAGCCGTATAGTCGTTGATATAGATCTCGCCGGTCAGTTGAGCCAAACGAAGTTTCCATTTTCCTTTGCGGGCACAGTGAAGGTCCAGGCCCTGCATAGGTAAACCTCCGCTAAACGGCGTGAAGTAAAGAATGGCCGGTCGCTCGAATTCCTCGTTGTGCTCGAAGAATGTGCTCGAAACGTCGATCCCATCCAGGGGTAGCTTCGGCTTGCTCAGCCCACAAAGAGAGGCAAACGTGGGAAGCACGTCGAGGTTCGATGTCCAGGCACCCGAGACGACGCCACGGGGAATGGCGGCGGGCCAATGAGCAATGAATGGAACTCGAAAGCCGCCTTCAAAGGTCGATGACTTGCGACCCCTCAAGGGGCCCATATCTCCTTGGAACCAACAGCCATGATCGCTGGTAAAGATAACCAACGTATTGTCAAGCAGCTTTTGCTCTTCGAGTGCGCGAGTAATCTCGCCTGCGCTCCAGTCAATTTCCTCCACAGCGTCTCCATACAGGCCAAAGCCGGATTTTCCGAGGAACCGTGAGGATGCGTTGGCCGGGTCATGTGGATAAGAAAAAGCGAGATACAGAAAGAATGGTTTGTCAGATTTCTCGTTTATGAAACGTAACGCCTCTTCCGTGTAGCGGGGTGTAAGCAACGTGCGGTCTGTGTGTGGTTCCAGGATAGAGGCATCGCGCATCAGCGGCAAAGGATGCATATCGTCGCTCCAAGGAACGCCATAAAACGAATCGAAACCGCGGCTTGTAGGCAGATACGGGGGCAGGTGACCCAGATGCCACTTTCCAATAGCTTTGGTACGGTAACCGCCATCATGGAATAGGTTGGCGATCGTGGTTTCATCTGGATCCATTCCTGTCGTCGAAAACGGCCAATAAACACCCAGGGTGTGACTGCGTGGAGCGTACCGGCCGGTCAGCAGAGCCCCGCGTGCAGCCGAACAGATTGGATGACCCGACGTGCAGTGCATGAAGCGCATGCCTCCGGCGGCCAGACGATCCAGATTGGGCGTTGGAAGCTGCGAACCGTAGCAATGAAGATCGCCATAACCAAGATCGTCGCAGATCATCAAAACTACGTTCCTGGGTCGCTTACTGCCGGTTCCGCTTGTGCTCACTCCAGTAGCGAACTTCTCCAGCCCGGATGCCACGGTAGCGGGCACAGACGGCAGACCGACCGTCGCCACCATTGAAGTCATAAATTCTCTTCGGTCCATTCCTCTGCCTCTGGTGAACTGTCTGACTAAACGAGGGAATACGCCTACGACGCCTTGAGCGCTCCTGGTGCGCCGGCCATTCCGCGCTGCAAGCAGATTCCTTCCAGCTGGGCGCGGAGCGCCGCCTTCACTGCGGCTGCGCCACCATCGGTAGCAAGGTTATGCAGCTCTCGCGGATCCACCTGATAGTCGTAGAGTTCCTCCCCTTCGCTGCCTTCCTTCCAGAAGGTATATCGATAGCGTTCGTTACGAATGGAGTAACCCATAATTCCGCCCGAAGGAATATTCGGCCAACCCCATGGCGGGGGATAATTACCTGGACGGTAAATCTGTGTAATTGCGGGACGACTCCAGCTCGCGTTCGGATTGGAAAGGAGCGGGACGACGCTTTGCCCGTGGAGGTTGGAAGGAGTCTCCTGCAGTGAACATAATTCCGCCAGAGTTGGATAGATGTCCAGGTGCTCTACGGTTCGGGGACAAACCTGGCCGGCAGCCGCAACGCCGGCGCCGCCGATCATCAGAGGAACGCGTGCTGCCGGCTCGAACAGCGTCTGCTTTTCCCACTGACCGTGCTCGCCGAGCTGCCATCCGTGATCGGCCCAGAAAACAACAGTCGTATTCTCGGCGAGCCCCAATCTTTGAAGGGCGTCGAGCACACGGCCGACATTGGAATCCAGAAAACTGGCAGCCGCGTAGTAGGCCCGCATCGCCTGCCGGCATTGGTCGGGGGTCATGCCATAGTTTGGAGTTTTTGTGATGTAAGCCCAGGGCGGAGCGATATGCATTTCATCCGGATTGAACGGTGTGGCGTGAATCTCCTCCAGCGGATACATGTCAAAATATTCAGAAGGAACAATCCACGGAACATGGGGCTTGTAGAAGCCGACTCCGATGAACCAGGGATCGGTCGGCTGCATCCTTCGCTTTTCCAGCATTGCGATCGCTGCATCCGCAACCAAGTAATCGGTATGCAGCTGCGGGCTGGACGTCGACTCATACATGGCGATACTCGCACCCCAGCCGTCGTCGCCCGGAACCCGTGCGCCCACTGGGTTCCCTTCGCCAGGCCAACAACCAGATCCGCAGGCACTAGTTCCCTCTAATCGGTTGATCAGGGCCGCCATGTTGCGCTCTTTTAGCTTCGGCCGATTTTGCGGGGTAAAGTTTGTCAGCAAAGCTTCTTCTTTCACATGGTCCACGCCCGCGGGATTGATCGACTCGTTCCAGCTTGGGGGATCGTCAAGGCCGGACGTACCGATCTGATCAGGATTGCCATAGTGATAGATCTTGCCGGCTCGTGCGGTGAAATAGCCGTTGTTTAGAAATGCTTGTGGCAGGGTCACGGTTTCAGGTAAAGCTTCCCGGAAATGAGTCCGGAGGTCGTAGACCCGGGTGGTGTCCGGCGCCAGGCCGGTCATCAGGGAAGTCCGTGAGGGGCTGCACCATGGATATTGGCAGTATGCACGATCGAAGCGCACGCTGGACTGGGCGAGGCGCTGCAAATGAGGGGTTCTTACAATGGGGTTGCCATAGATGCCAAGCCGGCAGCAGCAGTCGTCCGTTGCGATGAAGAGCACATTCCGTTTTCGCGAGACGCCGCTCTGAATCATCGGAAATCCAAGTGCTGGCGCGCTCAGGGGTTTCCCGTACGCGGCCGGGCCCCCGGCAAGATTCGAAAGCATTGGCGCGGCCAAAGCCCCGGCGCCCACTTCTTTCAGGAATGTGCGACGCGAAATCTTCTTCTTCTTCATTTTCCATTCCCAGGCAGACCCTCATCGCAGGACCACCAGTTACGTGCTGAATGTTTAGTCAAACGCTTCGTACTCATCAGGACTATCGAAACAGCTGGGCGTCCTATCCGCATGTGCGCAGCGATCTGCGCATAGTAACCATCCAGGGTATTTGGCCACCAGTCCCGGCATAGGACGTTGTTGTGAGCGGCCCTGGGGCCGCTCACAGGGTAGTTGAGCGTCTTCTTTAACTCAGCTTCGTGTTCTCAAAACATCATCCGTAGCGCGAACTGGTACTGACGATTTGGGAACGCAGTGGAGTCGTTCGTGATTGTGCCCACTTGTGTAGTCCCAACAGCAACGGACGGTGCCGCGTAATGAACGCTGTTCGCAACATTGAATGCTTCGGCACGGAATTCGAGACGGTATCGTTCGGTAAATGTAAAGGTCCTGTCGACCAGAGCATCCAGGCTCACCACACCAGGTGCCCAGATAACCCCTCTTGCAGAATCGCCGTAAGTGTAAGGGGCCGGTACGGTATAGCATGAGGTGTCAAACCAGTGGCTGATGGATCGTTGCTGATAGGAGAGATAGCCCGAGCAGGTGCGATTCGGGCGCTCCGGCGTAGTGGTGTTGGCCGGGTCCGGGCTAACGCTCGGAGTCAGGGGATACCCGTGGTCGGCGGTAAAGATCCCCCCCAGTTGCCATCCCCCCGCAATCTGCCGGCCCGCCCGCGAAGCGGCAAGCCATGTGTGAGAAGCGCCAAAGGGCAGAGCGTAGATTACGCTCGCGGTATAGTCGAGGGGAACGTCGAGCCCGGAATTTCCCTTTTCGGCCTTCAGATCGTTCGGATTTTGTGGATACTGTCCTCCTACATTGTCTTCATTGTTGTGAACGTTATCGATGGCGTGTGCCCAGGTAAAATTCGACAGTACCGAGAGTCCGCCGGCATAGCGCTTATTAAAACCGACCTGAAGAGCATGATACGTGGAGTGGTCATAGTCACCTTGGTAAACTATCTCCCCGTACTCGGAGAACGGCCTCCGCGTAGCGACTGCTCCCGGCCCAGGAGGGGGCGCATTCACGTCATTGTCGCCCATAATGTGCGAGGTGCTGTTTCCGACGTAGGTGACGGTTAAGGCAGAATTGAAGGGCAGTTCACGCTCTATCGCCACGTTCCACTCATCCTCAGCAGGCATCGGGTAATTTCTGGCCTGTGAATAGAGACTTGGACTCTTCACGCTGGCTGGATTGAGAAAACCTGCGGGAAACCCGTCCTGAAGGACCAAACTTGAAGTTGCGGCATTCGTCGCAGAGACGAGGGGCACCGAGAAAAAATAGGGAGGGTTGGCCGCGCCTGCCTGGGCGATTGCCTGAAAACCGAGACCGCCATAGAAGATTCCAAAACCACCACGCACGACGGTTTTGTGTGTGATCTGGTACGAGACGCCAATGCGGGGCGCGAAGTTGGTCGTGTCCAAATCGCTGAAAGTACGATCGGCAGTGCTGCCATTCTTCGCCGCGACCAGGGTTCCATAAGTGGGGCTGGAAGGCTCCAGGTCGAAATTCGACATCCTGTTGTCCCGCTCCCACATGGGTGTCTGCAGATCATAGCGGAGCCCGAGGTTCAGGGTGAGACTCGGAGCGGCTCGCCAGCTGTCGTTGACGAAGATGCCGTAATATTCGGCACGCAGGCGCCCGACCAAGGCGGTCGACAGGGTCGCACTGTTAGTTTGTCCGAGCAGAAGATCCGCCAATGCTGAGCCGGTGCCGACGCCCGGCGTTTGTGACGTGAACTGCCCGTCGAAGGAAAGGGCGCCACGCTGGACATCGGAGGTCCCCGCGTAATTATGCGTAAACAGCAGCTGGCCGCCCATTGTGACCGTATGCTTGCCCCGGGCCCACGAAAACGTGTCGTTTCCCTGGCTAACCTGGACCAGCTTGGGGTTGGGCGCAAAGGTGCGGTCTCCGAGGGTGGAGAAGCCTGTAATGGAGAAGAATGGAAGTCCATTCAGGCCGGGAGCCGGCGGAATGCCATTGATTCCGAATTGCTGGAACAACGGCTGAGATTCGAGAGGTAACTGGTTCGAGTCGTTATGAGTGTAACCGATACGAAGCTCGTTGACCAGGTTAGAAGTAAAGATGTGCGCTTCACTCCCCATGATGGTGTAAGCGTGGATCGGTTGCGTCGACGGTCCGGTGGTCTGCCCTGCTCCAACCGGGTTGCCATTGCCTGGAGGAGCAAAGACGGATCCGGTCTCGTTGTACACCATCCCTCGGTTGAAGCTGACAAAGCCCGTATCATGGCTGCTTATCTGCTCGTCAAAACGGGAATCGATGCGATCGAAGTTCTGGATGAGGCCCTCGGTGTAGGCATAGTTATTTGTAGCCCCCGGATTCGCCACGTTTGGATAATTGGCTGCCGGATACAGAGCTGCCAGCTTCAGACCCACGGGATCAAGCTGGCCGGCAGGGATCGTATTGTTTTGAAATTCCTGCCTCTTCCCATTCACCACATCGGCAGGATTGTAGATGGGAATCGAACCAAAGTTACCGGTGGCTTCCAGCCCGATGGGGACGGTAGTAAATCCGGACAGGTCGCTCGTTTGGCGCTGCCCCTCGTACCCGACAAAGAAGAAGCTGCGATTCTTCAGAATCGGTCCGCCCACGGTTCCACCAAACTGGTTGCGATGCAGAGGTGTCCTGGGCTGGCCGGCCCTGCTGGCAAAAAAGTCATTGGCGTCAAGTGCCGTATTGCGCAGGAATTCAAATGCGTCTCCGTGGAATGAGTTGGTCCCCGACTTAATAGAAACGCTCACAATGCCACCCGCAGAACGTCCGTATTCGGCGCTGTAGTTGGAGGTTTCCACCTTGAATTCCTGGATCGCATCCACGGACGGCGTAATGGCGTTTATATTGGCGGAGTCCGCTCCCAATATGTAGTTGTTGTTGTCAATGCCATTAATCAGCATCGTATTTTCAAACGTCTGACTCCCGTTCAGGCTGAAACCGTTGCCTGCGCGGGAGTATGAGTTTTTTGAAGCGCCGGCGGTAAGCGTCACCAACTGCGTATAGTCGCGCCCGTTCAGCGGCATCGTGACAATTGTCTTCGTGCCTATAGTTTGACCGGTTGAGGCGCTTTGCGTTTGCAGCAGCGGCGCCTGCGAGGTAACTTCCACGGTCTGAGTCGCACTTCCCGCTTTCAGCTGGAAATCAATGCCTGCCTTCTGATCCACTTCCAGACGAACACCCGTGCGTCGCACCGACACAAAGCCGGACCGTTCCACCACTATGGTATAGATCCCTGGCTGCAGAAAGGGTGCTGTGTATTGCCCATCGCTGTTTGTTTTGGTCTTGATAGTGATGCCGGTGGCTGCGTTGGTCACAGTCACGCTGGCACCCGGAATCAGTGCGCCGCTCGAGTCGGTGACAAGCCCCTGCACCTGGGCCGATTGCCCGAAGGCAATCCGGCCTCCAAGTAAGATCAAGCTGACCACGACCAAGTGCCGCAGCGACATCCATCGAAATTTCGTTTTCATCGTTCTCCTGTGTTTCATCGCGCCTCCGGGGAATCACACACAATCTTGCGCAATCCGCCTCGTGAATCCATAACGAACGAACTCGTGGCTGGTCTGGGATGCGCCTGAAGCTGCCGCGACAAGATGCTGAGAATTAATAGACGAGCCCTAGGCCGTGGTAGAGCTGACTCTGCGGTCAGCGTTCTGGCCGGACAGTTGAAGTTGCCCGGGGCATAATGCCCGGGTGCTGTTTCGTGATGTACTTTGGGTCCAGGGAACGGAGCAAGAGATGCCGGAGAATTATCAGCCGAGCCATACGATCTGCCGCCGATTCCGGCGATGGATCTAGAGACGCAGACCGGAGCTGCTGCTGAAGTGGTAGAGCATCCGGATGAGCTGTAAAGGACGGGTCCCGAAGAGGCGTCCGCGGATGTGACCTTCGCCGCACGCCACAGAGCTTGAGAATACTCGGGAAAACGGAGCCGCTCGTTGGCTGGATGCCGATCTTCCGGCTCGCGATTATTTGCGTATCGAGACTCGAGAACTGCATTGGATTCGTCCAACTCACCTGCCCTCAGGGGTTGCTCTGGACGTTTTGCAAAATCTGGCTGTGCGGTCCAGGTGCCGAATCCTACGTGCGGCGAATTCGGCCCCGCAATGGGAATTCCCAGAGAATTCTCCGGGTCTTGAGGCTCTTTTCACTGTAAAACTCTGCCGACAAAGGGCGGACGATCGCGGCCAGACTATAGCTGTCACGGGAAAGACGAAGCCAATGTTTCGAAAGGTATAGGCTCTTATTCCAAGGAGCATCTTCCGCCAGGACACGAAAGTCCGGAGGTGGCGCCGGTTAGCTCGATCACCTGCGGCAGCCAATCCGTCTGCCGGGTCTCAGCTTAACGCTCCACATTTTTCGGCTCCGGGAGGGAGCCGCGAGAAATTCTTCCGGTCACCTCTGCACGACTGTAGGTGCGCGATGGGGAAGAGGACGGGCGTCTCCAATGGGATTGCGGAGAATTCCCTAGAAACTCGTAAGGTTTTCCCTGTAAACTTCCTGCGGTTTCCGACCATGAGCACAGTAATCAAGCCGACTCTCGCGCCTTCCGGCGAAGCGAATCCGCCCGGGCCTGAAACCCATTCATTTCCAGGTATTTCGTCCACCCCTTCAAGCGATATTCCGGCGGAGGCGCGGGCCTCTCTCGAGCATCTTCTGGCCAGCGATTCGATTGCCAGGGCCCCGCGAATACGATCTGTGGTGAAATTCTTGGTAGATGCGCTGCTCGAAGGCAGGGCCGCAAGCATCAACGAACAGATGATCGGCCAAGCGGTCTTTGACCGGCCAGCGGGGTTCAATCCAGGCGATGACAACATCGTCCGCGTCACGATGCGCCACCTGCGCGAACGCCTCGAAGAGTTTTATCGCACCGAAGGTCGCGGCGAGAAGTACATCCTCACTGTTCCAAGGGGGAAGTACGTACCTGTCCTGAATTGTGTACAGCCGACGGAGCCCCCGGCTTTCCCTTCGCTCGAAGAGCCACTCTCTGCCACGCAATCCGAACAGGTGATCAGTCTGGAGGCTGTTGACGACGCTGCGCCTGCCTCTCGCAAGTTTCGCTCAGTGGTTTCGTGGATCCTGGTATTTGTCTTTGCAGCTACGAGCGCGTACCTTGCATCTCGACTTTACCGGCAGAGTGGTTCCAGCACAGAGAGCCGGCAGAACGGTCTTTTATCGCTTCTTTCGACGAATGGCAAACCGATCACGGTTGTCGTGACCGACTCCAATCTCGAAGCCTATAGGATGATCTTCCGAAAGACCGTTTCGCTCGACAATTATATTGATCGATCGTACTTCCGCCCTCCGTCGGATTTCCCCAAGGATCCTGTGCTCAGTGGAGCATGGAAATACGTAGATTTAACGACGGAAACCAGCCTGACAAGCAGCATCGTCGCTTCGGAGATTCAGATCGTCGCGGGCCCTGAAGTCATCAGCGTCAAACACCCTCACGACCTGAGTATGCGAGACTTCCAGCACGGCAACTATATCCTGCTGGGTGGACCATGGATCAACCCCTGGGGTCAGTTATTCGAGAGTCGTCTCAATTTCCGCTTTATCCCACCGCCCGACAACCCCTCTGCTTCAAGTATTCACAACATGAATCCTCTCCCGCCCGAGCCGGCGATTTTTGCCGAACACCAGGAAGGCGCTCTAACGATCAACTATGCTCGCGTCGCGCTGGTGAGGAATCTGAGCAACGACGGATATGTCATCCTGATCGGTGCTACCAGTCCGGAGGCAATCGAGGCTGGCGGACGATTCATTGTGAATCAAGGCCAACTGGCAAAGCTGGTGCGATTCTTCAGAGTGTTGTCTCCAGCGCAATTACCGTCGCTCGAAGTTGTGCTTCAGGTCCGGGGTCTTCAGTCAGTTCCAGAGGATGTTCAAGTCGTCGCCGAACGCGAAGTTAAGGCCCAATAGGAAAAGGCGTTGTGAAAACGCACACTTAGCCGGACATCCTTCGAAACGGGTGTGCCTCATTCGGTAGCATCCTTGGTCGTTACTTAAGCCCAGGAAGGTAACCTATACCGCTGTCCCTGTCGGATCCGAGGATCTCTGGTCGCGCGGGGACAGCGGATTACGCAGTAATCCGCTGTGTTTTATGCGCTAAGTTGTTGATCTTGGGTCGATCCAATGCCTCCTCCAGAACTCTGGATCAGCACCAAGTTCTAAAATGCGGCTTGCGCCAATCACCGGGAGTGTTCGGTGGGCAGTGCGACCTAGGAACGCTAGGGACAGATCAGGGACAGATAATAATGGTCGTCAATTGTTTTCAGTCGTTTAGCGTCGCCATCGATGCCGCTCGGTTGCTGAAAACAAAGGGTTTAGTTGCCCTCATAACCCAAAGGTCGGTGGTTCAAATCCACCCCCCGCAACCATTTAGCCGATCAGCCAACCCCAGAGCGCCCAAAGGTCGGCGGCGTAAATCCAACAGCAACAATCATTTACGGGTTGTCAACTCATTTCAAGTCATAGGTGACCGGGCACACACGATGCCCCGATCCCCGTTTTGTGGGTTTTGAGTTGCCGTTTTTCGCAGACTACCGATCCAATTTTCTTCGCAAAATCAACCAGGAGAGGAACGCACCGCCATTCACCGAAGTTTGGTCGGTCAGGTTCGCTTCGAGCACGGAGAGCGCACCCCGCTATCCGGGAAAGGTCTCGATCGACACTCGAATCGATGCAAGCTGAGAAGCTGTAATCGCATAGGGATATGTGACTTCCGCGATTGCATTCCTGAGCCCTCCGCTTTTTCGGCGTTCGTGGAAGGGATAGTCACGGAATCTGCGAAAAGTGCCTGAACCTCTGGGCGCCGCTTTACGCATTGTGTTTCCGGAGTTGATCGGCGAGAGTTCGAAGAGATCCATATCGAGCGTCTCGAAAAGAGATCGCGTGTCCAATGCCAAAACAACGTGCCTGGTTGTCGGCGCACGTTTTGCCGTTCGCGAAGACGGCGAGAAAGCATTTGTCGAACGCATCTACCTGATTCACGTTGAAGCATTCGACTGGAACTGCCCGCAGCACATAACGCCGCGGTTTACCGAGGATCAAATCCGCACAATCCTCGCTCCGTTCGAGGCACGGCTTCAGGCCATGGAAGCCGAAAATGCCCGGCTCCATGCCCAACTGGCCGCCAGGAATGAAGGAGATCCAACGGGCTCCTAAGGGGAAGAGTCCGCTCCCTCGATAACAAGCTTGATTGGGCCGGACCTTTAGAACATTCCCGTAATTCCGTCAGAGCACATGCGAAGAGTTTGCTACAGTGTCCCGGCAGGCCTATAACACCGTGCGATAAGGAGAGAGAAATGGATGCTTCCGCGCAAAATCTGATCCCGCCCTACTCTCGAGAGACCGCCGTCCTGAAGGTTCGCAAGGCTGAAGACGGATGGAATTCTCGAAATCCCCAGCAAGTGGCGTTAGCCTATACGCCTGATAGCGTGTGGCGCAACCGAGCTGAATTTATACGGGGACGTGAGGAGATTGTGCGTTTCCTGCTCCGCAAATGGCAGCGCGAACTCGATTACCGGCTGATTAAAGAGTTGTCGGCCTTTGATGGGGATCGTATCGCAGTTCGTTTCGCTATGAGTTTCATGACGATTCTGGGCAATGGTACCGCGCCTATGGAAACGAGAACTGGGAGTTCGACGCTAAAGGGATCATGCATCATCGTCATGCGTCTATCAACGATGTGCGAATTAACGAGACGGATCGGCTTTTTCATTGGCCTCTGGGGCGGCGCCCCGATGATCATCCGGGCCTGACGGAACTCGGGCTTTGAGGATCTTCGCGGCGCGCTGGATCACGAGGGCCCTGGAAAGGCGTTCGCGAAGACTTTAACCCTGAGTCGCCATCAACTATCTATGAATGAGAAGCTTACGCACAGGCGTCACGGACAGTTCGAGAGACAAGGCCGCCGTCTCCGGGAAGTGCCAAAAGAATTTTCTGCAATCCACAAATCCGTTCGGGCGCTCGACACCGTACTCCTCCTGCGGATCACTTCGACATGGGATGAAATCGCTAATTGTTTTTCGGCATGACCGGGCATACAACGCTTCAGGGCGTACGAGCATTTATGCATAAGCAACGAAGAAATGGCTTAGCGAACGCTCCCGGCAGCTGCGTGACAGTGCATCGCCCCGTTTCACAGCCAAATTCTTTAGGCAGCACCTCTGTACTCGCCCCCCAGGAGCCGGAGAGTCCACGTCTCACGCTGTCAGTATCGGCGCACTGATCACAGAGCATTTTCAGACTAACGTCGCCATTGAATGTCTGGCTCGCCACTCAATCCGAAATCCCCCGGCGCACGTTCCTCAAGGGAAGGTGAATTCCGGGATGACCCCAGAGCCGAGGATGCGCTCTTGCTGAGGCGCGTTCATGATAAGGATCAGGCTGCAATGACGGCGATCTTCGATCGCTATGCGGGCATGGCCTATTCTGTGGCATTTCGCGTCCTCAAGGATCAGGCGCAGACCGAAGATGTCGTACAGGACCTGTTTTTCTGGCTGTGGCAGAATCCCGACTCATTTGCTCCCGATCGGGGATCGCTCGGCGCATGGCTGGCCGTCGTGGTGCGCAATCGCGCCATCGATGTGCTGCGCAAACACCGGCCTTGCGACTCCGTTGAAGAGGTCGTGCTGCCGGCCAGTACTAATGTGGCGAACGACGTAGAGATGCGTTCGATCGTGGAGAGGGTTCGCCGCGTGCTGCGCGAGCTCCCCCTGGAGCAGCGCCATAGTGTGGAAATGGCTTTCTTCGAGGGTCTGACGCACTCGGAAATCGCCGAGCAGACAGGCGATCCTCTTGGTACGGTGAAAACACGGATTCGTTCCGCTTTGATGAGCGTACGAAAGGCACTGCAGGGATGACCGAACGGACACACATCTCGCGCGAGGATCTGGACCTGTTTGCCATGCAGGTGCTGGACCCCCAGGAGCGTGTCCCTATTGAGGCGCATCTCCGCCAATGCAGCGAGTGCCGCGCAGCGTTGGCCAGAGCGCGGGGCGATCTTGCGTTCCTGACCATGAGCGTGGAAGAAACTGCGCTGCCTTCGGGTGCGCGAGACCGGTTTGCGGCTCGAATCGCACAATCGCCCGGCTCGCCTGAACCGCAAAATCCTGCAGTCGAATTAACGCCTGTGCGACGGCGTTCCGGGGTGTGGGTGTGGATGCCGTGGGCGGCGGTGGCGGCGCTGCTGATTGTGGCGACCGGACTGGAAATCAAGGTTCAGAACCTGACCCGCGAGTTCGCGCGACAGGCGGAGACGATCAGGACACGGGCCGGATCCGATGCGCGGGCCCGGCGGGTCCTCGATCTGCTCACGGCCGGCGATGCGCAGCATGTGCTGCTGACTTCTGCCAACGCTCATCCGGTTCCCAGTGCACGCGCGGTCTACCTTGCCTCGCGAGGAGCACTGATCCTGCAGGCGACGAACCTCTCGCGGGTTCCGGAGAGCAAAACCTACGAACTGTGGATTATCCCGGCCAACGGGAAGCCGCCGGTTCCCGCCGGATTGTTCCGGCCCGATGCTTCAGGGAACGCCAACCTCGTTCTGCCGCCATTGCCGACCGGCGTCCAAGCAAAGGCATTTGGAATCACAGTGGAGAGATCGGGCGGTTCTGCCACGCCAACTCTGCCGATTGTGCTCTCCGGCACTGCGTCGGGCGAATAGCTCCTGCTGAATAATTTCTGTGCTCGCCTGGGACCTTCAGAAGAGATTGAGCGTTCGAAGCAGAGACATCGGGAATTCCACATTTTTCCGCCATCCGAAGTTCAGTTCGCTCCGTACCTCAACCGGGAGTTCGACTGCGTGTGATCAACAGGTCTCCCGGAGGAGGAACCATGAGTCGTCAAAAAGACCTGCCCGGCAGATCCGTGTCGCGCAGAAATTTCCTGGTTGGCGCCGGCGGCGTAGCGGCGATGACAATCGCGGCCGGTTGCGGCGGCAGCAGCAGTCACTCGACAACAGGAGGCGGTACGGGGACGGGAACAGGTTCGTCCATCACAGACGCTGACATTCTCAACTTTGCGTTGAATCTGGAGTATCTGGAGGCCGAGTTTTATCTGCGAGCGGTGACCGGCTCCGGACTGCAATCCTCGGACGTTGGATCGAGCGCCGGCACTGTTACTGGCGGCATGCAGGTGGCTTTCAAGACCCCCGCAATTCAGCAGTATGCAACCGAAATCGCCAGCGACGAACAGCTTCATGTTCAATTCCTGCGCAAGGCGCTGGCCAGCGCCGCTGTGAGCCGCCCGGCCATTGACTTCACGGATGCGTTCAATGCGGCCGCATCGGCAGCCGGAATTGGAAGTTCATTCAACCCATTTGCAGATGAAGACAGTTTTCTGCTTGGAGCTTTTGTCTTCGAGGATGTTGGTGTGACCGCTTACCACGGGGCCGCCTCTCTTCTCACAGACAAAACGAACCTGGCGGCAGCAGCGGGAATCCTCGGCACTGAGGCCTATCATGCCGGCGAGATACGAACTCTCATCGCGCAGCTTGGCGGCGCGTCACTGACGGCTGCCAACCAGATCTCCAATCTCCGTGCCAGTGCGGGTGGCGGTAACGAAACGATGGTGTCAAGCACCTCGATCGTAGCGGCTGATTCAAATTCGATTTCCTACGATCGAACAACGGATCAGGTGCTGCACATCGTCTACTTGAGCCCTTCGGCGGGGGTCGTCTCCAAAGGCGGTTTCTTCCCCAATGGACTGAATGGCAAGATCACAGCAACCGCTTCCTAAGGAGATAGTCATGGTTCTCATCGAAGAGAAAGAGCAGCTGCGCTCGGCAGAAGACGTCGCAGAGAAAAGATCGACTCGCCGGTCCGCCCTCCTGATGGGAGGAACCGCACTCGCCGGGCTCGCGCTCGGTCGCGCCAAATCGGCATTTGCACAATCAACAGTTACAGATACTGACATTCTGAATTTTGCGCTCAATCTGGAGTTCCTCGAAGCCCAGTACTACACTCTTGCGACAACGGGAAAAACAATCGATGTAGCCGCAGGCATCTCGATAAAAGGCGGCGATGGCAGCGCCGGGGGCACTGTAACCGTGAAATCGAATCCCGCGGTTCCCTTCACAACCCAGTTTCTGCAGGACTTTGCCACAGAAGTCGCGATGGACGAGCAAAACCATGTCAAATTCCTGCAGCAGGCGCTGGCCGCGTCGGCGGTGGCTCAGCCGAATCTCGATTTGATGAACAGCTTTAACGCCCTGGCTCAGGCGGCCGGACTGGGGAGCACCTTCGATCCCTTTGCCAGCGAGACCAACTTTCTCCTCGGCGCCTTCATCTTCGAGGATGTGGGCGTGACGGCGTATCAGGGCGCAGCGGGGCTGATCAGCAGCAAAACCTACCTGGACAAAGCTGTCGGCATCCACAACGTTGAGGCCTATCACGCGGCAAGCATCCGGACGCGGATCTTCCAGGCCGGGGCGACAGCGCAGCAGATTTCGCAGGCGATCGCGACAACCCGCGCGAAGCTGGATGGTACCAATACCGACGACATGGGTGTCGGTGTATCGTCGGCGGGGGCGGCAACGATCGTCGATAACGATTCGAATGCAATGACCTACGCCCGCACGACCACCCAGGTGTTGAGCATCGTCTACGGCGGAGGCGCAGCCGGAAAGGGTGGAGCGTTTTTCCCAAATGCTCTGAACGGCAACATCAAGTAACGTATTCGCTTCATCCCATCGAGGCAAAGGGTGGCTCATTGCCACCCTTCCTCATTTTGTAGTCCAGTCGACGCATCCATAATGATGGATTGATCCGGGTAAATCGCCCACCTTCTTTCTCCCGAGTGTCCTGACCCGCCTGCTGACGGCCTTCCCCCGGGGCCCAGGAATCACCCCAATCACCTCCTTCATGCGTACGCCTCGATTATGCTGGGACCAGGCACCAACATCCCCAACCCAGTCCCGACGAGGACGATGGCAATTTTGCGGATATCCTTTCCTCGTGATGTACGCGAGGGGGCGACGGAGCCGGTTGCACGGACGGCATCTGCGCGTGGCCGAAGATCCTGGCTGATCCGGCTTGCGGGCGCAGCAACCGCCACTTTGCTTCTGTGCGCGGTGTCGCTGGCGCAGAGTCCGGCGCGGCGCGCGGATGTGGTCTTCGAGCACCTGGATCGCAGCAACGGTCTGCCCAGCCCGATCGTTCAGGCGCTTGCGCAGGACGGCCGGGGCTTTTTGTGGGTGGGCACTGGCAGCGGGGTTTCTCGCTGGGACGGCTACCGCTTCCGCAACTATCAAGTGCAGGTGGGCGTCCGCGGCACTTTGCCCGACAACGATATCTATTCCATGTACACCGATCCGGGGGGGACTCTGTGGATCGGAACCCGTTCGCGCGGCCTGGTACGCTACGACGCGGTGCACGACCGCTTTCAAACGTTTGGACCGACCGGCAAGGACCGGGATTTCCCGACGGTGTATGACATGGTCACGGACGGGGCCGGTGGGCTGTGGGTGGGATCGCGGCGGGGAATCGATCATTTCAACCCGGCGGCAGGCACTTTCACTCCGGTGGAGCTGGAAGGAACAGCGGGGCCGGTACCGGTGATCTGCCTGGTTCGCGACCGCGAGGGGCGTGTGTGGGCGGGGACGCCGCAGGGCCTGTTTCGCAGCGATGCTCGGGGCGCCCATTTCAGCCGGCAGGATATTTTCGGAACAGCCACCGTCAGGGTGTGGAGAATGCTGTTCGACGAGGCCGGACGGCTGTGGCTGGGAGCGACGGCGGGAGCCTGGGTACTGGAGCCGGGCGCATCCGAGGCACGGCCGATTCATGAGACGCAGCCGGGGCGGTCGTTGCTGGACCAGGAGTCGGTGGACACGATCTGCGAAGCGCAGCCGGGAGTGATCTGGCTGGGAACGCTCGGCGAGGGGATCGTGGCGGTGGATGCGCACACGCTGCAGACGCGGCGCATCGATCATGACGCCGCTTATCCGACCAGCCTGCCCAGCGATTCGGTGGTGAAGTTGCTGAAGGATGCCGCGGGCTCGGTGTGGGTGGGCACCACCGACGGGGTGGGGCGCGCGCATCCGGGTGGGGGCATTCTCAGCTTTTTTGGCTCGACCGGGCTGGCCGGGCAAGAGGGACGCATCCCGGACACGGGGATTACGGCGGTCCTGCCGGAATCTGACGGACACCTGTGGCTGGGACTGAATGCCGACGGTGTCGAACAGGTCTCACTACGGGGTGCGGACCTCGAGTCTCTGCGTCACATTGCTGCGGGTCCAAACCTTCCGCTGCCCGGGGGGCAGGTTAACGCACTGGCGAGCGGGCGAGACGGCAGCGTTTACGTGGGCACGGGCAACTGGGTGTCCCGGATGGATGGAGACGGAGGCCACCTGACTGCGCTTCCGCGACCGAAGGGTGCGCCGGTGCGGGTGGATGCGCTGCTGGGCGAGAACGGGACTCTCTGGATCGGCGCCCATACGGGGCTGTGGCGAACGGATGACTGGCGCCAGACGCCACAGCCGATCGCGCTGCCACTGACGACTCCGGAAATCACGGTGCTGGCGCGCGGCGCGGGCGACGATTTGTGGATCGCAACAGCGAACGAACTGGTTCGATACGATACGGCGAGCAAAACCGCGGAACGGATTCCTGTGGATGCGGCGGACTCCGGTGGACTGCCGGCTCCGGTGACTTCGCTGCTGCTCGATCGCCAGGATCGGCTGTGGGCGACGACATGGGGGGCGGGGGTTTGCCTGCTGGAGGGCCGCGACGCCCGGGGCAGGCCGCGGTTCCGGACCCTGACAAAGGGGCTGCCCAACACGAATGCCGACGATATCCTGCAGGCTCCGGACAGCAATCTCTGGGTGAGCACGGATGACGGCTTTGCGGTGATTGACGCGAAGACGTTCGCGGTCACGCCATTGCGCCAGGCCGATGGGGTTGCGATTCCGGCGTATTGGGTCAAGTCGGGTTCGAATACTCAGGACGGACGCCTGATCTTTGGCGGAGACGGCGGGGTAACGGTCGTCGATCCCGCTCAGGTTCATGCCTGGCGGTATATTCCGCCGGTGGTGGTTACGGATATTCTGGCGGGCGGCGCGGCGGTGGCGCCGGATCTGTTCAATGAGCCGGACACCGAGCCGGTGCTCAGCATTGAGCCGGATGCCAACCGCATCGAGGTGGGATTCGCGGCGCTGGACTACACCGGTCCCAACCGGGAGCGTTACGCATACAAGCTGGATGGTTTCGACAAGGACTGGATACCGGCGCTGGCGTCGCGGCGCACCGCGAGCTATACCAATCTGCCGCCCGGCAGCTACACGCTCGAGCTGCGGGGTTCCAATCGCGATGGGCTTTGGGGGCCGGCGCGGCAGCTGCGCATCCGGGTGGTGCCGGCGTGGTACCAGACGCTGTGGGCGAGGGTGGGAGCGCTTCTTTTCCTGCTGATCGTGCTCACGGCTGCGTTCCGATTCAGCACCCGACTCATGAGGGCGCGGCAGCATGAGCTGGAGCGGCGCGTGGAGGAACGGACGGCGGAGATCCGGAGGGCCACGGAGGAACTGGAGGAGAGCCGGCGCCAGCTGGAGCAGATGGCGCACTCCGACGCGCTCACGGGTTTGCCCAACCGGCGCATGTTCACGGATCATTTCCGCCGGCTTCTGGCCTCAGCGCAACGCCATGAGAACAGCTCCTTCACGCTGCTGCTCTTCGATCTCGACAAATTCAAAGAAATCAATGATGCGTGGGGACATGATGCGGGCGATGCGTGGCTGAAGGCGGTGGCGGAGCGGGTTAACGCCGTGCTGCGCCAGTCGGATTTCTTTGCCCGGGTAGGCGGCGACGAATTTGCAGTGCTCGTGGCTGACCCGATCGAGCGGGAAGGCCTGGCGGCGCTCTGCTCCAGGCTGGCGATCAGTGTTCGGGAACCTCTTCCGATTGAGCAGGCGGTTCTGACTACGACACTCAGCATCGGGGCGGCTACCTATCCGCAGGACGGCACGGAAGAGGTGAGCCTGTTTAAGTCCGCTGACGTTGCTCTTTACCGGGTGAAGCACGCGGGTGGGAACGGCTGGCAGCGCTATTCGGAGGCATACCAGACAACGCCCGCGTTCAGCGGCGAAGTCATTCCTTAGCAGTAGCGGGCCGGCCGGCCTGGGCAGAACCACCCCGGGTCCGCGAAATCGCTTACGCGATGCCGGCCAGTAGGCAGGAGCATCAGCCTGCGGCTATTCTCTGAGCGGAGGGCCATGCGTTTTGCGATATTCCGGTCTCCCGCTGGCGGTGCTGGCCATTGCCGCCTTAGCCGTGGGTCAGGCAGTTCGACCCGACGCACAGCAGCCCATGGCGGGAGGCGAAAGCACCGGAGGCGAACACGCGGCGGTGCACGATGCGCAGAACCGCCCCATCACGGCGGGCGGATTTGTGAAGTCGGGCCCGGTGATCTTCGAGGACGTAACGCATGGGGCGGGACTGGACACGTGGACCCACCAGATGGGCACCCCGAACAAGCGGTACATCATCGACACGAACGGTTCCGGGGTTGGCCTGCTCGACTATGACAACGACGGCTGGCTGGACATCTATCTGGTGAACGGATCGACCTACGATGCGATGACCGGAAAGACGACTCCGCCGCACGCCGCGCTGTTTCACAACAATCACGACGGCACGTTTACGAACGTCGCGGAAAAGGCGGGCGTGACGAACGATCGCTGGGGGTTCGGCGTGGCCATCGGCGATTACAACAATGACGGCTGGCCGGATATTTACGTAGCCAACTTCGGCAAGAATCGCCTGTATCGCAACAATCACGACGGTACTTTCACGGACGTCGCGGAACAGGCCGGAGTGCAGCTGGGAAACTGGTCGACCGGGGCTACCTTCGGCGACTACGACGGAGACGGGCATCTGGACCTGTTTGTGCCTGGCTATGTCCACTACGACCTGAGCGCGCCTCCGATTCCGGGCACTCCGGCGGTGGCGTTCACGGCGTGCCGCTTTCGCGGGGTCGATGTCATGTGCGGGCCGCGCGGACTTCGCGGCGAGCCGGATCACCTGTTTCATAACAATGGCGACGGCACCTTCACCGACGTCAGCGTCAAGGCTGGAGTCAGCGATCCCAACCGCTATTACGGGCTTACGGCTGTGTTTGCCGATTTGAATAATGACGGGAAAGTGGACCTGGCGGTTGCCGATGACTCCACACCGAACTATCTCTACATCAACAAAGGGAACGGGACGTTTGAAGACGACAGCTACGTCTCAGGATTTGCCGTCAATGGCGACGGGCGGGAAATCGCCGGGATGGGGCTGGCAGTGGGAGACTACCGCAACAACGGCCTTCTGGACTTGCTGGTAACGGATTTCTCAGACGATTACAACGTGCTGTATCGCAATGATGGAGGGGCGAACTTCACCGATGTGAGTTATCAGACCGGCATCGCGCAGGACAGTATTCCGTTTCTGGGCTGGGGCGCAGGGTTCCTGGATTTTGATAACGACGGCTGGAAGGATCTTATGATGATCAACGGTCATGTGTATCCACAGGTGGATCAGCATGACTGGGGGACCAGTTTCGCGCAGCGTCCGCTGCTGTATCGGAATCTGCAGGGAAAACGGTTCGAACTGGAGCCGGCGGTGGATGGGACGGGACTGGCGGAGACATTTCCCGGGCGGGGCGCCGCATTTGGGGACCTGTTCAACGATGGCAAGATCGATGTCGTCATCAATGTTCTGGACGGCCACCCGGTCCTGCTGAGAGATGTCAGCCACGACAGAAACCACTGGGTGGAACTGAAACTGATTGGCGGACCGAAGAGTCCACGGGATGCGGTTGGGGCAACTGTATATCTGACGGCAGGCGTTCTGCGGCAACGCGGCGATGTACTCAGCGGCGGCAGTTATGAGTCTTCGAACGATCCTCGGGTGCATTTCGGCCTGGGGAGTGCCACTCATGTGGATTCCGTTGAAGTGCACTGGCCGAGCGGCTCCGTGGAGAGGCTGAAGCTGCCCTCGGTGGATCGCATCTTCACCATCCAGGAAGGGAAAGGCATCGTGGGCGAACTGTGCACAGCATGTCGCAGTGCAGTGGCGGCTCGTCCATGAGACAGGAAAGTTCCGTGGAGGATGGGTCGGCGTCGTGAGCCGCGCGCGGTGGATCGCATGCGACGGCTGGAAAGATTTGCTGATCGCCCATGGAAACGACACGGACAATTTCGAGCTGAGCGCTCCGGAACTGCACTAACGCCAGCCGATGTTGCTGGCGCCGAAGGACCTGGGCGGGAATTCGTGGATGTATAGGCAATTTCGGGCGACGTTTTTAAGAAGCGCAGGGCGGCGCGGGGCATGCGCGTTCGGTTACTCCAGCGATCAAACGGGTCCTGGCTAACGCTGCTCCGTTCCGGATGCGGCGCGCGGCTGATGAACTATTCCGGACAGGGCTAGTGGGGCGACGCGCGGTCCAGTCCGGACGAAGATTCCTGATCGAGATAAATCGTTACATCCATATGGGATCGGAGGACGGTTGCGGGGCAACTCACGGATATTGGCTCCGACAGGGTGCGCCGGACGACGGTGGCTTTGCGCTTTCCGGGGACCGATGCGATGAGCTTCGGTACCCTGAGCAACGTTGGAATGGTCAACGTAAGGGCTTGTTGCGGAACATGGTCGAAGCTGGGAAACCAGCCCTCCGCCAGCTGCTGCTCTCGGCAGGCGCGATCGAGGGTAACGACTTTCATCGCCTCGGGGTCGTCAAAATCGGCCTCGTCAGGATCGTTGAAGGCGAGGTGGCCATTTTCGCCGATGCCCAGAAGACAGATCTGCGGATTGACCTCGTCCAACTTCTCAATATAGTCACGCCGAACTTCTTCCAGATCCGGAGCGCTGCCGTCGATCTCATGAAAGCGGGCGATTGGGACGCGGCTCGTCAGGTTTTCCCTCAGATAGCGGCGGAAGGAGGCCGGGTGGTTTGCGTCGATCCCGATGTATTCATCCATGTGGAAGCCATGAACCTTCTTCCAGGGTAAATCGGGAATGGATGTCAGGGCATGGAGCGTTTCCAGCTGGGAGGCGCCGGTGGCAAAGATGATGCCGACCCTGTCGCTTTCCAAAGCCAACTCTCGCATGGCCGCGGCGACTTCTTTCGCTGCCGCTTCTCCCGCGGCCTGAGCCGTCGGGTAGACTTCCACCTTCATCCTGCCGAGGGTGCTGCCTCTAAAAGCCATTCCTGATTGAACCTCCCGAGAGCCTGGATAACCGAGGTGAACGTAAACACGGGGAAAGAAGCGCGCTCATGGGACCACGCCGGCGACGAGGAGATTGACTATTTCAAGCTCGCGATCAGCTGGGTTCCACCTGAATTGCACCAGATCGGCGCTTGCGCCGGCGCGGAGAACTCCACGACCGCCTGCAAATCGACCAGGATTCGCAGTGGCCATCAGAATCGCCTCCCGCAGGGAAAATCCAGGGAGCCGCGCGACGGTGGCAATACCGGACTTCAGGGGGAGAGCTGCGCCGGCGAGGGTTCGCGTGCCTGGGATGCTAATCCTTCCCTCAGCGTTCAACTCAACCGATCCTCCCACAGAGGTCTCATATCTCCCGGGAGGCGATCCGGCGATGGCCACCGTGTCAGAAACCAGAATGCACCTTTCCGTTCCTTTGGCGCGCAGCATTGCCTTGAGAGTGTCCGCCGGGAGGTGATGCCCGTCGGCGATGAAGGAAGATGTCAGACGATCGTCCGCAAGCTGTGCCCATACGAGATTTGGATGCCGGGGCAGGTCAGCGGCTACTCCGTTGCCCAGATGGGTAGATAAAACCGCCCCTGCCTCTGCCGCGGCGTGGATACGGGAAGGGTTCGCATCTGTGTGCCCGATCGCCACCCGACACCCCCGGCTGGTGAAATGCGCGATGCAGGGCAGGGCCGAATCCCAATGCGGGGAGAGTGTGACCATGCCCACAAGTCCGCCGCTGGCCTGCTGCCAGCGCTCGAACTCCGCAATTGTGGGAGGCCGGATGTTGTCGCGCGGATGAGCGCCCCGTGGGCCATCGGAGGTCGAGATGTGTGGGCCTTCGAGATGGACCCATGGAATCACGTGCTTCACCAGAGGCGTTCGGTTGCGCGCTTCAGCAATCGCGCACAGGGCTGCGACGATCCGGTCTTCCGAGGCGGTGATGATCGTTGGGGCGAATGTGGTGACACCGACGGAGAACAGCCTGTACGTCAGGTCGGTGACCAGATCCGGTGTGATCGATTCAGCATTCAGATCGCAGCCACCATATCCGTTGACCTGCAGGTCGATGAATCCGGGTGACAGCCAAAGGTTGCCCACGGAAGATCCGGGAGCGATGGACCGAATGACTCCGTCTTCAATGAGGACTTCAATGGACGCATTGGTCAGGGGATCGCGTCCATGGATCGACTGCCGACTCATGCCTCCACCATATTCCGCTTTCCAGCCCGGACTCCAGGGAAGCTGTGCCGCGGCTCCGGTTCCGAGATGCAAACGCTTCGCTCTATTCTGAAAAGTGAGGGCTCCGCTCCGACGGTCGCCATCCAGCGGGGCAGATGTCATAGGCTTGAACTCGAAAGCGAGTCATAGCCGGAGCTGACCCGTTTCCGGCGAGGAGGCCCAATCCTGAATTCCAGGCACAGCAGTCGGCGTGACTTTCTCCGCGGGGCGGGAGTGACACTTGGCACTCTTGCCGTACCGGCATGGCTACCCGAAACGGATGGCCGAGCCGGCCTGCCTTCGAAGCTCCACGAAATGCCTCTTTCGCAGTCTGCCGCTGCTCGGGAGGCAGCGGCTCAATCTCATGTGCTACGCGGGCTGATGGTGGATGCGGGGCGAGTTCCCGAAAAGCCTGACTACTATCGGCGCGTGATCGGCTTCTGCGCGGAGTGGGGTTTCAATGCCCTCCAGTTTCGGCTGGCCGACGATCAGGGAAGCGCGCTTCGATTCGCGTCGGTCCCGGGTCTCGTCACCCACAAGAATGCCTTTACCCCGGAGCAGCTGAGGGATCTTGCGGAGTACGGCCAAAGCCATGGCGTCGACGTGTTTCCGGAGATCGAGTCCTTTGGACATACGGGCTACATCACGCGTTCCCCGGCCTTTGCGCATCTCCTGGATCGCGATCCGAACGGCTCTGCGGAATTCTCCGGGGTCAGCCCGGTCGACCCGGCCACGCTCGAGTTGATGGGCAAACTGTATCGGGAGGTCGCGTCGATTTTTCCGGCGCTCTACCTGCACGGCGGATGCGACGAGGTGAACTGGGGCGGCTCGGCGCTCTCGCGCCAGGCGCTGCGAAGCCGAAGCCGGGTGCAGATCTGGGGCGAATATCTGAATGCCCTGAACCGCATCACGCTGGAACTGCATAAGGAACTGATCGTGTGGGGCGACTTTGTGCTGCACAAAGAACCGCAGATCCTCGGCCTGCTCGACCGGCGGATCATCATCATGGACTGGAACTATGCCGAGAACAACGCGGTTCCTCTGCATGAAGCGCTGGAGAAAGTGGCAGCGCACGGCGCCCGGGCGATCGGGGCCCCCGCACTGTCCTGCTATCGCTGGGGCGCGCGGGTGGGTACCGAGCAACTTCAGAATGTCGACGCCTATGCAAAGGCCTATCTCGGGTCGAACGAAGCGGCATCCCTCGGCGTAGTCGTCACCAACTGGATTCCCAGCCGCTACATCCAGAATTCCATCTGGGACAGCTTTGGGTACGCCGCTGTGGCTCTCAATCACGGAACCGCCGCCGCGCAAACGTCGGGCTTCCGACGCTTCGTCGAGAAACACTATCAGACAGCCTGGAACGAGCAGTGGAGAGAGGTCTTTGAGAGCCTCTACAGCGCTACGCCGTACTGGCCGGGAAGTGAAACCGCGTCCTGGCAAGGGCTCGCGTTGCCTGTTCCCTGGAGCAAAGACGCGGAGCTGACGGCGGTGCTCAGGGCGGGCGCGCCTGCTGCAACTCCATTCGCGCACCTCTCCAGCCTGCTGGTCCCGCTGGAGCCGTCCGTTGTGGCGAATCTGGGCGATTTTCAGGCCTTTGCGCTCTGTGTTCAGTATCTGGAGAGGATGTTCTGGCGGGAGGCCGCAGTGGTTGAACAGGCGGCTCAGCGGCCGCTGGATCGGGCGAGAGCGGCACTCGTGATTCAGGGGATTGCGGAGCGCGATCAGGCTCTGGCGAATGCCCTGATTCGCGACTGGGATGAAGGGCGCTTCGCGGATGCTCCCGCGGCCTCGGAACCGGTGATCGACCTGCTTCCCAAAGACCAGATGCTCTTCCAGTGGAAGCGGGCCGCGGGCTATTCCGCCTCGCTGGCGCAGAATCCTGATCGGTTTTGCGCGTTGCTGCGGGGATGAGTCGGGCGAGAGGCGGCTCATGCAGGAGAGGGCTGGGGACTCGGGTGCTTCCGAGCTATGCGCCTCCTGAAGTCCGCTCTGACAGATGGTTTCCATTTGACCGGGAAAGGACATAGGATGGCAGACGCTGACAAGGAGGGCATGATGGCGGAAGGCGGCGGGAGAGAACAGGGATCCGGCAACGGGCGCGGCAGTATGGCCAGGCGGGATGTGATTAAGGGGTTGGCTCTCACGCTGGGAGGAGGCACGTTGTGCGCCGCTTTGCCCGGAACGGCAACGGGGGCGGAGACCTCGCCCGCCGGCTATCCGGCCATCGCATCGCCGGCAGGGGACAACATTTCCGCGTCCGACACGGAACCCGTCGTCGAAATCGTGACGGGGAAGGTTCGGGGTTATGTTCGGAAGGGTATCTATACATTCAAAGGCATTCCCTACGCCGACACGACTGCGGGAGCGAACCGCTTCATGCCGCCACAAAAGCCGAAGCCGTGGACCGGTTTTCGCAGCTCGATGCAGTTCGGCAATGTGTGCCCGCAGCCGGCGCGTGCGGGCTGGGCCAACGATGAAGAGGCCTGGCTTTTCTCCTGGGATGATGGTGTTCCCGGCGAAGACTGCCTGCGCGTGAACCTGTGGACACCCGGCATCAACGACGGCCAAAAACGTCCGGTGATGGTTTGGCTGCATGGCGGGGGTTACACCGCCGGCTCCGGGCAGGAACTGCTTTCCTACGACGGTGAGAATCTCGCGCGGCGCGGCGATGTCGTCGTGGTTACGCTGAATCACCGGCTCAATGTCTTTGGGTTTCTGAACCTGTCAGCATATGGGAGCAGGTACCGGGACTCTGCCAATGTCGGCATGCTCGATATCGTCGCCGCGCTGGAATGGGTTCGCGATAACATTGGCGCCTTTGGCGGCGATCCGAATCTGGTCACGATCTTCGGCCAGTCCGGCGGCGGCGGAAAAGTCACGGCGCTGATGGCCATGCCTTCAGCTAAAGGCCTGTTCCATCGAGCCATCGTGGAGAGCGGCTCGCTTATGTATGGAGCGACAGAGGAACAGTCGCAGAAGCTTGCCGAGGAGCTGATGGCGAGGCTGGGAATCGACAGATCCTCCGTTGACAAGCTGCAGCAAATTCCTGTGAACGAACTGGAGGCGGCTGCGGTCGCGGTGACGACGCATCCCATGCCCCGGAACGGGATCATCGATTTCCGGCATATCGGCTCACTTCTGGGATGGGCACCGGTGGTCGACGGCCAGGTTCTTCCCCGGCAGCCGTTCGAGCCCGACGCGCCGGCGCAGTCAGCGCACATCCCGCTGCTGGTGGGAACGACGCTCAACGAATTCGTCACCGCAATCAATCATCCCGAGTTCATGGAGATGGACAGCGCGCTGCTGATGACTCGAGTGCAGGACGCGTTCGGTAATCGTGCGGACACCATTATCGAAGCGGCGAAGTCGGTCTACCCGGACGCCAAGCCCTTTGAGTTATGGTCGGTGATTGCCGTCAGCGGCGTTCGGGCTTCGGCTCTCACGCAGGCGCAACTGAAAGCGGCGCAGAACGTGGCACCTGCGTATTGTTATCAGTTCGCGTGGCAAACGCCGGTGCTGAGCGGCCGGCCCATGTCGTTTCATTGTTCTGAGATTGCTTTCGTGTTTGACAATACGGACCGCTGCGAGAATATGACCGGCGGCGGACCGGCGGCGCGCGAGCTGGCGGGAAAGGTCAGTGAAGCGTGGATCCACTTTGCCCGGACGGGCGATCCGAATCATCCCGGCCTGCCGCGCTGGGCCCCTCTGACGGCAGAGACGAACGCAACGATGGTCTTCGATACCCAATGCGAACTGCGTCAGCGCTTCGACCAGGCGCTGCAGGATGCGATCAATCGTACGTAGCCCGGGCAGGCGGAGGATCGCAGGGGCGCCGTTCCTGCTCGGCGACTGAGCGGGCAGCCGGTGAGAGGCCTTAAGTCCATTTCTCCGCAGGGGCGCCGCGGCGTTATCGAGGGATTCGCAAGGCGCTCCAGGCGGGATGCAGGCGCATCCCAGCATCAGGGTCCCAGGAATCGATGACTTTATCAGGAGTTGCACATATGTCCTGCCTGTTTCGTAGTGTCTCTCGGGTCGTCTCCGGTGTTCGCAAACGGATGCTGCCTGGTTCGGCAGTCGTTTGCGCGGCGATTGCGGTTTTGTCGATTTTCGCATCGTGGGCAGTCGCTCAGAACGGAGCGGCCGCCTCGCCGGCTGACAGCGTGAACCCGCTGATCGGCACCGGCACGGGCCCGGGCAGCACCATCAATCTGTTTCCAGGGCCCACGCTTCCCTTTGGCATGGTGCAGCTCAGTCCGGATACTGAAGACAAAGGATACGGTTACCACTACGCTCAGGCTGCGATTCACGGCTTCAGCATGACCCACATGAGCGGCGTTGGCTGTCCGAATGACGGCGAGGTCTTCTTCACCGCGACCACCGGGCCGATCAAGACTCAGGTAGCCGATTTCCAGTCGCCGTATGCGCACGGCGAAGAAGCCGCCTCGCCCGGCTACTATCGCGTACGTCTGGCGCGCTGGAATGTCACGGCTGAACTGAGCGCAACGGATCGAACCGGGATCGCACGGTTCACATTTCCCGCCGGGCAGCCGGCGAACATTCTGGTGCCGATCAGCCACACTCTGAATCACACGATGGCAGCCACCATACGCCTGGTCGGAAATCGTGAGATCGAGGGTTATGTCGAGAATGAGGCGTTCTGCGGGGTCAAACAGACATATAAGGTCTACTTCGATATGACCTTCAGCCAGCCATTCAGCGTGTCCGGCACCTGGAGCGGCGCGCCCTATGGAGGTCCGGGGACGATCACCGCGAGCAGCCGCTCTGCCACCCAGGAAAGGCACGACCAGTGGATTGGAGCCTATGCCACCTGGCCGGCAAGCACGCGCCCTCAGTCGATCGTGGCCAGAATCGGGATTTCCTACGTTGACCCGGCCGGCGCGAAGAACAATCTAAGAGCAGAATCGGAAGGAAAGAGCTTCTCCACAATCCGCGACGAGGCGAAGAACGCGTGGAACCAGGCCTTGAGCTCGATTGATATCTTCGGCGGAAGCGCCACACAGAGAACGGTCTTCTATACGGCGCTTTACCACAGTCTGATGATGCCAGCCCTTTACAACGACGCGGACGGCCGCTATCTCGGCTTCGATGACCGGGTCCATCATGTCGCCGCGGGCCACAATGTATACGACAACTATTCAGGGTGGGACGTCTACCGCAGCCAGATGCCATTAGTCGCGCTGGTCGATCCACAACGAATGCAGGACATCGCTGAATCCATTGTCCTCATGTACCAGCAGGGGGGCTGGATCGGGCGCTGGCCGCAGGTGAATCGTTACACAAACGTTATGGCCGGCAGCCCCCTCAGCATCGTGCTGGCTACCGCCTGGCTGGATGGCATTCATGGATTCGATATGACCAGCGGGTGGAACGGCATGCTGCTGGACGCTACCAAGGCTCCGCCGCCGGGCAAAGCCTACGCCGGTGAAGCGGGAATCGACTGGATCAATAAGATTCATTACGTTCCCAACGACAAGATCCAGTACGGGTCAGTTTCGCAAATTCAGGAAGACGCCGTCGCCTATGCCTCGCTCTACTACCTCGCGAAGGATCTGGGCAAAACCGCGGATGCGAAGCTGCTCTACCAGCGCGCGCTCGATGCACGCAACGTGTTCGATCCGCAGGATCGCTTTTTCCGGCCGCGCAATGCCGATGGCCAGTGGGTCCCGAATTTCGATCCCAGCCAGGATGAGCATGGGTTCATCGAGGGATCGGCCTGGCACTACCAGTGGCTGGTTCCGTCGGATCTTGCGTGGCTGGTGCAGGCCGTAGGCAAGGAGGCATTTAATCAGCGCCTGACGCAGTTCTTTAACTACGCCAAGCCGGGTTGGTACGGCCAGTACTACAACCCCTATAACGAAACTGACCTCGAAGCACCATTCGAGTTCAACTTTTCGGGCGAACCGTGGCAGTCGCAGCGAGTAGTGAGGCGTGTACTTCGGGAGAACTATACGGACGATCCCAATGGGATTCCCGGCAACGACGACTGTGGCGAAATGTCATCCTGGGCGGTGTTCAGCATGATGGGCCTGTACTCGGTCGATCCGGCCAGCCTCGCGTATGAACTGGTGAGCCCGGTCTTTTCCAGGGTTGTTGTTCACCTCCACGCTCCGTATCCGGGTAAGGATTTCACCATTGAGACCGGAAACGACCCTGTAGCGCATCCGTATATCCAGAGCGTGCGCCTCAATGGAAAGGCCCATGACCGTAACTGGATTTCATTCCGCGATATTGCAGCCGGAGATACGCTGCAAATCGACCTGGGTACCGATCCCAACCGCAGCTGGGGGGCGGCTATGGCGGACGCGCCTCCATCCCTAAGTGATGAGGACCATCCAAACCGGTGAGACAATGACTGGACGACCGGCCTCAGCAAGAGTGTCGCCCTCGCCGAGGGTATGCAGCTCCGCTTCGAAGGTACCTTCACCAACATCCTGAACCACACCAACCTGGGGGATCCCAACATGAACATCAGCTCGCCTAACTTCGGCCAGATCAGTAACACGATCGGTACCGATTTTGGCGGTGCGCGAACCGGCCAGATCGACGTTCGTTTGGAATTCTGAGTCTGAAGGAGCCTGCCCCCTCAGCCGGAAGGGGGCGTGCGGCAGCCTTCCGCGATCCTCGCGGTTGAGGGCTGCGTCTGTCCTGGTCGGCGCTCTGCACCGACAACAGGCCAGGTGGTTCGTCTGTCGTAACCGATGTTCCAGTAAACACTTACCGGCGTCTTTAGCTGAGGTCCTGGTTTCCACTTCCACCGCGGCCCGACGAGTCCGAACGCCTCTCCGCGCTCCAGCGCCTGTACATTCTCGACACGCCCCCGAAAAACGAGACGACGACCTCACCCGCCTCGCGGCCTATGTTTGCCAGACGTCGATCGCGCTCTTCAGCATCGTGAGCAAGCGTCGCAAGTGGTTCAAATCGTGTATCGACATCCCCTAAACGGGGTGTATCCGGAAGTGCGGGTGAAAGCTATGCTTTCAGGGAATAAGATGAAAATCAACATTCTCGAAGTGAAGCGCTTCCTGCCGCCAAAGGCACTTACGGTGCTCAAGCCGTATTACAGGCGCGCATTTCCAAATAAGCCGATCCTCCTTCTGAATCCAACGTGGCGCTGCAACTACCGATGCTCCTATTGCCCCATCGTCACGAAGTTCGCGTACACAACGGTGGTTGGAAAATCACAGGAAAGAGCCGTCGGCGACTGGATCGCCGCACTCGAAAGAATGCCGGCATCGTTGATCTACTTCGCGGGTGGTGAGCCGTTTGTTTTTGCGGGGCTGCCCGAACTGCTCAATGGGATACCTGAAAAGCACCATCTTTTAGGAGTCGTTACAAATCTTTCGCAGCCGACGAGCGTCTACCGGAAGGTAAAGAAGAGGATCAAGCTGATTGGCAGCCTGCATCGCGAGCACACAGACCCCGAAACGTTTGTTCTGAAGGCGAAAGAATTAAGCGATCAATTCCAGATTCACGCGAATATCGTCGCTACCCCGGAAAATCTGCCATTCCTCGAAATGGTTAAACGGGAGCTGACATCTGCCGGCGTGACCCTGCACGTTGACCCCTATATCGATGTCACCGGATTCCGCTACAGTCAGGACGAACTCGCGCTCGTAAACCGGTTCATTTCCGGCGACCGGCACCCTGAGGCTCAGCAGAATTATCAGGACTACACGCCCCGGCGGTGCTCTGCGGGGCGAAACTACGTCACCGTCGCACCTGACGGATCCGTTTACAGCTGCATGGGTGGGATGAACTTCATCCACAATACCCTGTTCAGGGATATGGTCGGTGACCGCGCGGTCTCCCATTTCCAGATGGGAAACTTCTTCGATCCGTCATTCCACCTGAATCGCGAGGACACACACTGCTCGATGCCATGCAATGCGGCCTGCGATCGCGATTCGGTTCTGATCAGAGCGAACTGAGTTCTTCCTTTTATGGAAGGCGCTGAACGGACCTGAACCAGGCCCGAGCCCTGAGCCTGGTTCTTTCCTGCTCCCAATACCCAGCCGGGGCTTTTTCCCCTCCATCCTCTAGCCCCTGTCTTTCCAGGCACTTACACATCATTTGCAAGATTTGTCGGGCAACCCGAAGCCGTTCGCAGTACCATCGAAGACCGAGAACGCTGCACGCCGATTCCCGCTGTCTGTGAAAGGTTCCCTTGGGCTCGCCACTCCCCCGCGCTGAGGTCCTCGCCGCCCCGTCTGACGAATCCGAACGCCTGGCCGCGCTCCGCCGCCTGTGCATCCTCGACACCCCCCCGGAAAACGAATACGACGACCTTACCCGCCTCGCGGCTAATGTCTGCCAAACGCCCGTCGCGCTCATCAGCATCGTGAGCGAGCATCGCCAGTGGTTCAAATCCTGCATCGGCATGGAGACCCGGGAGACGCCGCGCGCGGTTTCGTTCTGCACCCACGCGCTGCGCGAGAACCAGCTCTTCGTCGTGCCGGACGCGCGCCTGGACGAGCGCTTTGCCGCGAATCCCTTTGTCGTGCAGGAGCCGGGCATCCGCTTCTACGCCGGCATGCCGGTCGCTGGGCCCGAGGGCCACAACCTCGGCACGCTGTGCGTCATCGACCACCGGCCGCGCGAGCTTTCTGAGGAATGCCGCATCGCTTTGCGCGTTCTCGCCCGCCAGGTGGGAGCGCTCTTTCAGATCCGACAGCAGATCGGCACGCTGCGCGACGCGGCCGAAGAGCAGGCGCGCATCGAGCACCGTCTGCGCGACACGCAGGATCGGCTGCGCGAAGCCAATCGCCGCCTGGAGCAGATGGTGCGCACCGATGCGCTGACCGGGCTCGGCAACCGCCGGCTGTTCAGCGAGCGCATGCGCCAGGAATGGAAGCTCTCGCAGCGGCTGGAATTTCCGGTGGCTCTGCTCATGATTGACATCGACCACTTCAAGATCGTCAACGACGAGCACGGGCACACCGCGGGCGACGAGGTTCTGCGCCACATCGGCAAGCTACTGGAGCACTCGACGCGGGGCAGCGACACCTGCGTTCGTTATGGAGGAGAAGAGTTTGCGGTGATTTTGCCAGCGACCAGCCAGAACCAGGCCGAACACCTGGCCAAAGTGCTGCGGGAAGAAATTGCCGCCGCGCCCTGCGGCCACCAGAACATCACGGTGAGCATCGGAGTCGCCGCCGGCAACGCCTGCAACCAAAGCGAGACGCTGGAGCAGCTGATCGAGCGCGCCGATGCTGCGCTGTACACGGCAAAGGCAGCCGGGCGCAATCGCGTGGAATGCGCCCCGGTGGATCCTTTTACGGCTTGACGGTCTTGAGATATTCACGGAATTTCGGGCCGAGGTCTTCGTGCTTCATGGCAAATTCCACGGTCGCCTTGAGCATGCCCATTTTGTCGCCGGCGTCGTAGCGCGTGCCTTCAAAGCTGTAGCCGTAAACTTTTTCGTGCTGCAGCAGCAGCTTGATTCCGTCAGTCAATTGCAATTCGCCGCCCGCGCCCAGCGGCGTTTTCTCCAGCAGGTCGAAAACCTGCGGCGTGAGAATGTAACGGCCGATGATCGCATTTTTTGAGGGAGCTTCTTTGGGCTTGGGTTTTTCGACGAGGCCGGAGACGTCGAACAGACGTGGATTTCCCGGAACCGGCGATCCTTCAAGAACGCCGTACGCGGAAATTCCCGGGCCTTCGACCACCTGGGTGGCGAGAATCGTGGACTGGACTTTTTCGTAAACGTCCATCATCTGCTTCAGGCAGGGAACCGGCGCGGCGATGACATCGTCGGGCAGGATGACGGCGACAGGCTCGTCGCCCACCAGATCGCGGGCCATGAGCACTGCGTGGCCGAGGCCGAGCGCTTCCTTCTGGCGCACGTAGGAGACGCGGACCATGTGCGAAACGTGCTTGCTGACGGCGAGCAGGTCGCTTTTGCCGCGTTTTTCCAGGGTGCATTCGAGTTCGTAGCTGACGTCAAAGTGATCTTCAATGGCCGATTTACCGCGGCCGGTGACGATGATGATCTGGTCGCAGCCCGCGGCCAGCGCTTCTTCCACCCCGTACTGGATGACCGGCTTGTCGACCAGCGCCAGCATTTCCTTGGGAATTGATTTGGTGGCCGGCAAAAAACGGGTGCCGAAGCCCGCGGCCGGAAAAATGGCCTTGCGCACTCTGGTCGGTTTGGACATTGTGGGTTTTTGGGGATCCTTCCTCAATGGTGTCTGCAGTTGAGCGAACCGGTGATTCTACAGTGGAACCGCAATAAGATGCGATCCCACCTCGGAGCGTTGGCGAGTCGTTACCAGCGGGGGAGGAAGGCTGGTGATTTCGGTCGCGGAGTGACGCGAAGGGAGTTGGCGCGAACCTATACTGTGTGCATGTCTGGCAAGATGAGCCGCACCATGACTCGATCGGGTGCGCTGCGCCTGCGCGCCGAAGAGCTGTTTCCCGGAGGCGTGAATTCGCCGGTCCGCGCCTTTCATGCTGTTGGGGGCGCGCCGCCGTTTGTGGTTCGCGGCGAGGGCGCTTATCTGTGGGACGCGGATGGGAATCGATACATCGATTTCTTTGGCTCGTGGGGACCGATGCTGCTGGGGCACGCATTTCCGCCGGTGGTGGAAGCGATCCAGCAGGCGGCCGCGCGGAGCGCGAGCTTCGGAGCGTCCACTGAGGCGGAAGGGGATCTGGCGGAGCGGGTGATGGCGGCGGTTCCGTCGATCGAGAAGCTGCGGTTTGTCAGCTCGGGGACGGAAGCGACGATGTCGGCGATCCGGCTGGCGCGGGCGTTCACGGGGCGTAAATATGTCGTGAAATTCGAGGGCTGCTATCACGGTCACGCGGATGGGTTGCTGGTGAAGGCGGGCTCGGGCGTGGCGACGTTTGGGATTCCGGGCTCGGCGGGCGTTCCGGAAGAGGCGGTGCACTTCACCCTGGCGCTTCCTTATAACGATGTCGCCGCGGTCGAAGCGGCGTTCGAGGCGCATCGGGGAGAGATTGCCTGCATCATTGTCGAGCCGGTGGTGGGAAATGCGGGATGCATTCCGCCGGCGTCGGGATATCTGGAAGCGCTGCGGCGGATCACCGCGGACAGCGGAGCGCTGCTGATTTTCGACGAGGTGATGACGGGGTTTCGCGTCTCGCTGGGTGGGGCGCAGGAACTCTATGGGATTCGTCCGGATCTGACGACGATGGGGAAGATTCTGGGCGGCGGGCTGCCGTGCGGGGCGTTCGGCGGGCGCGCCGAGATCATGGATCAGCTGGCGCCGCTGGGGCCGGTGTATCAGGCGGGGACGCTGAGCGGGAATCCGCTGGCCATGGCTGCGGGGATCGCGATGCTTAGCTATTTACAGGATCATCGGGACGAGGTGTATCGCACGCTCGAGCAGCGCAGCGCCGCGGTGGCCGATGGCGTGGCGGAAGTGGCGGCGAGCCTGGAAGTGCCGCTAACGACGAACCGCATTGGAGCGATGTTTACATGGTTTTTCACCGGCGAGCCGGTGAAGGATTTTGCCGGGGCCGCACGGTCGGACACGCGACGGTTTGCCGCGTTCCATCAGGCCATGCTGGAAGCGGGCGTCTGGCTGCCGCCGTCACAGTTCGAGGCGGTGTTTGTGAGCACAACGCACAGCGAAGCCGATGTGCAGGCGACGGTGGATGCGGCACGGCGGGCGCTGGCCGCGATTGCGGGAGCGTAGATGGGCGACTCGCGCGCGTTCCGGAAAGAGGATATCGTCGATGCAGGAGCTGCGGATTTGCGCCTCGCGAACCTCTTCCGGAGTGGTTGCTGTCTGATCGCGGCACTTCTCTGTCTGGTTCCGGCGCTTCATGCGGCGCAGGCGCATCTGTGCTGCGGTGAAAACGCGAGTCCTTGTTGCGCCGCGGCTTCTGAGGCGCCGGTTATGGAGAGCGCGACGCTGCTGACAACGCAGCAGGCAAGGCCCGACGGAAACATGTCCGGCTGGCTCGCGGCCTCTTCTGACTGGGCCGACCCCGTGGTTCCGGCGGAACTCCCAATCTCTTCGACGGAGAGCCGCAAGGGGCCGCCTGGCACTGCCGCATTCGTCACGATTCTCCGGATTTAGATCATTCCTCGCCTGCTGTCTTGCGGAATGCGCCTGCACTCCGCCTGGATTGCCGTGAACCTGCGAGGACAAGAGAATGCGATTCGATCGATGGGCGCTGGCGCTGCTGTTGTGCGCGCCGCTGTATGCCCAGATGCAGATGGGCACGCCGCACACTCTGGAGGAAGAGATTCGGCAGCACGCGACCTCGGGCACGAGCGCCGAGCCGGATTCCGTGCCGCAGCCGATGTGGATGACGATGCGCGGCAACTGGATGCTGATGTTCCACGGGAACGCCTTCGTGGCCGATACGCAGCAGACCAGCCCGCGGGGCGGGGACAAGCTCTTCTCTACCAACTGGGGGATGCCGATGGCGCAGTGGAGCCGCGGCCGGCAGCAGCTAACGCTGCGGGCAATGCTGAGCCTTGAGCCAGCGACGATCACCGGGCGGCAGTACCCGTTGCTTTTTCAGCAGGGCGAGACCGCTTACGGGAATCCGATTGTCGATGGCCAGCATCCGCATGACTTCTTCATGGAGGCCGCTGCGCTCTACGATGTCGCGCTGGGCAAGCATGGGCTGTTCAGCTTCTACGCGGCGCCGGTGGGCGATCCGGCGATTGGACCCATCGCGTTTCCGCATCGCGCATCGGCGCTGGAGGATCCGGTGGCGACGCTCGGTCACCACCAGGAGGACTCGACACACATTGCCGACGACGTGGTGACGGCGGGGCTGGTATGGCGCTGGGTGCGAGCCGAGGCTGGGGGTTTCCACGGACGCGAGCCCGACGAGCACCGCTGGGAGGTGCAGCAGGGCGGGCTCGATTCCTGGTCCAGCCGGGTGACGGTTCAGCCCGGCCAGGACTGGAGCGGGCAAATTTCGTACGGTAGGCTGCACTCGCCGGAGGCTCTGTTCCCGGCTGAGGATCAGGCACGGACGACGGCGTCGGCGATCTATAACCGGCCGCTCGCCGGCGACGATCACTGGGTGAGCACCGTTGTTTGGGGGAGAACGCGCTCGCTCGCTGACAATGTCATCGCCAACAGCTATCTGGTGGAGTCGACGCTCCGCTTCCATCAGCGGAACTACGCCTGGACGCGCATCGAGGACGTGGATCGGACGACCGAACTGCTGCTGGGCGAGCGGCCGACTCCGCCAGGGTTTGCTGAGGAGCCGGCGGGACGAGTGCAGGCGTACACCTTCGGCTACGATCGCGATCTGCCGCTGGTCCGGTACGCGGAGACGGCGCTGGGCGCGCAGGTGACGGCGTACACGCCTGGCTCGCGCCTCGAGCCGATTTACGGCAGCGATCCTATGGGGGTCGTGGTGTTTCTCCGTATTCGTCCGTCCGGCCACCGGGCAAACGGTGGACCTCCCTGAGATGCCGGATGAAACCGGCCGCTTTCATAGAGAGAGGGCGTCAGTGCGGGTTCTGATCATGATTCCGGTCGTGACCATGATCGTTGTCGCTCTTGTGGCGCCAGTCCCAGTACGCCTTCTGATCTTCTTTGCTGCGCTTGTTGAAGTCTTCATGATGTCGGTGGGTGTCGGATTCCCACTGGACGTAGTAGGAGTTTTCTTCCGCATACGGATAGCGCTGGTGGGTGTACGAGTCGTAGTAGTACCGGTGTTCGGCGCAGCCTGCGGTCAGCAGGGGCAGGCAAAAGACGGCCGCCACCAAAAGAGGCGTGATTCTGCGAAGCATAGGCGTTCTCCTCGACCAGCCCCTCGAACGAGGCCGGTCACACGCCAGGATGCGTCCCAGTCAGGGCCAGTTGCTCCGCCCGGCCGCCAGCAGGGATCAGTCAGTCAAAGCCGCCTTCAGCTTTGCGTCGGTCTTTGCCAGCGCGTCCTTATAGGCCGAAGCCTCGTAGCCGGTACCGCCGCGGATGAAATCGTGGTCGACGCCGGGATAGGTCACCAGCTCGAAAGGCGCCTTTGCCGCCGCTGCTCCCTGCGCCAGGGAGCGCGCCGTCGCGATCAGGCAGCAGTCGTGGTAGGTGTCGGACTCGCCCGCGAACATGAGCACCGGCACCTGGATGTGGCCGGCAAAGTCGGGATTACGGAGATAGAAGCGCGTGACCGGATACCAGACGACGTCCACGGCGACGTCGTCTGGCATTTTGGCGCCCCAGCCGAGGGCGAATCCGCCGCCGAGCGAGACGCCGACCAGGCCGATCTTGCCGGGAAGAGCGTGCGGCATCTGCCGGGCCTGGGCGATCATCGATTGCAGCGCCGAGGGAGTTTGTCCCTGCAGCGCATTACCGTCGTAGAGCACGACGTCGTAGCCGAGGGCGGCGACGTCTTTGGCAAAGTCCTTGTAGTGTTTCGGGCCGGCGTGTCCCGATAGCAGCACGACGAGTTTGCCCTTACCGGCCGGCGGTGCGAATTCCTCCTGTGCGGATGCCTGGGTGACGAAAAGGCAGGCGACAGCGACCGCGGCCATGGAACAAAACAGAGAACGACGGAATCGACGATGAAGCATGCAAGCTCCTCCTGCTGCGAGATGAGCGCCAGGCGATTGCGACCGGCACGGAGAGAGCAGGAGCGGAAGCGAGCAGGATCTGGAGTTCCGTGGCCCACGAGGGCCGGGCGGACGGCGCGGCAGCGCAGTCGCCGCCATGCTAAACCCGGCGTGTCCGAATGTCGATGAAAGGGCGTTACCAGACGTGGAGGGTGAGTCCGGTGCTGAGCATCACGGGCGTCACGCCGGGCCCGGCGTAAATCCTGCTGTAGGAGCCCTCCAGAATCCGCCATTCCACCCGCGGGAAGATCGTCCTCGCGAATCCGAGATTCGCCTGCCAGGCAGCACCCCAGTCCGAGGCCAGATTCCCTGAGGAATCGTAGTAGCCTGTGTGGCCCATCCCGCCGCCGACCTCGGCATACAGGCGCACGAAGGGCAGGGAAACGGCCATCCGCGGACCCAACACGGCCTCATAGACGCGGATCGCAGAGTTGCTGGGCAATGCGGTGCCTCGGATCACCAATCCGAGCAGGCTGCCCTGCAGGTAGCCGCCAGCGCTGCCGCCCCACACGATTCCTTCTCCCTGGCTGGTGCGGCCGCCGGAGAATTCCGCGAAGAGGTTGGCGCCATGATGGGGGAGACCGATGCCCGTGTCCTGGGCAAGCGTCGGGAGGCTAAGCAAAACAGGCAGAAAAACCAGCGCAGAGCAGCGGATGAGGCCTTTCACTGGGGACCTCCCTGAGGGTGGAGCAACCAGAGTGCACCGTTAGATGCGAAAAGGGAAACCGGATGTTACCTGAGGACGTTGATGGGATCAAAACTGCGTTCCAAAATACGCAGATCGACCGACAATACTGCCGGGAGGTGGGTCCATGGGCGACGCTCCCAGTACGGTTGGTATCATCCTGGCCTTTTTAGCAGTGTTTGTCGGTTGCATCCTTTGGGCTACGCACGGGCATCCGTCGGACGCCGATAACGAAGATCTGGGGGTGGTGGCGAAGGACCACTAACCCGGAACCGGTTCGATTTCGGCGCTGGATCGATTCAGGCCTGATTTCTGTGTGGGCCGTTCGCATAGCATGCCAGCGCTCGCAGCGCCGGGGGGCAACGAAGAGGCATTCTCGCCGGCTCTCTGTAGATGGAGAGCAAACGATGGTGCCGACGCCGAATACGGTTGGTGTGATGCTGTTGTTTCTGGCGGTTTTCCTGGTCTGTATCCTATGGGCGACGCATGCCTCGCCCGCGGAGCACGGTGCCGAACGCGACAAGGTGGATTACCACCGCGGCCTTGAAAAGCCCTCCTGAGCCAGCCGAGCAACGGCGGAATTCGCCTGACGTGTGCCCGTGAGACAACGCAAGGGCCGCATTTTGTCCTCTTTAGGTAGCGGAGGACAAAGTATGGGCGCGACTCCGAATACCGTGGGAGTTCTATTGCTGTTCGCTGTGGTATTTCTGGCCTGCATCCTGTGGGCGACGCATGGGCATACCGCGCATGCCGATCCGGAAGAGGAAGACATCCAGCAACCGGGCAAGATGGTCTGAACGTCCCCGGGGGAGATTCCTGCGCCGTGGGCCGGACCTCTTATCGGACACCGGGCCGATTCGTTCCTGCTTGTTACTCTGCGGGGGCGGGCGTGCGCGGGAGCAGCGCGCGGGCGACCAGCGACAGTCCAAAGGCGACGAGCAGGCACCGCTCCAGGATCCGCGGGTTGTACTGCCAGGCGAGGATGGCGAGGCAGACCGCGTAGAGAGCAGGAAAGATTTCCGCAGCGAGGCTGGTGAGCCACTGCGGCTGTGTGCCCGATGAGGCGATGCGGGGGCTGAGGCTGGGCAGGAGGCGCGGGACGGCACGCTTGTAGGCGAGATAGGGCTCGCCCTGCTGCGCCGTGAGAAAGGCTTCTTCGCCGAGAATGAGGCGGAAGTAGAAGAGCGTCTCCAGAACGAGGAAGACCAGTGCACCGCTGGGCGGCATGAGGATGGCGATGCCGAGCGAGCAGATACACGAGCCGAGGTAAAGAGGGTTGCGGACGAAGCGGAAGGGTCCGGCGGCCATGACCTGGCCCGCCTGCATGTGCTGGGAGTGGACGACACCGGTGCCGAGGTACGCGGTGCCCGAGAGGCGCAGAGCGGCTCCTGCGAGTGCGCAGACGATGGCGAGGCCGGTGACCAGGAGGCTGGCCTTGTCCAGGGGAAGCCAGTTCCAGTTGGCGAGAGTGGTGGAGATGGCGAGCCACGCGGTGGTGGTGGGAGCGACGTCGCCAAAACGCAGCCACGGCGCGTAGAAGCCGAGGAAGTAGATGGCGAGAAGGATGAGCAGGCGGAGGCGGAATTCGACCTGGGTGGCTTTCATGACGGCAGGGTTTAGGGTATCGGGTTTAGCGGGTAGCGGGTAGCGGGTAGCGGGTAGCCGGTAGGCAGGAGCCGGGAGTGGAGTTCGACCGAAGACATAGAGGGCCGCCGAGGAGAAACGACAAGCTCTCTGCGGGATTGGCATCCACGGGATTCTTCGCTTCGCTCAGAATGACGAACTGTTTTCACCACAGAGGACACGGAGAGCACGGAGGCAGCCCCGGGGAGAAAGCCCAGGGGTTTGGTTGCGGGGACCGGCATCCACGGGATTCTTCGCTGCGCTCAGAATGACGACCCGTTTTCATCACAGAGGACATAGAGAGCACAGAGGAAGTTTGTGGCAGGGGAGCCTGAGCGGGGGGGCGCGGATTTGCTACCTGCTACCCGCTACGGACTATCGGCTACGGGCTTCGTTGAGCGCTTCGCGGAGGCGGCCGTGGGCTGCGGTGAGGCGCGCTTCTGCTTCGGAGCGGGAGAGTTTTTGCTGGTGCATGACCACCGCGGTCTTGACGGATCCGGCCTGGGTGAGGAGTTCGGCCGCAGGGCCGATGTCGAGGCCGGTGATGGCGGCGATGATGCGGGTCGCGCGGTCCTGCAGCTTTACGTTGGTCGGCTGCACGTTGACCATCAGGTTGCCGTAGACGTAGCCGAGTCGGACCAGCGCGGCTGTCGAAAGCATGTTGAGGACGAGCTTGGTCGCGGTGCCGGCCTTCATGCGGGTGGAGCCGGTGACGACTTCGGGGCCGGTGGCGGGCGTGATGGCGAGCTCGGCGGCCTGGGAGATCGGCGAGCCGGGAACGCAGGTGAGTCCGATGGTGAAGGCGCCGAGGCCGCGCGCGTGCTCGATGCCGCCGAGGACGTAGGGCGTGCGGCCGCTGGCGGCGATGCCGACGAGCACGTCTTTGGCGGTGAATCCGTGATCGACGAGGTCGAGGGCGCCCTGCTCGGGGTCGTCTTCGGCGCGCTCGATGGAGTTGCGCAGGGCGCGGTCGCCGCCGGCGATGAGGCCCTCGACCAGCTCGGGCGGAGTGTTGTACGTGGGCGGGCACTCGGAGGCGTCGAGCACTCCGAGGCGGCCGGAGGTTCCGGCTCCGAGGTAAAAGAGGCGGCCGCCGCTCTGGATGCGGCTGGCGATGGCATCGACGGCGGCGGCGATGGCGGGGAGTTCGCGCTCGACGGCGGTGACGGCTTCCCGGTCGCCCTGGTGGATGACCTGGAGCAGGTCGAGGGTGGGAAGCTCATCGAGATGCTCGGAGGCGGGATTGCGGGCTTCAGTGGGGAGATGGGCCAGGTCAGACATCCCCATGATGCTAAATCAGGTCCCGATGCGGAGCTTGTGGACGCGGGCGAGCGCGGCGTCGGCGGTGCGGACTTCGCACTCCCACAGCGTGAGGACGCGCCAGCCGAGTTTGCGGAGGGCCGAGGCGTTGCGGCGGTCGCGGGCGACGTTACCGCCGCGCTTGGCGGCCCAGAAGTCGGCGCGCGTGGCGGGGACGACCGATCCATATTTGCAACGGTGGCAGTGCCAGAAGCAGCCGTGGACGAAGATGGCGGTGCCGTACTTGGGCAGGACGATGTCGGGGCGTCCAGGCAGGTTTTTGCGATGGAGGCGGAAGCGGTAGCCGAGGGCGTGGAGGGCGGCGCGGACGCGGACCTCGGGTTTGGTATTAGCCGACCGGATGGCGGCCATGTTGCGGCTGCGCTGCTCGCGGGTGTGAACGTCCACAGAGACAGCGTATAGCGGACAGCGTTCAGCGTGTTTAGAGTTTGCCGGACGGGATGGGTTCACTCGAGCGGGCAATGTGCGGGCGCATTGCGGCTGCTATTGCCGCGATGACGGGGACGGCGACGCTGTTCCCGAATTGCTTGTAGGCCTGGGTGTCGGAGACGGGGATGCGGAACGTATCAGGGAAGCCCATGAGGCGGGCGCACTCGCGCGGGGTAAGGCGGCGGGGCGTTTTGCGCGGGCCGCGAGAGATGAGAATCTCCGAACCATCCTTGTAGTAACGGGCGGATAGAGTGCGGGCGATGGAGTCGCCGTCGACCAGGCCGTAGCCGAATCCGTTGCCGGCGGCGCGATGCTTGGCGGCGTAGTTCTGCAGGTAGCGCCACAGGTGGTCGGTGAGGGTGTACTTCGGGTTGACGGTGGCGCGGGGAGCGAGGGTGTAGGGTTCTTCGGGATCTTCGCTGCCGTTTGCAGGGTGGAGGATGGACGCGAGTTTCGGCCCGGCGGCGGGGAGACGCAGGTCGTTCAGAGAGAACGGGGTGGGTTCGCGAAAACCGGCGATGAGGATGCGCTCGCGGTGCTGCGGGACGAAGTGCGCGGCGTCGAGGACGCGGAAGGAGATTTGATAACCGAGTTCTTCTTCGAGGGTCTGGCGGATGACGCGAAAGGTGTGGCCGCGATCGTGGCTGACGAGGTTCTTGACGTTTTCGAGGAGGAAGGCGCGGGGGCGGCGGGCGGCGACGATGCGGGCGACGTCGAAAAACAGCGTGCCCTGGGTGGCGCAGGCGAATCCATGGGGGCGGCCGAGGGCGTTTTTCTTGCTGACGCCGGCGATGGAAAAGGGCTGGCAGGGAAATCCAGCAAGGAGGAGGTCGTGGTCGGGGATTTGGTCTTCGCGGACCTCGCGGATGTCGCCGGCGATGGGGTGGGCGTGGCCGTTGGTTGCCGCGGGGAAGTTGGCGGCGTAGGTTTTCTGCGCGAAGGGATTCCACTCGCTGGTGAAGACGCAGCGGCCTCCGATGGATTCGAAGGCCAGGCGCATGCCGCCGATGCCGGCAAAGAGATCGACGAAGGTGAAGCTGCCGCGCACGGAGTTATTGTCCGCTTTTTGAGGAGGATTTCTTTGCCTTCTTTGCCGCTTTCTTTGGAGCGGACTTCTTAGCGGCCGCCTTTTTGGCCGGAGCCGTCTTTACGGCGCGCTTTGCCGGAGCTTTCTTCCGCGCGGCGAGGGTCTTTTCCGTCAGGGCCGCTGTGAGCTCGGCCAGGGCGACGGTACGCGCGGATTTGCGCAGGCGCTCGATGTCGTAGAAGGCGCGCTTGTCGCGCAGGAAGATGTGGACCACGAAGTCGACGTAGTCCATGAGGATCCACTCGCCCTGGCGGCGGCCTTCGACGGAGTTGGGATACGTCTGGAACTCGCGTTTGAGGCGCAACTCGATCTCGTCGGCGACGGCTTGGGACTGGCGGTCGTTGGCGGTGCTGGTGATGAGGAAGAAGTCGGTGAAGGCGGAGTCAGCGGGATCGAGCTGGAGGATGCGGGTGTCTTCGCCTTTTTTTTCGTCGCAGGCCGCAGCAGCGGCGAGGACCATGCGGCGGATTTCCGTGGAAGCCATGCGTGGGGTGAGCGCTCCTGGGGCGCGACCGGAAGTTGGATGGTGGTCGGGCTCCTGGTCGATCATACGGCGAACGCCTGCGGAAAGGGGAGAGGAAGGCGGTTGGGGCGGGGGTTGGGCGGTTCAGGAGCGGGTCAGGAAGAGGTTTCGGCCGGATAGAGGCCGTACTCGCGGATGTACTCCGCAACGGCCGGGGCGAGGAGCTGGCGGGGATTCGCGCCCTGCTCCAGCTCCGAGCGGATGGCGCTGGCGGAGACCGTCTCATCGAGATCCGGCAGCAGATAGAGGCGGGATTCGCCGCGGCCGGCTCCGCGCAGGCAAAGGACCAGCTGGTCCGGCTGCGGCGCGTCGCAGGAGGCGACGGAGATCGTGGCGGGCAGAGCGGCGGTGACCTGGCGGAGGTCGAAGCCGGGCCGCGCGGCGACGGCAAAATCGCAGGACAGGAGCAGATCGGCGGCGCGATACCACTTGCCGATGCTGAGGAAGGAATCGGCGCCGAGCAGGCAGAAGAGGGGATCGTCGGGGGCGAGGGTAGTGCGCAGGGCGCGGATGGTGTCGATGGTGTAGTTGGGGCGGTGGTCGGGGCGGGGCGCGTCGATGAGGGAGATTTCCAGACCGGGCTGGCCTTCGATGGCCAGCCGCGTCATGGCGACGCGGTCGTCGTAGTCGGCCTGTGGGCGGTCTCGCTTAAGGGGCTGGACGCCGACCGGCGCGAGCAGGACACGCTCGAGGGCGAGGCGGTCCATCGCCAGCCGCGCGAGGGCAATGTGGCCGCGATGCGGAGGGTCGAAGCTGCCGCCGAAGAAGCCGATCCTCATGATGTCCTGAGCATAACGCGCCCTGAAAATCGGGTACTGTGGCAGAGTGCGGCATCGGACGGCCATCGGCGTCGGCGCAAATCTGCCCTCGAAGGCGGGCAGCCCGGAGGCGACCGTCCGCGCGGCGGTGGAGGACCTTGGGGCGGCGGGCCGGGTGATGGCGCGATCGTCGCTCTATCGCACCGAGCCGGTGGGCCTGACTGCGCAGCCGGCTTTTATTAATGCCGCGGCGATTGTGGAGACGAGCCTCGATCCCGAGGGATTGCTGGAATTTCTGCTGGCGACGGAGCGAAGCTATGGCCGGGATCGGGAGCGGGATGTGCCGAAGGGGCCGCGCGCGCTGGATCTGGATGTGTTGCTGATCGATGAAGAGATCATCCGGACTGAGCGGCTGACGGTGCCGCATCCAGCACTGGCGGAGCGGCGCTTTGTGCTGGCGCCTCTGGCCGAAATCGCGCCGCGGTGGCAGCATCCGGAACTAGGCCGGACGATGGCGGAACTGCTCGCCGCGCTGCCCGCCGAAGGCGCCAACGGGCCCGAAGCCGTGCACAAGCTACAGGAGGGGCAACCCATCCTGTGAAACGCTCGTCCTTCTCAGTCTTGAACGTCCGCACGCTGATCCTGCTGCTCGCCGCTGCTCTGGCCGGAGGGACTGCCGCCCTGGCACAGACGCGCGGCACGGTCCTGGACGCCCATGGAACTCCCGTAGCCGGCGCCACCGTCACCGATCTCTCGGGCAAAAGTCTGGCGGTTACCGGCGCTGACGGCGGCTTCGCCCTCGACCATCCGCCCGCACAAATCGAAATCACCGCCGCGCACTATCTGACGGCCGTGGTGAACGTCCACGCCGACGAACCCTTGCGGGTCACGCTGTCTCGTCCGCTGGAGACGATCACGGTCACAGCTTATCGGTCGCCGCTGGGCGAAGAGGATTCGCCCGCGAGCACGCGCGAGATGGATCGGCGGCAGCTGGAGCAGGCCGCGCCGCCGGCGCTGGACGGCAAGCTGCGGGAGATTCCCGGGTTTGAGCTTTACCGGCGATCCAGCTCGCTGGTGGCGAACCCGACGACCGAAGGCATCTCGCTTCGGGGACTCGGATCGACCGCTGCGAGCCGCTCGCTGGTCGTGCTCGACGACGTTCCGCTCAACGATCCGTATGGTGGATGGATCCACTGGGAGGAGCTGCCCGAGCTTGCGGTGCGGTCGGTTGAAGTGGTGCGGGGTGGCGTTTCAGATCTGTATGGGTCGAGCGCGATCGGCGGCGTGATCAGCGTGGTGCCTGTGCGACCCCGGGGCAATGGGTTTGAATTCACATCCTCGGGCGGCTCCGAGAGCACACTCGACGACAGCCTGCTGGCGACGGGGAAGCGCGGACCGTGGGGGGGGCTTGGGAGCGCCGGGGTCGTCGCCACGGACGGGTACACGATGATCGCGCCGGATCAGCGCGGACCGATCGATCAGCCGTCGAATGTGCACGCGCAGAATGCGCTCATCGAAGGGCAGCGCGCGCTGCCGGGCGGCGGGCGCGTCTTTGTGCGCGCGAATGCGCTCAACGAAAGCCGCCACAACGGCACGCCATTCCAGTACAACCTGACGCGGCTGGGCCGCGTCGCGGCAGGCGCTGACTGGGGCGACTGGTCGGTGCGCGTGTTCGGCAGCGGCGAGCATTTTCGGCAGACCTTTTCCAGCGTGAACGCGGCGCGGACTTTCGAGAAGCCGACGAAGTTCCAGTTCGATCCCGCCGATGAGCTGGGCGCGGCAGTGCGCTGGCGCCACGCTTTCGGCTCGCACGCGCTGCTGCTGGCCGGAGCGGACACGCACGATGTTCGAGCGACGGACAACGAGACGCTGCTGGTGGGCGCGGGTGGAACGACCTCGACTTCTGCACGGCAGCGGCTGACCGGCGGGTGGGGCGAGGTTCTTTACACGCCGGCAGGCTGGACGCTGAGCGGCTCGGCGCGCGTGGATCACTTTGCTAACTTCAACGTGGTCCAGAGCAGCACTTCGGCGCCGGCGACCACGCTGCCCTCCTGGAGCCAGACGGTCTTCGATCCGCGGCTGGGCGTGGTGCGGCGGCTTGCGCCGTGGCTGCGGTGGAGTGCCTCCGGCTTCCGCGCCTTCCGCACGCCGACGGAGAACGAGCTGTATCGGTCGTTTCAGGTGGGCAGTGAGGTGACGGAGGCGAATCCAAACCTGCGATCGGAGCGGGCGACCGGGTGGGAGACGGGCGCGCAGGCCGACCTGCCGCACTGGGGCTCAAGTGTGCGCGCCAGCTATTTTTGGACGCAGGTGAACCGGCCGATTGCAGCGCTAACACTGAGCGCGACGCCGACCAGCGTGCTTCTGCAGCGCGAGAACCTGGGGCAGATCGAGAGCCGGGGCGTGTCGCTGGACTACGCTATGCGGCCGGCCGAGTGGATCGCGATCGAGGGCGGCTACCAGTTTGCCGATGCGACGGTGACGAAGAACGCGTCCGAGCCGTATCTGGTGGGCAACTGGATTCCCGAGGTTCCGCGCAACACGGCGACCGCGCAGGCGCGGCTGTCACGGGCGCGTTGGGGTCTGCTCAGTTTCGAGGGGCGCTACGGCGGCCGCGCTTACGATGACGACGCCAACACCTTTCTGCTGCACCCGTATTTCCAGCTCGACGCCTACGGGGAGCACGCACTGGGACAGCACTGCGTGCTCTTTGCCGAGGGAGAGAATCTTTTCGACCGATCCATTGAAGTCGGAAAGACGCCGCAGACTACGCTGGGCACCCCTCGGATCGCGCGCTTTGGGCTGAGAGTGCGGTTCGGCGAATAAGACAGGTACGATACTCACCCTTTTCAATCCGAGTGTGTTCCTGGGCAGGAGCACAAAGACGCGACCCTGGCTGAAGAGCCAGGGTTCGATTTCAGCCCGCGCGCGCCCGATCCCCACGAGACGGATCTTCGAGGGGACCCTCCACGCGACCGACGGGCCTGGTGTGATTCGCAGGCTTGTTCTGGTTTCCCGCGCAGACGCAGTTCCGGCCCATGCGCTTGGCATGGTAGAGGGCCTCGTCGGCCCGGTGAATCAGATCGTCGGGCGGCATCGCTTCGTCATAAGCAGCCACGCCCACGCTGCAGGTGATGTTGAGCTGCCCGGCGGCGGTAAAAACCGGCCTTGCCGCTATGGCCCGGCGAAACTCTTCGGCCCGCTGTACCCCATGATGCGAGGAACAACTGGGCAGAACCACGAGGAACTCCTCGCCGCCATAGCGGCCGATAAAGTCGTAAGGCCGCATGACTTCGGTGAGGCGGGCGGAGGCCTCCCGCAGGACTTCATCGCCGGTGGGGTGGCCGAAGGTGTCGTTGATTCTTTTGAAGTGGTCCAGATCGATCATCACCACGGTGACGGGGAAGCGATTGCGCTGGGCGCGGTAGATTTCCTTCTCCAGCATGGCGAAGATCGCTCGCCGATTCCACAGGCCGGTGAGCCCGTCTTTCAGAGCCTGCTCCTTGAGGGCTTCCTGAGCATCGCGGGCGGTTCTTGCGGTCAGGGTCAGTTCCGCCCGGGTCTGGTTCACTGCCTCCTGGAGCCTGAGATTGTGCTTCTTGAGAAAGCGAACGCGGAGTCGGTGGAGGAGGAGGACCAGCAGGAGGAGGAAAAGAATACACAGGGTTCGAACGCGCGCGGTTTGCCAATACGGCGGGGTCACCGTAATCGGCAAGCTTTCGACGACAGAACCCTTCAGGCGTCCGCTCGCGGCCTGGAGAGCGAACTCATAATGCCCGGGTCTGAGGCGATAGTGGAGAGTGCGCTCCTTTCCTGCTTCTTTCCATTCCGTGTCGAAACCGAGGAGACGGTAATCCAGCCGATCGAGCGCGCCCGATGGGGGAACCGCAAACTGAATCTCGAGATCGCCGGCACCCGGTCCACCCGTTACGCCGTGCTCGAACGCGATCGGCTTCTGGTTGAACCGCACCTGCCCGATCAGCGATGCAGTATGACTCGCGGCCGTGTCACTGTGTTCGTGGCTGCCGAATCTTCGAGCCGCCGCTGACAGTTCGAAATGGCCGTTCTGATTCGCTGGATCAGGGCGACCGGCTGCGTAGCCGGTCGGCGTCAGGAATATTGCCAGGAAAGAGAAAAGGGTGACGAAGCGGACCGAGAGAGCTCGAAATGCTGACGGCGCAAGGGTTCGTCTGCGCACCGGAGGCGATCCGGCGGCCGCCCAGAATTCTGGTTCCGGCTCGGTCCGCCGAGCCAAATCGTCGAACCGCACACTTGCAGCGCGCATAAGGATACGCCGATGTGGTGCTATAGCTTTCGTTATTCCATGGCGGGTGGGCTACGAACCAGCCAGGCAGTCAGAGCGCTGGACGTGAGGATCATCCACGGTTCGCGCCAAAGTATTCCATTAAGGTTCTTCCCGCAGCACACGCCTGATTCCATTTTTGTTATGACCCATTCGCGGCATCGTTCTGGCCGCTGGGGGCTGGCGTGTGAGCGCGGAAGCTGTGTCTAACTCACTCAGAAGAATAGGAAATACAACCGTGGCGAACCATTCCCTAAAGGAGGAATTACCACAGGTGTGCGAGCGAAAATCTTCATGCTGCGGCACGAATTTCCTTCCGAGAGGGCGCATGATCGCCTGTGCACTCGGCGGCCCTGAGTGTACGCATGGAGGCCCAGGAATAAGGTAGTTCGCGGCCGCAGTCGAGACAGACCGTGTAGCAGAATTTGTTCAGGGTGAAGGGACGCGTCTGATTGCGGTGCAGGCATCCAAAAAGAAATGCAAGAAAGGGACCCATCGCGACGTCCTCCTTCTCGGATCAGCCTCACTCCTCTGATTGTCCGGGCTCAAGTCCGAACCCTGGAGGGAATCGGGATGCGAACGGCCCTGTTCGCTCCGACTTTCCGGGGATGGAAAAGAAGGTACCGCGAAGAGGTCAGAGTTGGTATGCCTCGATCGCCGCAGGACGCATAGCCGCACAGTACTCGCTGGCGGAACGGGGATAACCGGCGGCAGGTTACCGGCAGCCGGGGCGGAGAATCACGGCCTGTGTTTATGGTGACGGCAACACAAGCCTGTCCCAAAGGCCACCCACAACGGTCCCCACGGTCAACGAAGTCAGAACGAGGTAACCCGCTTCGATGAGGAGCAGGTCGTGGGGCAGTCTGGCGATTCCATACCCACCGGCCGCAACGACGGCTCCGCACAGCAACAGAGACACAAGGACTCCCGGCACCACGCCCTTGCGATGCGAAACGGCGAGGAGCCACGCGACTCCGTAGGCAAAGAGAAGGCAGACGGCAAAGGTGAGCAGATGCGGGGTGAGCGACCAGCGGATCTGACGGACCTGGGCGTACGTGAGACCGACGGCATGCATCCAGCGGGGGCGGAAGGCATATTGCGAATGCCAAATGGCCCCCATGCACCAGGCGGTAAACGCTGCCAGAACAACGGGCAGGTGATGGATCGGCTTCGTGGCGGGCCTGGGTGCGTCGGGCATCCAGGGTTCCGCGTGTACGGCCTCGGCGAGGCAGGGATGGCCGCAATTGGCGCGCTCGGGCCAGCGGGTGCAGTCGCACAATCGGAGATCCGGGTGTCCATGCATGCCAGTGGCCGCCGCGCGGCGGGCGTCGAGGCTGACAGCGGCAGGTTGCCGGTTTTCGGGGCAGGTAACGCGTCGCCAGCCGGAATAGCGGGTGTAAAGCTCACGAATCCAGAGGGCGGGAGGAAGCAGAAACAGGGAGAGACCGAGAAGACAAAGCGCGAGCCAAAGAAGGAAGAGCATGGCCCACCTCCTTGCTGGCGAAAGTCTGCGCCGATGGCAGCGCTCCTTCAGTGATCGCCGTCACGACGCCGAGGCTCCTGAGGGGGGAGCCTGGCCGGATGGCGAGATTTCGACCGTCTATCCCGCTGGTACACTGAAGTCACTGTGGTGGAGCTGGTTCCATCGATCCTTTCCGCTGATTTTGCGCGGCTGGCCGAGGAGATTGCGGCGGCGGAGCGCGGGGGCGGGCGCGTGATCCACGTCGACGTGATGGACGGGCATTTTGTGCCCAACATTACCCTCGGACCACCGATTGTGGCCTCGCTGCGGAAGCATACGCAGCTGCCGCTGGATTGCCACCTGATGATTGAGAATCCCGATGAGTTCATCCCGGCGTTTGCCGACGCGGGGGCGAACTGGGTGAGCGTCCACTATGAGGCTTGCCGGCATTTGCACCGGACTCTGGAACTGATTGCGCAGCATGGAATGGAGCCAGCGGTGGTCATTAATCCGGCGACGGCGGAGGATCTGCTGATTCCGGTGCTGGGAATGGTGCACCACGTTCTGGTGATGAGCGTGAACCCCGGTTTCGGCGGGCAGAAGTTTATTCCCTATTCGCTGAAGAAGATCCGGCGGCTTAAGCAGTTGCGGCAGGAGCTGGGGCTGGACTTCCGGATTGAGATCGACGGCGGAGTGGCTCACGATACGGTGGCCAGCATCGTCGAAGCGGGGGCGGAGCTGCTGGTGGCGGGGAACGCGGTTTTCGGCGAAGAGCATGCGGAGCGGGACGCCCGGCGGCTGCTGGAGGCGGCGCAACGGGCGACCTTGCAGACCGCCTGACGAAAGGTGACAATCAGGGGAAAGGTCCTGCAGACGGCTTTTCCCGGAAGAAGAACGCGCAGAGATCTGCGGCTTTTTGAGGTGCTATGAACCGGTTGGTCCTTCGAGTGTCGGCAGTTTGTCTGGGAGCGGCGATCGCCTTCTCTCCGTGCGCGTTTGCGAAGCAAAAGAAGGAAAAGCATAAGAAGAATGAGGATCTGAGCGCCAACCCGCTGGGAAACGTGCAGTCGAACCAGCCGGACAAGCTGCTGTACGACAAGGCGATGAAGGCCATGAAGAAGGGCCACTTCGACGTGGCCCGGCTGGACCTGCAGACGCTGCTGAACACGTATCCGGATTCGGAATACGACATGCGCGCCAAGCTCGCGGTCGGCGATACGTGGTTCAAGGAAGGCGGCTCGGCGGCTCTGTCGCAGGCGGAGTCGGAGTACAAGGACTTCATCACCTTCTTCCCCAACTCGCCGGAGGCGGCCGAGGCGCAGATGAAGGTGGGGGACATCTACTTCCAGCAGATGGAAAAGCCGGACCGGGATCCGGCGAACGCGCAGCACGCGGAGCAGGAGTACCGGACGATGCTGGAGCAGTTTCCGGATTCGCCGCTGATTCCGCGGGCGAAGCAGAAGCTGCGCGAGGTGCAGGAGGTGCTGGCGCAGCGGCAGTTTGAGATTGGGGAGTATTACGCATCGCGGGAGAACTATGCGGCGGCGATTGCGCGGCTGCAGACAGTGGCGGACGATTATCCGCTGTTCAGCAAGGCGGACCAGACGCTGATCACGATCGGCGACTCGTATGCGGTGGAAGCGCAGAAGATGGCGCAATCGAAGCTGGCGGGGAAGCCGAAGTCGGAGCTGGTGCGGTACTACGATAACCAGGCATCGGCGGCGTGGGATCGGGTCGTGATGCGGTATCCGCTGTCGCCGCACGTGGAAGATGCCAAGGATCGCCTGATCGCGATGGGGCGTCCGGTACCGGATCCGAGCGCGGCCGCGCTGGCGGAGAGCCAGGCCGAGGAAGACAGCCGGGTGAACGTACGGCTGGGGACGCGCACGCTGGCGCTCCTGGGGCATGGTCCAAGCACGATCAAGGCCGCGCGAGTGGGAGAGCCCTCGATGCAGAGCCCGGCGCCTGTGACGGCTCCGGAAGTGATCAAGCAGAGCGCAGAGGCGTTTCGGGCGGCGCTGTCGGGGAAGCCGATTCCGACGCCGGGGAACATGGAGCAGCCGGCCGAAGAAGAGGCGCAGACTGGCACAGGGAACAATACGGTCGAGCAGGCGCAGCCGGGTGACGGCGGCGCGGCTCCGACGCAGAAGCTGACGTTTGAAGAGGTGCCGGACGCGTCGGGAACGCCGGGGAGCACGGTGACCGTCCAGGTGCCGAATGGCGGCCAGCCGACTGACGCGACGGAGGCTCCGGGAAACGCGCCGAGCGCGGGAGCGCCGGCGAACGGAGTTCCTGCTGGGGCGGCCGGGAATGTGAATGCGCAGCCAATCGTGGCGCCGGTGGGACCGACGGACCAGAAGCCGCTGCCGGCGATCGACAAGCCCTTAGAAGCGCCGCAGCAGATCAACGAGGTGCCGGCGAACCAGCAGAATGCGCAGGTAAAAACGGGTGCGACGGCAAGCGGCAAGCCCGGCAAGAAGGCGAAGAAGGCTCCGTTCGACAAGAAGGACGAGTCTTCGAGCCAGCACAAGAAGAGGAAGGGGCTGGACAAGCTGAATCCGTTCTAACCAGAGCCAGAAGAATGTAGCTCACAGGAAAGGCCGCGCAATGCGCGGCCTTTCTTTTTGCGATCTGGTTCAGAGAGAGAGCCACGAAGGCTCGGACGGAGCACAGACCTTTGCGAAGGCCTTCTCGGCGGAAGGCGGGATCGGCTAAGCTGCGGGTGCGATGATTCCCCTGCTGGTCCCCGTAATTTCCTTTGCGGTCCTGCGCGGCGCCGGGTTGCTGGGAATCACGGTTCTCAACAATTTGGAACTGCCGCTGCGCATCGCGCTCTGCCTCATGTTTCTGCTGACCGCGTCGGCTCACTGGGGCAGGGGACGGCCGGACCTGATCCGGATGGTGCCGCCAGCGTTTTCGAACGCTGGCCTTCTGGTCGCCATCACCGGCGTTCTCGAGATACTGGGGGCAATCGGGCTGCCGTTGCCGTGGACCGCGCGCCTCGCGGCCGGATGCCTGGCCATTCTGCTGCTGGCGTTGTTTCCGCCAATGTCCGCGCGGCACGGGAACGCCTCACGATCATGGGACGGCCGGCGCCAGGGTTGCTGGTGCGGGGAACGATTCAAATCGTGTTTCCGGGGGCGCTGATCGTGGTGCTGGTGGGGCGCCGCTAGGGCGGCTTGAACCCACTGTCACAGGGACGAAGCGCGGGTGTCGTGCAGGAAGGTTCGTCGTCGTCCACGCTCCATGATCCAGGGGGACGCTTCCTGGCATCCGGGGGCTGGACAATCTTGGCGATGGCCATCGGGGCATCAGGGCGAGCGTAATCTCAGGAATTGATGAAGCTGCGCGGTCGCTTCGCCCCAGGTCTCGGACTGTTGCTGCTTTCTGCGTTGTGGGCTGCTGGCTGGCTGGTGCCGGACCTGTTTCCCCGCTTCGGCGCGGAGGGCGTCTCGCTGCCCGTGGGGCAAGCCATCCTGTTTGGCGTTTTTGCCGGATTGTGTGCCGCCATCGCGAGCGGGCGAGGGCTGGAATTCCCCCGCGGGCGTCGCGGATGGGCCAGTGCCGGCGTGGGCGTGGGGCTCTTCGTAATCCCGGCCTGCGCAGCTGCCTTCGCGCGAGGCAGGATTTCCGACTTTGACGCGGTCGCCATTTTTTGCCTTACGCCTGTGTTTGCCGTTGTGCTGGAACCAACCCTGCAGAACTGCCCGCCGCACAGGGGAAAGGGCGCTTTGGCAGGATGCCTCGTCGCGATTGCCGGATCCTTGTGTATTTTTCCCCTGGAGGCTCCCGGATCCCTCCCCGCCGCCGCAGCGCTCTGCGCGCTTCTGACGGCCGCTCTGGCGGTTGCCGCGGCCAATTGCATCGCGGTGAGGATTGCGAGCAGCAAGGCGGGGATATCGATCTTGCCCATGGCTGCGCAGGCTGCTGGCATCAGCGCCGTGTGTTTCGGGGTCATGGCAGTTGCGATTCCCAGGGCAACCTGGACCACAACCGCGCCCGAAATCTTTATTCCGAAACCCTTCCTGGTCGATTTGCCGGGCTTGGTTTTAGTCTTCGGGCTCATGTCCCGCATGGCCGCCTCCAGGATGGCGGCGCGTTTTCTGCTCGCACCCCTGTTCGCCTCCGTCGCGGGACTCGCGCTGGAGCGCATGCTGCCGCCGGTGCGCGGGATGCTGGGATTGCTGTTGCTGGCCGCCGGGTCGGGATGGCTGGTGTTTGCGCCTGCGGAATCTGAGGGGGACGGTGGGATCTCGCTCAGAGTGGCTGCCTCGCGTTCGGCTGATGGCTGAGGTGTTTGACTCGCAGGGACGCGCGTCTTAGGCGGCGATCTTCATCGTGCCGGGCCCGGGCTCCCGCGTCGTTGGTGTGCGGAGCGCGCCGGGGGTAACCCGCCTCCCCGGAGCGCTGGCGGGGCTGCGGGGCGGCGCGAAATCCTTTATCGTGAGAAGAATGCCCCAGCAGTCCAATGACATGACGGAAACCCCCGACAAACCGACACGGCGGGAGCTGCCGAAAGCCTACGATCCTCGAGCGATTGAGGATCGGTGGGCTGAGACTTGGGTGCGGGAGCATCTGTTCCACGTGGAGACTCCGAGCGCCGAGGAACTGGAAAAGCTGCGCGCGGATGGGCACGACGCGTTCACGATCCTGCTACCGCCGCCGAACGTAACCGGCCGCCTGCACATGGGCCACATGCTGAACCAGACGGAGATGGACATCCTGACCCGCTGGCGGCGGATGCGCGGCGACCTGGCACTGTGGCTGCCGGGGACGGATCATGCGGGCATCGCAACGCAGATGATGGTGGAGCGGCAGCTCACCAGCGAGGGGACGTCGCGGCAGGCGCTGGGGCGGGAGAAGTTCGTCGAGCGGGTGTGGGAATGGCGGCGGCACTACGGCGGCGCGATCCTCGACCAGATGAAGCGGCTGGGCGCGAGCGTGGACTGGTCGCGCGAGTACTTCACGATGGACGAGAACCTGTCGGTCGCGGTGCGCGAGGCGTTCGTGCGGCTGTACGAGCAGGGGCTGATCTATCGCGGGGCGTACATCGTGAACTGGTGCCCGCGTTGCCAGACTGCCATCTCGGATCTCGAAGTGGTGCACGAGGAGCAGACGGGGAAGCTTTGGGAGATTCGGTACCCGGTGGTCGGCGCGGATGGCGAATTTGTCACCGTGGCGACGACACGTCCGGAGACGATGCTGGGCGATACGGCGGTGGCGGTGAATCCGCTGGACGAGCGGTACCAGGCATTGATTGGGAAGACGCTGCGGCTGCCGCTCACTGGGCGTGAGATTCCGGTGATCGCCGATGAGTGGGTGAAGTCGGACTTTGGGACGGGCGCGGTGAAGGTGACGCCGGCGCACGATCCTAACGATTTTGCGATTGGGCAGCGGCACAAACTGCCGGCGATTTCGGTGATGGACGAGACGGCGCACATGAACGCCGAGGCGGGCGCGTATGCGGGGCTGGATCGGTACGTCGCGCGGAAGAAGGTGCTGGAGGATCTGGAGGCGCAGGGCCTGCTGGGCGCGGCGCGCGAGCACGTGAACGCGGTGGGCAAGTGCGACCGCTGCAAGACGGTGGTGGAGCCGCGGCTCTCGACGCAGTGGTTTGTGGCGGTGAACAAGCGGCCTGAGGGCGGGTCCGCTTCGATGGCCGAGCTGGCGATCGCGGCGGTGCACGCCGATGCCGAGGGGAAGAAGGCGATCCGGTTCACGCCGGAGATGTACGAGAAGGTGTACCTGGAGTGGATGAACAACATCTACGACTGGTGCATCTCGCGGCAGCTGTGGTGGGGGCATCGGATTCCGGCGTGGCATTGCGCGGCGTGCAAAGAGATTACCGTCGCGCGGGAGGATCCTGCCAGGTGCGCGCACTGCGGGAGCACGGAGATTACGCAGGAGACGGATGTTCTGGATACGTGGTTCTCGTCGGGATTGCTGCCGGTGACCGTGTTTGGGTGGCCGCAGCACACGCGGGATCTGGATGTGTTTTATCCGACGCAGCTGCTGGTGACCGGATTCGACATCCTGTTCTTCTGGGTGGCGCGGATGATCATGCTGGGCTGCTGGTTCTCGAAAGACGTCCCGCTCGCGGATGGGGCGAAGAGAACGCTGGCGGACAGCGTGCCGTTTCGCGAGGTGTACATCCACGCGCTGGTGCGGGATGCGGATCGGCAGAAGATGTCGAAGACGAAGGGAAACGTGATCGATCCCATCCAGATTGTGGAGCAGTACGGGACGGATGCGGTGCGGTTCACGCTGGCGTCGATGGCATCGCCGGGGACGGACATTGCGTTCAGCGAGGCGCGGACGGAGGGGTATCGCGCGTTCGCGAACAAGATCTGGAACGCGGCGCGGTTCATCTTTATGAACGTGGACCAGTATCTCGCCGAGACGGGCGGCCATTTTGCCAGCGGCCACTTCGACAAGAAGCTGGATCGGCGGAACTCGGTTTTTCTCGGGGGATATCCGGCGAGTCCGGATGCCAGGAGGCACGAGCCGGGGGATTCGGGGCCGCTGGAGCATCGGTGGATTATTTCGCGGCTGTTTAGTGCTGCGGCGGGCGTAAACGCAGCGCTGGAGAATTACCGGTTCGATGAGGCGGCGAGCCTGCTGTATCAGTTTTTCTGGGGCGACTTCTGCGACTGGTATCTGGAGATCGTGAAGCTGTCGTTCGACTCTCCCGATCCCGAGCGGAAGATGATGGCGATGCTGGTGCTGATGATGGTGTTTGAGTCGGCGCTGCGGATGTTGTCGCCGTTCATGCCGTTTCTGACCGAGGAGCTTTGGCACGCGTACCACCAGGGGCATGCGCCGGAGCGGTCGATTGCGCTGATGCCGTATCCCTACAGCGAGAAGTCGGGCCGCGATGAGAAGGCTGAGGCGGAGATGGCTCTGCTGCAGTCGCTGATCACATCGGTGCGAGCCGCGCGGAAGGATCTGGGCGCGGAAGAAAAAGCGACCGTGCCGGTGCGGATTCGGACGTTGGCGGCGAGACGGGATTTGATCGCCGTGAACGAGCCGATGGTGAAGCGACTGGCCAAAGTGTCAGAGATTGCATTTTTGGACGTCGCGCCGCAGGGGGCCGGCTTGCGCTCGACGCCAGAGTTCGACGTGCAGGTGGTGTACGAGAAGGCCATCGATGTGGCGGCGGAGCGGGAGCGGCTGGCGCGGGACCTGGCGAAGCTGGAGAAGGCTGTGGCTTCAGCGGAGCGCCAGCTGGGGAACGCCGCGTTTCTGGAGAAGGCTCCGCAGAACGTGGTGGAAGGGCTGCGAAAGCAGGAGGCAGAGAATCGGGTGCTGCTGGAGAAGACGCGGCGGGCGCTGGAGGAGCTGAAATAAACAGCTATGGAATGGAAGAGCCGGCGAGTTGAATCGATTCTGGAGAATGCGCTGGTGGAGGACAAAGCCACCAGCGATGTGACCACAGCGCTGACCGTGGATCCCGGACTGCGCGCCACGGCGACGATTCTGGCCAAAGAAGAGTGCGTGCTGGCCGGCCTGGGATGCGTGCCGCGGTTCCTCGAGATTTTTGCGCGTCTGGACGGGAAAAGCAGCGGGCGCTTTGAGGTCATTAGCCATCCGGAGATTTTTGACGGCGTTCGGTTGCGCAAAGGCCAGGCAATTGCCGTGATTCGTCACAATGCGCGTGTCATTCTAGGCTGCGAGCGGGTGATCCTGAACCTGATGCAGCGGATGAGCGGGATTGCCACGCTGACGCGGCGCTATGTGGACGAGGTGCACGGTACGACGGCACGAGTGCTGGACACGCGGAAGACGATTCCGGGGTTGCGCATTCTGGATAAGTACGCGGTGCGCTGCGGCGGCGGCGAGAATCACCGGCTGGATTTGTCCGACGGTATTTTGATCAAGAACAATCACATTTCTCTGGGCGGCGGCATCGAGAAGGTTCTGGAGCGAGCGAAAGAGCGTCGCAAGCCGGGGCAGACGATCGATATCGAAGTGCGGAGCCTGGCGGAACTGGAAACGGCGCTGGCGCACGGGGCCGAGTCGCTGCTGCTCGACAATATGACGCCGGCGGACGTGAAGAGGTGCGTCGAGCGGGTACGAGAGCAGGGCGGAACGATTCCGGTGGAGGCCTCGGGCGGCATTACGCTTGAGAACATTCGCAAATACGCGCTGGCCGGGGCGGATTACATTTCAGTGGGTGCGCTGACGCATTCGGCCACGGCGGTGGACCTGTCGATGAGGATTACGGCGGAGATCTATTGACTGCAGGGTACGGGGTACAGGGTACAGGGTACGGTGACCCATTTGATATAAACGCGCTGGATGCGGCGTTGACGGGAACGCGGTTTTCCGGGAAGCTGCATTTCTTTCCTTCCATCGAGTCCACGAACACCTATGCGATGCGGCAGGCGGAGGCGGGCGCTCCGAATGGCAGCGTGTTCTTCGCCGATGAGCAGACGCTGGGGCGGGGGCGCGGCGCGCATGGATGGGTGTCCGCGCCGGGGTCGGGATTGTATGTGAGCGTGGTGCTGCGTCCGCGGCTGGCGCCGGCGGATGTGCTGTGGCTTTCGTTGGCGGCCGGGCTGGCGGCGCAGGAGGCGGTGCGACGCGTGACGTCGCTGGAAGCCGATATCCGATGGCCGAACGATCTGCTGCTGGGGCGGAGAAAATTTTGCGGAATTCTGACCGAGCTGAATGCCGAGGTGACGCGGGTGCGGCATGCGGTCGTGGGGATCGGGATCAACGTGCATCAAGCGGAGTTTCCCGAGGAGTTGCGCGAGCTGGCGACGTCGTTGCGCATTGAGACGGGACGGGAGTGGTCGCGGCAGGAACTGCTCGCGGCCTTGCTAAAATCGCTGGAGCGCGAGCTTGCGGCGCTGACGCGTTCGCCGGATGTGCGCGAGGCGGCCGAGAGCGTGCGGGAGCGGCTGGCTCGCGGATCAAGCTGGGTTCGGGGCAAGCGCGTGCACGTGGATGAGGCGGCCAACGGGGGCGAAACGTTCGCCGGAACGACGGATGGCCTCGACGAGCGCGGGTTCCTGAGGGTTCGTACAGCGGACGGAATACGCACGGTGCTTTCCGGCGGAGTGCGCGAGGCATAGGGAGAAGTCGATGCTGCTGGTGCTGAACGTCAACAACACGAACACGGTGATTGCGGTGTACACGCTGAAGCCGGAGGGAACGACCGGCGATCTGCGCGCCACCTGGCGGATCAGCACGCGGCAGGGGCAGACGGCGGATGAGTACGGAATCCTGGTGCGAAGCCTGCTGGCCAGTGAGGGCGTGGAGAGCGGCGCGATTCGCGGGATCGTCATCGCGTCGGTGGTGCCGCCGGTGGACTGGATTTTGCGGCAGTTTTGCGAGCGCTACTTTGGGCAGAAGCCGCTCTTCATTGAGCCGGGCGTGAAGACGGGGCTGCCGATCCTGACCGACAATCCCGCGGAGGTGGGCGCGGACCGCGTGGCCAACTGCGTGGGCGCGTTTGCGCAATACGGCGGCCCGACAATCGTGGTGGATTTTGGGACGGCGACGAATTTCGATGTGGTCTCGAAGAAGGGCGAGTTTCTGGGCGGGGCCATTGCTCCAGGGCTGAACATCAGCGCCGAGGCATTGTTTGCGCGGGCGGCGCGGCTGCCGCGCGTCGAGATTCGGCGACCGGCGAAGGTCATCGGTACGAACACGGTAGACAATCTGCAGATTGGCTTGTTCTGGGGGCACATCGGCCTGGTCGATGCGATTCTGGAACGGATGATCGGCGAATTGGGCACGGAGACGAAGTGCGTGGCGACGGGCGGGCTGGCGCACCTGATCGCGCTGAAGTCGAGGTACATCTCGGAAGTGAACGATATGCTCACGCTGGATGGGCTACGGCTGATCTATGACAGGAATCGCGCGGCGCGGAGCGGCCAGCCGAGTGAGGCGCGGACCAGCACCAGCACACCCACGGGCCAGCCCTGAGACCCGGCGCCTGACGTGGAAAATTACTTCAACTACTTCACGGAGATCGAAGACCATTTCCAGCGTCGGCGGGGATCGATCCTGCTGCTGTCGACGCTGGACTGGGCGCTGATTGAGACGTGGCGCGAGGCGGGGATTCCGCTGGAAGCGGTCCTGCGCGGGATCGATGCGGCCTTTGATCGCCACGACGCCCGGAAGCGCGCGGGCTCGCGGCGGATCAACGGGCTGGCCTGGTGCGGGCAGGCGGTGATGACCGCGGCCGAGGAGATGCAGGAGGCGTCGCTGGGAGCGGCGAAGCCGGGTGACGACCGGGCGAAGGCGGGGCTGGAGTGGGAGCGGATCGCGGCGCATCTGCGGGAAGGAGCGGCAGGTTTGCGGGCGGCGAAGACGCTGACCGGGGTTGGCGCAGAGGCGGCGGCGGAGATCGCGGAGCGGCTGACGCAGATGGCGGCGATGAAGGCCGAAGAGTCACCGGCCCCGGAGGAACTCGAGAAGACGCTGACGGCGATGGAGGAGAGGCTGCTGCATGCGGTGATCGCGACGACATCGGAGGCGGAGCTGGCGGCGCTGCGGGAGCAGAGCGCGCAGGAGATTGCGCCGTATCGGCGGCGGATGCAGGCGCTGCAAATTCGGCAGATCGAGCAGCAATTCCTGCACAAGCGGCTGCTGGAAAAGCACAATCTGCCGCGGCTGAGCCTGTTCTACATGAGGCAGGATTGAAGCTTCGTATCGAGAAGGCGATTTATGGCGGCGCGGGTCTGGCGCGCGCCGAGGGCAAGGCCGTGTTTGTGCCGTTTGCGCTGCCGGGGGAGCTCGTCGAGGCGACGATCGCCGAGGAAAGCAAAAGCTATTCGACGGCCGAGCTGACCGAGGTTCTGGAGCCGAGTGCGGACCGGCGGGCGGCGCCGTGCCCTTATTTTGGGACGTGCGGGGGCTGCCATTATCAGCACGCCGAGTACGCGGCGCAGGTGGAGATGAAGCGGGCGATCCTGCGGGAGACGCTGGAACGGGCGCGAGTGCTGGACATTCCGGAGATTCAGGCATTAACGGGAGAGCCGTTCGGGTATCGGAACCGGGTGCGGCTGCATGTGGAGAAAACTCCGTTCCGTCTCTGTTACAAAAAGAGGAATTCGCATGTGAATCTGCCGGTCGACGCGTGTTCGATTGCAGCGCCCACGCTGGACAAGGCGATTGCGGCGCTCCATCGGGAGGGCGGGGGGCTCGGGGCGTGGGCGCGCGAAGTCGAGTTGTTCACCTACGAAGCGCAGAATTCGCTGCTGGCGTCGTTTTGGACGGAGCGGTTGAAGCCCGAAGCGACGCGGCTGCTCGAAACGTGCTGGCCTCAGTTACAAAAGCTATTGCCCGGGATTGTGGGCGCGGGAGTCTTCTCTGCTGAACGGGGCGCGATGACGGGGAAGCTGCTGGCGCAGGCGGGCGAAGGAGCGCTGACCTATCGCGCGGCCATGCGCAAGTATCGGGTAAGCCTGGGGTCGTTCTTTCAGGTGAACCGGTTTCTGATCGACCGGCTCGTGGACCTGGTGATCGGCGAGTCGCGCGGAAATACAGCGTGGGATCTGTATGCGGGGGTGGGGCTGTTTTCCGTGGTGCTCGCGGAGCGTTTTGGCGAAGTGGTTGCCGTGGAATCGGGCGGAGCGGCGGTGCGGGATCTGCGGGAGAACCTGCGGGGGACGCGTCATCGCATCGTGTCGGCCGAGACGGCGGCGTTCCTGCGAAAAGCCGTAGAACAGCAGCAGCCGGCGCCTGATCTGGTTGTGGTGGATCCGCCGCGAGCGGGGCTGGGGCGCGACGTGACCACATTGCTCGGGAAAGTACGCGCGCGTAACGTGACTTACGTTTCATGCGATCCGGCAACGCTGAGCCGGGACGTCGCCGCGTTGCTAGAATCCGGCTATCGCCTGGCAAAAATGCATCTGGTGGACCTGTTTCCGCAGACGTTTCATCTGGAGAGCGTGACCCACCTGACGCTGGATTGACAGGCGGCGGCTGGGCGAGCGCCGATGGCTACGACCTCCTCCATTGCAATTGCGGCTGAAATTTCCGGAAAACCTGAAGAGTCGTCAGGGCCGTTTTTGGCTCCTCCGCGGGCGCGCCTGGTTTTGACGGCGCCTGCACTTCTGGCGGCGTTGTGCTTCGCCGCCGGGGATGCGGCGACATGGGCAGCGTGGATTCCAGCGGGGCGGCTGCTCGTGGGCCTTGGGCTTCTGCTGGCGGTTGGGGTCGTCGCGGTGTGGCGGGCGGAGCGGCTGGCATTGCCCGCGGCGGGTGCGGCCTGCGTGCTGCTGGGGATGTTTTGCGCGGAGGTGCAGCCGCGGCCTGCGAACGAGACGCCGCTGAGCCGGATAGCGGCGGCGAGTCCGGTAGCAACGCCGGCGACGCGGCGAGAGGGAATTCAGACAGCGCCGTTGATCGAAGGGGCCGTCGGGCGAGTGAGCGGGGTGCGGAGCCTCGTTTCGGCGGTGCCTTATTCGGATGCGGTTCGGGAAGAACAAAGCCAGCAGGTGGATGTTCAAGTGACGACCGTGGATGGCAAGCTCCTGCCGGTGCCCGAGGGCTTGCGACTGACGGTGTATGCGCCGAGAGACGCGCGATTCCCGGCCATGGGCTGCGGGGCGGCGGTTCGGGGGCGGGCTGCGCTGCATGCGGAAGAGCGATTTCTCGACCCTGGCGTGTGGGATGCGGGCGAGTGGTTGCGGCAGCAGGGAATCGGCGCCCTGGGCACCGCGCACGCAGGGGACGTCACCGTTATTGCGACGAATCGAAGGCCAGGGTTGTTGTGCCGTATCCACAGCGCCCAGCAGACGGTGAGCGAGCGGCTGGTGAGCTTCGTGGAGGGAGATGCCGCGCAGCGGTCTCGCCTGCCCGCGGCGCTGCGGTTGCAGCCGGAGGACGCCGCGATGCTGACCGCGATGCTGACAGGGGATCGGACGCTGCTGGGCCACCGGCTGCGGGCGGGATTCGAGCGGACCGGATCGTTCCATCTGCTGGTGGTCTCCGGCATGCACCTGGCGATCTTTTCAGGGTTGGTGTTCTGGTTTTCGCGGCGACTGAGACTTCCGCGCCTTTGGGCGTCGGTGGCGACGGGGGTTTTGTCGTTTGGCTACGCATTGTTCACCGGCTTTGGGCAGCCGGTGGAGCGCGCGTTCTGGATGGTGACGCTGTATCTCGCCGGACGGCTGTTGTGGCGGGACAAGCAACGGATGAATGCGATTGGATTCGCCGCACTGGTGATGCTCGCGGTACGCCCGGCAGCAGTTACGGATGCGGGGCTGCAGATGACTCTGCTGTCGGTCCTGGCCGTGGCGGGAATCGCGGTGCCTGTGGCGGACAAGACGTTCGGCCCGTTTCTGCGCGGGACGCGCGATTTATGGCTGCTGCCGGTGGATCCTTCACTGCCGCCGCGGGTGGCACAGTTTCGGGTGAGCCTGCGGATGGCGGCACAGGCGCTGCGGCCTGTGCTGGGGGCAAAACTGGCATTGACCTGGCTGCCGCGGTGCGTGCGGTTCGTAATGCTGGTGCTGGAACTTGTCACAACGTCGGTGGCGATTGAGCTTTTTATGGCGCTGCCCATGGCGCTGTATTTCCACCGGGTGACGGTGGCGGCGTTGCCGGTGAATCTGCTGATTGTGCCGTTGCTGGGGATCCTGCTGCCGCTGGCGCTGCTTTTTCTGGCGATGGTTCTGGTGGTTCCGAAGGCGGCGCTCGTCGCAGCTGCGCCGCTGGCGGGGTTGCTGCATGGAGCAGCCGGGCTGGTGCGGCTGTTTGGTGGGATGCGGTTCGGCGACTTGCGGATTCCGATGCCGTCAGCATTGGCGATTGCTGGAACTATGGCGCTGATGGGCGTGGCGCTGGTTGCGGTCCGACTTCGAAAAGCAGAGCTGCCCGCGTGTGCAGTGGCGCTGGCAGCGGCCCTCGCGCTGCTGGTGGCGCCCCAAGCGGTGGCGCATCAGGCTGGCGCGCTCGAGATATCGACGATTGATGTAGGGCAGGGGGATTCGCTGTTGATCGTGACGCCGCGGGGGAAAACGCTGCTGGTGGATGCGGGCGGCCTGGTCGGAGCTGGGGACCTGAGCGGCAAGTCGGGCGGCGGGAGCGCTTCGAACTTCGATGTAGGCGAGGATGTCGTCTCGCCGGTGCTGTGGTCGCGAGGCATCCGGCGGCTCGACGCGGTGGCGATCACGCATGCGCACGCTGATCATATCGGCGGCATGCAGGCGGTACTGGCGAATTTTCGACCCGCGCAGTTGTGGGTGGGGATGAATCCGCATTCAGGTCTGTATGACGCGGTACTCGACGAGGCGCGCGTGACGCGAACCGAGGTGGTGCGGCATATGGCCGGAGACGTTTTCGACTTCGATAACGTGCGGGTGCGCGTCCTGGCGCCCGAAGCGAGCTATCGTCCGGGGCCCGTGCCAGGGAATAACGATTCGCTGGTCCTGCAGTTGTCCTGGGAGGGAAAGACCGCCTTGCTCGAAGGCGATGCGGAAGCGCCCAGCGAGGAGCGCATGCTGGCGGAGGGCGGCCTGCACGCGGATTTTCTGAAAGTAGGGCACCACGGCAGTCGAACATCGACGACGCCGGAGTTTCTGTCTGCCGTGGCGCCGGAGTGGGCGGCGGTTTCGGTGGGACGACGGAATTTCTACGGCCATCCGAACCACGAAGTGATGGAGCGGCTCGCAGCAGCGCGAGTTCGGACGTATCGGACAGACATGCTGGGGCTGTCGACGTTTGATCTGGACGCGCGGGGCGTGCGGGCGAGTGTCTGGGCGGCTCGGTAAGCAGGAAGATCTCACCACAGAGGGCACGGAGAGCACAGAGGGCCGGCCCGATTCGCTGTCCAGATCCCGGCGGTACTAGCGGGTGTGGGCGGCGGTTTCGAGGGCATCGCAGGCGGCTACCGTTCCGTTTTCAGCCTGGACCTGCGCGGCAACAGCCGTGGCGCGGGCCTGATATGAGCTATCGGAGAGCAGTCGAGCGATCAGCGCGGCGGCGGGTTTGGCCCTGTAGTCCCTGCGGCTAAGGACCTCGGCAACGCCGAGTCGGCGCACGCGGCGGGCGTTGTCCGGCTGGTCGTGGCTGTACGGCATCACCAGCATGGGGCGGCCGGCGCGCAGGGCCTGGGCGGTGGTGCCGATGCCACCCTGATGGATGAGGACCGAGGCGCGGGGAAAGAGTTGCGAATACGGAGCGTATCGGGCGACGCAAATGGTGTCGGGCAGCTTGCGCTTCGGGAGATTGCGGTCGTCGGCGCCGACGAGAAGAACGGCGCGCTGCCCAACGCGCTTTGCGGCTTCGGCGCTTTGCTCGTAGAAGTCACCGGCATGCATAACGGCAGCGGAGCCGAGCGTGAAGACGAGCGGTGGTGGTCCCGCGTTGAGAAAGGATTCCAGACCAGGCTCGAGGCGGCCTTCGCTGCCGGAGCCGTCGTAGAAAGCGAAGCCGGTAATCTTCGCGGAGGCGGGCCAGTCCGGCTGCGGGGAGCCCATGACCGATGAGTAGAGTGCGAGAGCAAGATGATCGGAGTGTTTCGCGTCAAAGATGGGGTCTTTGCCGCGGGGAAGACCAAGCTCGCGGCGAAGTTCGTACACCGGTTCGGGCCACTGGCGGGTGACGAAGCGGGCGAAGCGGGCAACGACGTGTCCAAGCGCCGGTACGTTTTCCTGAACGCGAGCGAGCGTGGGATACGGCGGCAGAACCGGCGGGTCGTAGGCGGAGAAAAACGAAAAAGGCGCGAGCACGTACGAGGCCCAGGGGATGCCGGTCTTTTCGGCGACAAGGGGTGCAGCGTAAGCAAGCTCTCCGGTGACGAGAAGATCGGCGCCGCCATCGGCCTCGACGGCGGCAAGGAGATCGTCGTAGCTGTCGCGCAGCGAAGGGAAGAGAAACTGGCGGAGGCCGGTTTCGGTTCCGTGCTTGATGTCGTAAATCATCGCGATCAGGCGCGTGTCGTTGGGGTCCTGCTCGGGGCGAACGGGCACGAAACCGATGCCCAGCGGCTCGACTTTTGGGCGGAACATCTCCGGGACGGCGAGGACGGGGTAGTGGCCGCGGCGCTTCAGTTCAAGCGAGAGCGCGACGAGCGGGTTCACGTCGCCGAAGGTGCCATAGGTGGAGAAGACGATGCGCATCGGGGCGTTCAGAAGGAGGATTCAAAGACGCGAAAGCGGTGCTCGAGCTCCCATTCCTGCTGAGCTTTGGGGCTGGCGTGGATGAGATCCGCGCAGGCGCCATGGGGTTCGGCATCGCCAAGCTGGCTGCGACAGGCGGCGACGGGGGTGTCAAGCTTTTCCGGCGTCATGCGGATCCAGAGACTGTCTCCGGGCAGGAAGGCGTGCTCGATCGAGGTGCGGACCATCAGCTTCAGGTCGTTGTAGCTGAGGGGGTACGTATCCGCGGCGCGCACATATTCATGAGTCAGATCGATGCGGGAGACGCCTTCGTCGTCCGTCGAGAGGGCGACAGGGACGCCGGCCTTGCGGTAGAGCATGAAGGGGTGGTTGTCGCCTTTCACGTTGAGGATGACGTCGTTGCTGGTGAGGTTGATCTCGACCATGATGTGCCGGTCGGCCATCTCCCGCATCAGCTGCCAGGGACGATCCTCGAACATGACGTCGACGCCGTGGCCGATGCGCTCGGCGTGGGCCTCTTCGACGGCGGAGCGGATGTGGAAGGTGAGTCCCTCCGGCGGCACCATGCCCTCAGCGAGCTCGCCGGCGTGCAAAGAGATGTGCACCTGGGGATAGACGCTGTGCAGATAGCCGAGCATGTGCATTTGCAGGCGGTAGTCCCGCATCGCGAGATAGCTGTCTTCGGGCTGGACGAGGTTGATGCCGACGACATCGGGATCGGCGGCAGCCAGCTCAAAGCCGAGCAGCGACTGCGCGAAGACTTCCTGGGGCGGTTCTTCACGCTTGACCTGATAGAGGAAGCGCACCGCGACGCGGCAGGCGGCAGCAGCGTCCGGCTGCCCGCAATGTTCGAGGCGCTTGCGCTGTTCGAACGCCGCGGCGAACTCGGCTTTGAGGCTCTCGACGTTCTCATGGAAGCTGGGATCGGCGAGCAGGTGCGAGCGGAAGGCGGCCAGGTCCGGATCCCAGCCCAGCTTGTTGGCGAGGGCGCGGACCGCCGCGTAATTGCCGGTCTGCATGAGCTCCAGATACTGCTCGTTCTGGGCGGCGGCTCGGGTGGCGACCTCGTCGATCCATTCGCCGGCGAAGCGGTTGTCGTCGCCAAAACGAGCGAAGGTATCAAAGAAATGGTCGTGGCCGGAGTCGCCGGTGGTGGGAACGAAGGTGCGCATGGATAGCGCGTCGATAAGCTCGTCGTCGAGGTGCTGATCGGAGGGAATCGCGCTCGCGGGCGACTCGCCGGCTGGGCAGCCGGGGTCGTGATGCTTGTCGTCGATGCTGAGCTGCGCGGCATTCACGCAGTCGTGGTCATCGCCGGCTTCGCGCAAAAACGTCTCCGCGTAGACGGCTCCGCTGAGATGGCTGTGCAGGTCGGCCCCTTTGGGCATGCGATACAGGAAGGCGCGCAGCGCGGCAGGGCCTTCCCGGCGAGCTTCATCGAAAGCACCGGAAGCGCGGAGTTCGGAGGCCGGCGCTGTGGCCTGGGAGACAGCGAACCGGCAAAACAGGAGAGGCGCGCAGAGCAGAAAAATGGATGCGCGGCGAGCGCAGCGCCAACGCAGCGCGAAAGGAAGGGGCTCCAGGATTGGCACCATGGGTGCGACAAGTGTACCCCGTGCTCCTGCACCGGAATGTGAACGGAGAGAGCCGGGGCAGGGGGATGCCGTTTGTTATACTGAGGGTCGGTTGTTGATCGAGCGCGGCGTCATTCCTTCGCAGCTCCTGACAGCCTCCTTCCTCGCTGGTTTCTCCGGCGGCCAGGTAGCTCAGTGGTAGAGCGCGGCCCTGAAAAGGCCGGCGTCGGCGGTTCGATCCCGTCCCTGGCCACCACTCAAACATCCGAGTTCATCCGAGCCCACGTAAATCATTGATTTTATGCATTACGTTGGCCGAGCCTGTGATCGCCATGAACTAGGCGAGCGCAGATCGGTACAGATAGGACGGCGCCGCTTTAGCTTTCCGGTGGCGGGTGCCGAACGAGGACCTCCGGATGCTGGTTCCTATACCGATACCCATGCGTCGATTCGTGTGCCTGGCATCGGATGTGAGCCATTGCATTTCTGCTCCGGATGACGGGTTCACCGCAACCCTGGATGGCCTTTCTCGGCGGTTACCGTGGTGTCGACGCATCGCTTAAACCTGCCTGAATATGCCCCTGCCTGCCCCGAAAGACGCATTGGGAGTAACACTTGCCCCTTGGTAAGATCCGGCAGATCGCTCCGTGTCCCCAGAGGTAACACACGGAGAGCCAGGGCCGCGAAGAATCCAGCTCAGCGCTGGTGCCTCCTGAGAAGAGAATTGTGCCGATCCGTGTAAGGGTGCTCATCTGTGTCGTCGTTTCCGGCGCCATCGCGAGTCTGTTCGCGATCCGTGGGCATGCTTCGCACGACTGGATTCACTTTTTTGTTTACCTGGCAGTCGTCCTCCTTAGTTCGGGCATGAAAGTCGCTATGCCGAAGAGCGAGGGGACCATGTCGGTCAATTTCCCTTTCATCTTCCTGGGGATCCTCCAGCTCTCACCGCAGCAGGCCATTTGCCTGGGCGTCTGCAGCGTTATCGCGCAATGCAGCTTTCGCGTCATCAAGCCCTTAACCATCGTTCAGATCGTTTTTAATGTCGCGAATGTCACCACCGCGACGGCGCTCGCATGGTTGACCTTTGCGAGCGTTATGAAGGCGCATCCGGAATCCGCCCCGGTTCTTGCCCTCGCCGCGACGGTCTATTTCCTTGCGAATACGGTTCCTCTGGCAATGGTGCTCGGCTGGGTTTCCGATTCTTCACCCATGCGGTTGTGGCGCCAGGAATTCCTTTGGTATCTGCCTTTCTATCTCGTTGGCGCAATGTTAGCCGTGCTGGCCAACTTTATTGGCATCCATTTTGGCTGGCTGACCTCGCTGCTGCTCATCCCCATGGTTTACACGGTCTACCGCGCCTACTGTGCGCAGATGGCGCTGATCCGGAATCGCGAGCAGCACATCCGGGAGGTTGAGGCCCTGCACATGAGAACCATCGAGGGTCTTTCGATGGCTATCGAAGCCAAGGACGAGGGCACGCACGATCACCTGATGCGGGTACGGGTCTACGTTCAGGAACTGGGCAGGATCATGCACCTGGAGCCCTCATTGATGCAGGCGCTGCATACGGCGGCTTTCCTGCATGACATCGGCAAGCTCGCGGTTCCGGAGCACATTATCAACAAACCCGGCAAGCTCACACCTGAAGAGTTCGAAAAGATGAAGATCCACCCGGTGGTGGGCGCCGACATTCTCGAGCGGGTGAAGTTTCCTTATCCGGTTGTGCCCATCGTTCGCTCTCACCACGAAGCGTGGGACGGAAGCGGATATCCCGATGGGTTGCGGGGCGATGAGATTCCCGTGGGAGCGAGAATTCTCACCGTAGTCGATTGCTTCGACGCCCTTGCCTCCGATCGACCCTATCGCCGAGCGATGCCGATTGAACAGGCCATGGCCATTGTGAAGAGCAAGGCGGGAAGCCAGTTCGATCCGGCCGTGGTTCAGCTGCTCGATGAGCACTACCTCGAACTGGAAGAACTTGCGCACCAGCAGAGCAGCGAGATGGAGCCGCTGAGGACCGATATCTTCGTTGAGCGCGGAGCAGCGCCAGGCGCCGGGTTTGAAACGGCGGAGCGCGCAGCAGCTTCTGCCCCGGGCGCCTCATTAGAGGCGATCCGCGATTCTGCCGCCGAAGTCGCCGCCGCGGTTCAGCAGGTGAGTCTTTTGTTCGACCGGAGCCGCGGGTTTTCCGACTGGCTGAGCGCACGCGACCTGAGTGCCATGATGTCGGCCTGTGTTCGTCCGCTGATTGCCTTCGACTGCTTCGCAGTCTATTCGAAATCCAATGCGGATACGGCCTCTCTGATCTATAAGGATGGCCGAGGGGCGAGCGCTTTAGCCGCCCAGCCTATCGCGCTGGGAACGGGTGTTTCCGGCTGGGTGATCGAAAATGAACGGCCAATCATAAACGGCAATCCGACGGTCGAGACCCATCTGTTGCCGGAAGCAGGCATTTTTAATTCCGGCAGTTCCGCTCTCTCCATCCCCCTCACGGACGAGAGCGGGTGTGTCTTTGGAGCGCTAACGCTGTACTCGTGCGATCAGGCAGCCTTCTCCAGCGAGCATCTGGGGATGCTGCAGGCAGTCCAGCTCCGTTTCACCCTTGCGCTGCAGAACGCAATCGCCAACGCTTCGATGCACATGGCAGAACCGGACGCGATGATTCTGGCGCGACTGTCGGCATCATGAAGGCGGTCAGGGCCGGCGTTCGCTGGATGGCGCGAACGATTTCCATCGTGCTGCTGGTGATCCTGGGTTCGACGCTGCTCGTACGCTTCGCCCCCGGATACCTGAGCGATGCCCGCGAAATGGACAGCCGGTACGCCGTTGTGGCGCGCTCCGAGCTCTCCGCCGAGCGCGCGCGCAGCCACTCAATCCCTCAGATGGTTCTCAGCGAAATTCGCAGCTCGCTGCACGGGGACTTCGGAACGTCGCGACAATTCGATGTACCGGTATTGGAACTGATCCGGCCGCGACTGGCAGTGAGCGGCGGCCTCCTGCTGCGCGGGATCGGACTCGCCTGGCTGGTCGCATTGTGTGCCGCGCTGATCTCGAGTGCGGGCAGGAATCCCTCGCTCTTCTGGCAGACTCCGGCGACATTGCTTCTGGCCATCCCGACGGCAGCCCTGGCTACCTTCTGTCTGCTGGCAAACAGCGGGGGACCGGTACTGGTGATGGCGCTGTTACTCGCCGCACGAGACTTCAAGTTCCTGAATCATGCGTTGCGCCGGGCATGGCTCGAACCACATGTTCTGCAGGCGAGGGCGCAGGGCGTTGGCCCGATACGCCTGCTGCTCGGACATCTGATGCCGGCACTGGCGCCGCAATTCGAGGCGCTCGCTTCTCTCTCCATCGTGACGGCGCTGAGCGCCCTGGTTCCGGTTGAGGTGATCTTCAATGTTCCGGGGATCGGGGAACTGGCCTGGAACGCCGCTCTCAACCGCGACCTGCCTGTCCTGCTGGCAGTGATGATGCTAATGGCCGTGACGGTGACCTGCAGCGGTATGGCGGTTCCGCGGCCGGCGGACTGGGAGAGCGCATGAAGATCCGCCGCTCAGTTCTCTGGCTGCTGGCGGGCCTGTTTGTGGCGGCTTCGGCGGTAGTATGTCTTCCCGGCGCAAGCTATTCACGTCAGGATCGGGAGGCGATCCTGGCCGCTGCCTCGGTGCGCCACCCGGCCGGCACGGACGCGCTGGGTCGAGACCGGCTGGCGCGCGTGGCTGTCGCGTTTCTGCTGGGTCTGGCAGGTGCGGCTGTGGCGGCTGCGCTGACCACAGCTGCCGCAGCGGGCGTGGGGACACTCGCAGCGTTTGGCCGGCCCTCGATGGGATGGACCATGATGCTGGTCTGCGACGTTTTCCTCGCGCTGCCGTGGATGTTCCTGCTGATGATGGTGCGCTCCGCGCTGCCGCTGACCACAACGCCGGCGCGATCAGCCATGATCACCTTTCTGGTCCTCGCGGCCCTGGGGTGGCCGGCCAGCGCACGAGCGGTGTATCGCGGAGCAACCCATCTGAAGTCATCCGAGTGGATGCTGTATGCGCGCGCCGGCGGGCTGAATGGGTTCAGCATCGTCCGTCACGTGATTCCGAATCTCCTTCCCCTGCTTGTGCCGCAGTTTCTCATCAGCGTCCCTGCATTTGTCATGGCGGAGGCGAATCTGGGCGCGCTCGGACTGGGCGTCGGCGAACCGCTTCCCTCATGGGGTGGAATGCTCTTCGAACTCAACAACTCTCCCATGCTGATGCAGACGCGTTGGGTCTACTTTCCCGTGGTGCTGCTGGTGCTTGTCCTGCTCCTGCTTGAAGGAGTAGCCGCAGAGACGTGATGGCATGAATCTCCCCCGCCGCATTCTGATTTGCCTCGCCGCGCTTCTCCCGATGGCGCAGGCGACAATCTGTTCCCCCCAGGCAGCGCCACGGACGCCGGGCGAACTGGTCTGGACCGTTGGCTACGATCCGAAAACATTCGATCCGGCGAAAGTGGACGACGAGGAATCGGAAACAGTGCGCTATCTTACGGCCGGCGTTTTGCTGCGGTTCAACCGCCTCACCCAGAAGGTTGAACCCGAGCTGGCGCAAAGCTGGAAGATCTCTCAGGATGGAAAGACGCTCACGTTCCATCTTCGCTCCGCACTTGAGTTTTCTGACGGCAGCAGCCTGACGGCCCGGGACGTGGTGTGGTCGCTGCGCCGCGTTCTGCTGCCTGCAACCGCCGCTCCGGTTGCGCAGGAATTCGTTTCCCCCGCGGGCGTGACCGTGGAGGCTCCCAACGACGCGACCGTCGTGGTGCATTTGCCCGAGCGGGTGATCGCAATCGGCAGGGTTTTCGACGAGATCGCGATCGAACCTGCCCGGCGGCCCTCGGAAGCGCGCGTAACCTCGGGCCCTTTCTACCTGGGCGATTACCAGCGCTCGCAATATGTTCTGCTGCGGCGAAACCCCCATTATGCGCTGCGAGACGCGTCCGGCCATTCTCTTCCCTACGCCAGCGGCATCCGTCTGGATATCCAGGAAAACATGGAACAGCAGATTCGACTTCTGCTGCGGGGAGAATACGATCTGATCGACAGCCTTCCGCCCGATTATTTCGAGCTTCTACGGAAACGATCTCCTGTGATGGTGCGCGACCTGGGACCGTCTTTGAACACCGAACAGATGTGGTTCAACCAGAGCCCTGCTTCTCCGCTGCCTGACTGGGAAAGGGCCTGGTTTCAGAGCCGTGCATTTCGCGTCGCCGTTTCGCAGGCCATCCACCGCGCGGACCTGGCGCGGATCGCCTATCTTGGGCACGCAACTCCGGCGTATTCCTTTATCTCTCCGGCAAACTCTTTCTGGTACAACCGCTCGTTCGCTGCCCCGCACACTGACGTTGCGGCGGCAAGAACGGCTCTCGCGGCAGCCGGATTTCACCTCCAGGGAGGGGTCCTTGTCGATCGCGCGGGGCATCCGGTGAAGTTCTCGATCCTGACCAATTCGGGCAACGCGGCGCGCGAGAAGATGGCAACTCTCATCCAGCAGGATCTTGGCGCGCTGGGCATGCAAGTCACGGTGGTCACGCTGGACTTTCCCGCCCTCATCGAACGACTCATGCATACGCAGGATTACGAAGCGTGCCTGCTGGGACTGGAAAACGTCGATCCCGAACCGAACGCAATGATGAATATCTGGCTCAGTTCTTCGCCCAACCATCAGTGGAATCCTTCTGAGAAAACTCCAGCCACGCCATGGGAGGCTGAGATCGATCGTCTGATGAATCGGCAGGCTGCAGACGCCACCGACGCCGAGCGCAAGAGAGACATTGACCGAGTCCAGCAGATTGTCGCGGACCAGCAGCCTTTTATCTACCTTGTCTATCCCAACGCTCTGGTGGCCTTCTCGCCGCAGTTGCAGGGCCTCCAGCCCGCAATTCTGGAGCCGCGCCTCACCTGGAATGTTGAAGAGTTACGTTTACAGGGGGCACGATGAACCACGAAACGCTCCTTCGGGTTCATTTGTCGGCGAGCTATGCGGGAAAAGATGTCCTGCACGGAGTTTCTTTCGAACTACAACAAGGAGAGATCCTGGGGCTGGTTGGCTCGAGTGGCGCCGGGAAAAGCACGCTGGTGATGTCGCTGCTGGGATTGCTTCCCTGGCGTGGCGGCCGTGTAACCGGCGAGATTCTGCTGCGCGGACAGAATCTGCTCGCACTTGCGGAGAAGCAACTCCGCGGACTTCGCGGCCGCGAGATTGCGCTCATCCCCCAGAGCCCGATGACCGCTCTAAACGCCGCCATCAGCCTGCAGCGTCATTTTGACGAAGCATGGAAAGCCCATGAAAAGGCCAATCGGTCCGCGCTCAGGCAAAGAGTGTGCGAGTTGATGGCCGAAGTGCAGTTGCCTTCCGATCCGGCATTCCTGCGCCGGCGTCCGCAGGAGATCAGTGTCGGTCAGGCACAGCGCATCCTGATCGCGCTGGCGCTTCTCCACAAACCCCCTTTCATTGTTGCCGATGAGCCCACCAGCGCCCTGGATCCGGTGACCCAGAGCCAGATCGTGGATCTGTTGAGAGGCCTGAATCGCAGGCATGGAATGACAATCCTGTATATCTCGCACGATCTCACGTCGGTCATTCGGCTTTGCGACCGCGTTGCCGTTCTTCACGAGGGATCGATCGTTGAGGATTTGCCTGTGGGACGACTGAGCGAAGTGCGGCACACAGCTGCTGCCGCCCTGCTTCGAGCGCTTCCTGTTCCTCCTGATGTGCTCCTGCGTTTTCGCGATGCAGGCGGCCGGGAGGAGTTACTGCAGACACCTGATTACCTGCAGCAATAACTGAAGTCCGGCTGCTTACAACCACATTGCCATTGTTGATTTACAGCCGTCGCCTTACGGTACGAGATGTGCAGGGCATCCATCACCAATAAGCCTCAAAAAGAGGCGGAATGCACCTGAAGCAGGACCCCAGCAAGCAGCTTACTTCAGTCATTGCGGAGTTCACATGCCTGGTTTTTCTGTTCGTCTGCCGATCGTTCTCGGTTGTCTCGCAGCCTTTTCGGCCAGCAGTTTTGCAGCCGGAAGCTCGGGTTACAACAGTAAGATAGCGCCAGATCTGGCAAACTCGTCGTCGTCGGCAGCCCAGCCGGTCATCATCCAGTACTACAATCCGCCGTCTCCAGTGGAGACCGGACTGCTGGGTCTGCTGGGTGGCCTGCTAACGGGCGTCCTCGGGACGATCAACGCCGTTGTCGCCAATGTCGTTCCGGCGCATCTGAACGCGATCGCTGCCGATCCGAATGTGAAATACATTTCTCCCGATCGGCCCCTGGGCGCGCGGCAGGCGGGCTACATTACAGCGGCCGAGTTTACCAGCGAGCCGATCAACGCTCCGGCGGTCTGGCAGCAGGGCTACAAAGGCACGAACATTGGCGTCGCCGTCATCGACAGCGGCATCACGCCGGTTCCGGATCTCGGCCTCAACCCCGGCCTCCCCTCGCTCAGCACGGTCACGAACCTGGTTGCTTCCCTTGGAGAAGTCGCTCCTGGCGCTACCGGACGCATCGTTTACAGCCAGAACTTCGTCCCCAACGAGCACGATGCGCTCGACCACTTTGGACACGGCACCCATGTGGCCGGCCTGATTGCCGGCAACGGGTCACAGTCCAGCGGGCCGCAGTACTTCAGGAATTTCGCAGGATCGGCTCCTAACGCCAACCTGATTAACCTTCGTGTTCTCGATGAAAATGGCGCGGGTACCGACTCTGCGGTGATCGCCGCCATTCAGCAGGCGATTTCTCTGAAGAATAAATACAACATCCGAGTCATCAACCTCTCGCTCGGACGGCCGATCTATGAGAGTTACACCCTGGACCCGCTTTGTCAGGCTGTTGAGCAGGCGTGGAAGGCCGGCATCGTTGTAGTAGTGGCAGCCGGCAACGACGGTCGCGATCTCAACCTGAACCCCGAGGGTTATGGGACGATCGACGCGCCGGGGAACGACCCTTATGCTTTGACGGTCGGCGCGATGAACACCATGGAAACCGCTTCGATCAAGGATGACATCATCGCCAGTTACAGTTCCAAGGGCCCATCCTTCATCGATCACATCGTGAAGCCGGACGTGGTGGCTCCCGGCAATCTGGTTACGAGCCTGCAGTATTCGCAGGATTCGCTTGCCGTCAACAACCCTTCTTTCTACACGCTGTACTCCTTTTATCGCGTCAACGGTTCGGAAACTCCGTCGTCGACTTACTTCCCGCTCAGCGGCACCAGCATGGCGACCGGCGTCACCAGCGGTGCGATCGCCGATCTGTTGCAGGCGGCGCCACGACTGACTCCGGATCAGGTGAAAGCGCTGGTCATGGTCAACTCCGATCGCCAGTATTTCCCCGTGAGCAGCAGCGTGACTGACGAAGGCACGGTCTACCAGGCCAATTACGACGTGTTCACGATTGGCGCGGGTTACCTCGATATCGCCAAAACGGTGAGCGCGGCCATCGGCTCCGGCCAACCGGTACCCGCCGGTGCCGCGATGTCTCCCGTCGCGGTCTACGATGCGGGAACCGGCGATACGACAGTGGTTATCGATCCCAGCTCGCTCTGGACCTCGACAGGACTCTGGTCGGCTTCCAGCGTCTACGGCAGCCGCGCTTTCCTCACTTCCGGGAACAGCGGCAATGCCGTTTGGGGCTCAACAGCTCTCTGGGGCAAGACCGATCCTGATGCTTATACGGCGCTGTGGGGCAAGACCGCCCTTTGGGGCAAGGGAACGCTCGATGCAGAGACGGCGCTTTGGGGGAAGGATACGACCGACGCGCAGACAGCATTGTGGGGCAAGTCGGATCCGGGCGACGCCAACGTCACCGTCACCGTTCAGAACTAAAGATCCACGGACGAACGCTGAAAGCGTCTGGACATTTACCGGTACTGGAGAATTATGATCGCTGGTTTTGTGCGTCTCAGTGACAAATCGATGTGCAGCCACCGGAGAGGGCGATGCGCGAGACGATCGTAGTAGCTATCACGACTATCACGCCGTTCTGGCAATCCGGGTTAGCCCGGTCGCTGAGCGTCCTCGGCCTGCTGCTGCTGATTTTCGGTCTGTACAGGCTGCGTGTCGCTGACCTGGGCAGGCGCAACAGGAAACTCCAGGAGGTCGTTAGCCAGACCAAGGCCGAGCTCACCCTGGCGGTTAAGACCGCCGCGGACGCGCAGGTTGCCCTGAAAGAGCAGGCTCTGAAAGACAGCCTCACGGGCCTGTGGAATCGGCGGGCGATTATCTCCATGCTGGATCGGGAGGTCTGCCGGGCCCAGCGGGACCGGCTGTCCATCACGCTGGTGATGATCGATCTGGATCACTTCAAGAACATCAACGACACCCACGGCCACCTGATTGGAGACGACGTGTTGCGCGAAGTTGCCGGCCGTCTCGTCGAACTCATGCGCCCCTACGACTTTGTGGGCCGCTATGGAGGAGAGGAATTCATGATCGTGATGCCCGGTTGCTCCCCGCACAACGGACTGCAGCGCGCCGAGGCCTTCCGCCGTGCAGTCGCGGACACACCCGCGCTGACCGGGGTTGGTCCGCTGCAGGTGACGTGCAGCCTGGGAGTGGCGGCCTTCGATAATGGGATGTCCCCGGAGCATTTGATCCATCGGGCCGACGAGGCCCTCTATTGCGCCAAGCGATGCGGGCGAAACGCTGTGCACTCAGACCAACCAGATCTTGCCGATCGCCGTAGAGCGTGACGGGCAAATCGGTAACGATAAATCGGCCACGCATTATCCTGGGAATCGCTCATAACGGCACTGAATGAACGTGTCGGGCGTTCATTTGAAGACTGTTACTTTGAGCGCGGCGCGTAGCCCGTGTTCAGGAAAAACGTAATCTGCGGGCCTTCATATTTCGTAATTCCTCCCCCGGTTCCGGCGGCGGGGATCTTCCCCGCCAGCACCTCCGCGTATTCGCGAGCGAGTTCGGGCAGGATGGAGGGTGGCGCGATGGGCACGTTGTGGCCGCCGAGCACGAGTCGCACCTGCGGCACGAGCGCTGCGAGACGGTCGATGCTGTGCTGGTAAGCGACCGGATCTGAGCCGGGGCCAAACACGTAGATCGGCCCCGGGTAGTATGTGTCACCGGTGAAAAGCAGACCGTCGTGTGCGTCAAAGAGGCAGATCGAGTCGGGTGAGTGACCCGGAGTGGCGATGACCCGGAGGCTGCGGCCGCCAAGGTTGATGATGTCACCGTCGTGCAGCCATCGGGCCGTGTGCCAGGGGCGCGTGGCGTAGGTGGCGGGATCGAACCCTTTCGGCAGCGCACCGCAGATCTTGCCTGGTTCAAGCTCGGCACGGATCTCCGTTGAGCCTTTGGCGTTTTTGCGGGCGTAGTCGCTGTCGAAGTTGTCGATCGTATCGAATTGCCAGTTGCTGCCTGTATGGTCCGGGTGGGTATGGGAATTCACGACGATGACGGGAAGCCGCGTGAGTGTGGAGACGAGGGCTCGGAGGTTGCCTATGCCCATGCCGGTGTCGATCAGCAAGGCGTGCTGACTCCCTTCTACGAGGTACATAACCGTCTCTTCCCACTGGTGCGGCTCGTAGATGGCGAGCACGTGGGGCGCGACGCGATAAACCTGGAACCACGAATCGTGAACAGCGACGCGCTCGAGATGGCTGTATTCCGGACGGGGCAGCTTGCGGCACCAGTCGGGAGCGACCAGAGCCGATCCGCTGGAGTGATTCTGAGCGGGGGCCGACAGGATGGCCGCGAAAAACAGGAAAACGGCAAGCGCACATGATCCCAGGATGCGCATTTGTGAGGATCGCAGGCGAAGCGACCGCAGAATCATGGTCGCGGGAGGTACAGCCTGAGCGCTGGGCATGGGAGCAGGCAGAGCCTGGGGCGGCGAGAGCGCCAGTCTACGCATGCAGCACCTCGGGCCCTGTGTAAGTGAGAGTCAGGACGGTGATATCGTCCTGTTGTCCATGGGATTGGGCGGCGGCGGCGATCTGCTCAGCCGACCGCGTGCTGATTTGGCGGGTGCGTTCAAAGCCGAAGAGTTCACCATTCGGGCTCTGCGCTTCGACGACGCCGTCGGAGAGGAAGATCAGCGTGTCGCCGCGGCGGAGGGTCAGAGTCGATTCGGCGTAGGTGGTGTCGGCGGTGACACCGAGCGGAAGGCCGGATTCGAACTGAACTTCGTCACCGTTTTGGTAAGGCGCGAGGTGGCCGGCGTTGGCCAGAGTCAGCAATCCGTCGCCGACGATGCGGACGCAGAGGCAGGTGACAAACCCGCCATCGGAAGCAGCAGCGAGCTGAGCGTTCAGGCGCTGGAGAATCTGCGCGGGAGAGAGATTTTCCTGGGCCAGCGAGCGCAACGCTCCTAGGACGAGCGTGCCGGTCATGGCGGCTTTAAGGCCTTTACCGCTGACGTCGCCGATGACAAGCAGAGCCGAGCCATCCTGATGCGGAATAATCTGGTAGAAATCGCCGCCGACCTCCGCAGCCGGGAGATAGGCAGCTTCAAAGCGGAGGCCCGGCACGGTGGGCAGAGTCGCGGGAACGAGCTGAGACTGAATCTGGCGGGCGGATTCCATTTCTGAGGAGAGCCGCTGCGCCTGCCGGGCAGAGTCAGTGAAGCGCAGCACCAGCAAGGCTCCGATGGCAAAGAAGGAGAGCAGCAGCGAAAGGTCGTCCCAGGTGATCTGGAGACCATGTCCGGTGTACATGGTCCACGATCCCTGCGCCGCCGAGAGACCGGCGGCGTGCAGGGCGCTCCTTGCCTCGGTCAGGCCCAGGACGGCGGAATTGAGGAGAAAAGGCGCCAGCAATAACTGCGCGTCGCGGTTCCCGCGGCGCAGCAATGGAATCAGCTTCACCAGGATGATGACGCTGATCGAGAGGTGGGCGACGGTTCCAAGGAAGAAGGCCTGCGACACGGAAGCGTGGAAGTTCAGGACCCAAAACGGCGCAGTCGGGCGAATCCAGTTGACGACGAGAGCCGCATAAAAGAGCCGGTCATATTTCGATCCGAGGAAGCTCCAGATGAAGAGAAGCCACGCAGTTTCAACCAGAGCGCCGACGAAAAGCTGAAGATAAGTGGAGGGTCCGCCCTGAATTGGGATGGTCCCCAGCCAGAGCAGAAAGAGCGTCTGGGCCGCGGTGCCGAGCAGGAAAATCGCTGCCCAGGCATATTCGGTGGCCTGTCGCCGGAAGACAAACAACCCGAGGCTAAAGAGGCCGATGACAACGGCCACCACGCTGAGCAGCCAGCTGTCAGCATGGGCAAAGGCGCTCTGCATCTGGATAATGCGCACCACGCGCGTCAGATCCGTGCGCGTACCCAGGACAGGCGCATGGCCCGCCCCCCAGCCGTAATACGGTGCATAGATCGGGGAGGTCCATGCACGGATGGCGATGTCGACGGTCCGGCCATCCGCCGCTGCCGGAAGGGGCAGGACTTCGGCTGTCTCGTTCGCAAGTTTGGTCAGCGGCGGCCGCATCTGGCCGATGGTGCCGATGAGTTTCCCATCGGCATAGACCTCTTCCGCATCGGCGAGCGGGTAGACCAGCAGAGCCAGTGGTTCCTCCGTTGCCGGAAGTTTTACGCGAAGGCGGAGCCAGCTGTAGCCGGAGTATTCCGGCAGACCCTGATCGGCCCAGCTCTTTTCGATCGGATGCAGCGCCCAGTGCGAATCGTCGAAGCTGGCCGAGGTCCAGGCCGGGTTGTCTCCGGTATGAAGGCGCCATGCCGCCGTGATGGTGAGAGGGCCTCCCGCAGCAGAGGCGTCAAAGGCCTGGGCGTGGATTGCGGGCGTAGACAGCGTCGCGATCAGAGTGAGCAGAAGGAGCCTACGCACGGAGCACCTCGGCAGGACGAACTAAGTAGCTGAACAAAGACCCCCGCGTGAGCCTGGAGAAGAGCCTGGGAGTTGAAATTGGCAGAGCAACCAGTCTGTTCTATCAGTGCCCTCGACTGCAAGCCGCTTTAGCTCGGATCCCGGACAATTCAGTGCGCGAAATCGACGAAGAGCGCTACCCATTCCTGATTCCCGAGAACCCGGAAGGTGTGCCCTTTCCCGGTCATGTCCTCGGTCAGATAAAGGTGCCCAGGCGCGAGCGTGGCCCTTTCGCCGTCTGTGCTCGTCACCTCCGCTTCTCCGCTGATCACCACGATGTATCGCTCTCGACGGGTGACGTGCGAGGTCTCGAACATCCCCGGTGCGCCTCGAGCGAGATAAGCGTCGCTCGTGTTTACCGCCGGGGAGACCTCATCCGGCGCGCCGTCGACTGGCACCTTATCAATATGGCTTTGTCCGTCAGCACCCGTGTAAAGACGGGTTACCATCACCGGATGGTTGTGAGCGGATGGTTTAATTTTGTCATTCTGACCATTCGCTCTGACAATGACCGCGCAAAACAGACACGCAACCGCCAGCGGGAGCCGCCGGGATATCCCCCGGATCGAGCCCGCTGATGAAGACCCGAGTCGCTTCATACCCTCTCATCACCTCGCCAGTGTGTGCACCTCACTCTGCGCAAAACTATCCGCGCGCTCAGTGCCTGAAGATATCGAAGCGAATGACACCGGTGGCTCCGCCGTTATAAGGCGTGGAGGGATTACACACCTGCAGCGTAATGGTGGTATTGGCCGATGAACTGGTTTCCCATGCCTGATAGACGAGGAAGATCGGTGGACCCGGCGGCGGAGGTGGCGGCGGCGGAGGAGGCGGCGGGCCAGGTGGCGGAGCTGGTCCTCCCGGTCCCGGCGCAGCACGATTCAATCCGCTCTGCAGCGCGCTCGGTATGCCCATTGCGATGGTGTCATCGTTGCCAGGGGTAAACCCCGTCAGTTCCGCGGTTTGAAACGTCGTGCATGTTCCGGGCTGGATCGCGGGCAGCGTAACGGGAAGCGTGGTCGAGAGGTATTCCGTGATGGGCGTGCCGCCGCCGATTGCAAGCGTGCCGGTCTGCGTGCCGCCCGTCACATTCACACTGGGCATCGTCTGCGGGCTGGTAAAGGTGTTGCTCCCCGCTGTCGCGTAGTAACTTGGCGGCTGGCCGCCCAGCGTCAGCGCATTGGCAGCTGTTGCCGCTGTGGTGGCCGTGGCCACGTTGATGTTGGTGAGCCCGGCTCCGTTGCCGACAAAGGCGCTCGCCGTCACCGTCCCGTTGACCGTCTGGTTGCCCGTAAAAATGTTGACCCCGGCTGTGACAACGGGCGAGCAGGTGAACGGGATTGCTGTCAGCGCCGTTCCGGATGGGCAGGCATTCGTGGCCAGGTTCAGCGTCACATTGCCGGTCGTTCCGCCGCCCGCGAGCCCGGTTCCGGCGGTCACGCCGGTGATGGACCCGGCCGCACCCGGAAACGTCTGCCCGGCGGCAAAGTTGATCGTGCCATTGGCGTTCACGCTCAGGCCGGTTTCCGTTGGCGTGCCGTTTGCCCCATAGAGCAGGTTCAGCGTTGCGGCAGGACCAGGCGTGTTGTTGGTCCCGGCTGCGGGCTCGGCCTGCCAGCCGAATTCCATGTTTTGCGGTGTCCCGGCCGTACTGTTGAAGACAGAAGCGGCTGTATCGAGAGCGCCGGAATTGTACCCCTCCGCGGAAGTCGCAGTTCCGAGCGGTGCGAGATTGGCTCCCACCGAAGACAGGCTCCCGCTGAAGTTCCCGTTCGACCCGTTCAAATTGCCCGTCGCCGTCAGGCTCCCGTTGACGGTCTGGTCGCCGCTGAAACTGTTGGAATCCACGGTCGCAAAGAAGCTGGCGGGCCAGCCGCCGAGCAGCAGCGAATTCACAGCCGGACCGCCCTGGGATGCGCTGCCCGCATAATCAACGCCCAGCTGCACATTCCCCACGCAGGCGGCGCAGTTCAGGCCCGCGGCAACTACATTCGTCAGCCCCGCGCCGCTACCGCTGAAGCTGGTCGCGGTCATGCCGCCGTTCACCGTCTGGTTTCCGGTAAACGTGTTGGTCTCATTCAGGTCCGCAAGGTCGGAAGCGGGATTGACGGTCTCCACCACCGAGCCGGAGCTGCCCGCCACATTGCCGGATGTCGGTGTGAACTGCGCGGTGATGGTGTCTGAGCCCGTGCCCAGCAGAGCTGCCGGAACCGTGAAGACGGCCGTATTGCTGGAGACGCTCACTGTGCCGAGTTGCGCGGAACCTTCGGAGAAGGTCACGCTCCCGGCAACCGAGGCGCCTGCGGGAGTCGGTGTGATGGTGGCAACCAGCGTGGCGCTCTCACCCTGAAATATCGGGTTCGCCGGCGAGGTAAGTGTGAGCGATGTGGTGGCGGCAGAACCGGTGCTCAATTCCCAGGTCGCGCCGTCGCCGGAACTGCCTCCCTTCGGGCTGCTGCCGAACAAGTCCCCGGAAGAATCCAGAAAGAGCCCCGCCGTCGGCTGGTCGCCATCCGTCCCGCCCGTGAAGGCGTAGAGAATCTGCTCGGTGTAGCTGCCTGTTGAAGAGGAGTAGACAAGCTCATAGACGGTCCCGTCGTTCGCCGATCCGCCGCCGTACTCGGTTGTCCCGAAAAGATTCCCATTGGCATCCATGACCACTGCGCTCTCGGGAGCTTTGCCGTCGTTGTTGGCGTTGGAGAAGGCATGGAGAGTCGTCTCGGTATAGGTGCCGGAGGAGTTCACGAGTTCAAAGACGAAGCCGAGCGTTGTGGTGCCGTCTCCCTGGGTCGTGCCAAAGATGTCGCCGCGGGCGTCAAGCGTGACCCCGGCCTGAGGGCTGGCGCCGTCGCTCCCGTCGGTAAACGAGTAGAGCGTCTCCTCGCTGTAAGCTCCCCCGTTGTTGACGAGCTCGTAGACAGCACCCCAGCCGTCAGCGCCGCCCTCGACGGTCGTTCCGTAGATATTGCCCCTGGAATCGAGGGTGACGCCCGCATCGGGAATGGAGCCATCGGCCCCACCGCTGAATGCGTAGAGAATCTTTTCGCTGTAGACTCCTCCGCTGTTGACCAGTTCATAGACCAGGCCATAGTTGTTGCCGCCACTCGCAGTGACGCCATAAAGGTCACCGTTCGAATCGAGCGCCAGGTTCCCCTCCGGGCCGCTGCCCTCGCTCTGGCTCGTGAAACTATAGACCTGCCTGTAGCTGAAAGTTCCGCCACCCGCATTGACCAGCTCGAAGACGCCAGCCGTGCCCCCAGCCGCGATACCGTATAGATTCCCCGAGGCGTCCATGGTCAATCCCGCTGAGGGATATTCGCCATCCGAGCCTCCGGTAAAGCTGTAAAGAACCTGCTCGGTATAAGTTCCGGCGTTGTTGACCAGCTCAAAGACCGTGCCGTAATTGTCTGCGCCGCCCTTTTCGGTGGTTCCGTAGAGATTGCCACTGGCATCTGAGACCAGAGTGCCTTTCGGTTCGGCGCCTGACGTGCCGTTGAAGGGAGACAGCACATTGAACGTGTAGGTCTGCGCGCCCGCTGTCGCCGCCCACATCATGATGACTCCGGCTGCAACGGCAATCATCCGTCTCTCGATACGGCGCATCCTGCTGCGGATCTGCTGCATGGTCGCTTGTCTCCTGTAGAAGCCGGCCGCCGGCACGCGCCACATCGACAGGCACGCGGTGCAGGCTCGCCGCATAACTCTGGGGAAATCTTGTGCAGTCGATTCTCCGCTGTAACGCGAACAGCGGCAATCCTACTGATCAGTAGGGGCGGGGGAAGGGGCAAGCCGCCGCAGCCACTGCGACATCAGCTCGGCGCGGCTGTGCGCGCCGAAATTGCGCAGCACCGCCACGACATACTGGTGGGTCGTCGCCGGAGTGAGGCCCAGAGCTGCGGCAATCTCCCGCTCCGAAACCCCTGTCAGCAGCAGACGCAGTACGTCGCGTTCCCGCGCGCTGAACCCGCGTCCCCCGCTCTCTCGATCGAAGATCATGTACGACTCGGCTCCCGGCGCCGTCGCTGCGGCGCCAATCAGGCGGTGGCCAATGCCGAGCGGCGCGAGCACTTCCCGGTTGATCCGGTCTCGCTTCCAGTCGCGGTCGCTGACAACTTCGTCGCGCAGAAAGCAGCGGTTCTGGCCGAACTGGCTTGCCAGGGCTACCGTTTGCGGATCCATGTAGTTGTTCCGGTCAGCGTCCATGGCGACGTCATGGGCACGCTGCCACGCATCGGTGGGATGAAGGGTCAGGCAGATGTGCGGCCGCCAGCCCAGCAAAGGATCGAAGGGGTTCCTGCGCGCCCAGTCTTTCTCGCGAGCCGCGCCGACCCATGTGGCATTAACGGCGCCCACCTCCCGGGCGAGGACACGAAGGCAGTGATCGAGGGCGTCCTGCGGGGAGGATGCCGGAAATTCCATCAACTCGTGCCACAGCCGGATGACGGTGTCCTGATCGCGCCGGACAAACGCGGCCTGGATCCTGAAGGATTCACAGGCATAACGGCTCCGGGGTCAGCACGCGCGACAACAAGCGCAGGCGGGCATCACCGTCAAAGTAAGAAGTGGGATTCAACGAGCGAGAGCGGGCGGCGGGGCAAAACAACCGGCGAGCCATTCTGTGAATCCTGCGGGTGAAGCGGCGAACAAGTCGTGCGGCGCCGCGCGGGGACACGGCCTGCAGGGAAACCCGACCGGGGAGGGCCGGAGCGGACTGAATCAGCGGACCCGGGGCCCCTGGATCGCTTTGCGGCACTCCTTGCCTGTGCCGCCGCCCGCACCTCAGCGCCGAGATAGAAACGGTTCAGCCTGGCTCCTGATCACCTCGTTGCATCAGAGCCTTCCTGCGCAGCACTGTTTGAACTTCCTTCCACTGCCGCAGGGGCAGGGGTCGTTGCGGCCAGCTTTGCGGAGCGCTGCCTGTGTCTCCTGTTCGGCCACCCGACTCATCACCCCAGCCGGGGCGCGACCCATCGCCAGTTCGCTGGCCATGAATCGCATGTACGGGTCCACATGGCGGAAGAACATTTTGTAGCCGGCGCAGAGATAGTTCAACCCCGGCTCGCCGTCAGGGGTGACGAGGAAGCGATGTTTGGGGCACTCACCATTGCAGGCGAAGCGCACGTCGCACTCGCGGCAGTAGCGGGGAAGGGTTGATTCCTTTGCTTCGCCAAAGCTGTGCTGCTGGGGCGAATCGACTAACGTTTCGAGCGGCGACTCCATGATGTTTCCCAGCCGATTTTGCGGATACACAAAGTGGTCGCAGGAGTAGAGATCGCCGCAGTGTTCGATGGCCAGAGCAGAGCCGCACTGGCGCCGGAAGACGCAGAGGCTGGACTCCAGGCCGGTCCACATCTCAAGGCTCAGGTCGAACAGCTGCACAAAGTAGCGGCCCACATCCTTCCGCACCCATTCATCGAAGATGGCACACAGGAACCGCCCGAACTGCCGGGGCTCCACCGACCAGGGAGCCACCCGAGCCGATCCGTCGAAATCCGGTGAAATCAGGTGTAGTCCGTCGCTGGTCGCCTGATAGGCAATACGCTCCACGATGGGAATGAACTGCATATGCCCGCTGCCGTTGTCTTTCAGGAAACGATAGACCTCAAGCGGGAAATCGGCGTTGTCACGGTGTACGGTGGTGAGCGTGTTAAACGCAACATCGTTGCGCCTGAGGGTCTCGATGCCGCGCATCACGCGATCGAAGGTTGGCTGGCCGCCCTTGTCCACCCGGTTCGCATCATGCAGCTCGCGCGGTCCGTCGATGGAGATCCCGATCAGGAAATCGTTGGCCCTGAACAGCGCGGCCCAGTCGTCGTTGAGAAGTACGCCGTTTGTCTGGAACGCGTTCTGGATGCGCTTTCCATTGGCATATTTCTTTTGGATTTCGACGAGATGGCGGAAATATTCGACGCCGAGCAGGGTCGGCTCGCCTCCCTGCCACGCGAAGCTCACGACCGGCGTATCGTGGGCCTCGATGTATTGCCGGATATAGGTATCCAGCACTTCCTCCGGCATGGCCCACTTCGAGGCCTGCGGATAGATCGCCTCTTTTTCGAGATAGAAGCAGTACCTGCAGTCAAGATTACAAATAGGCCCGATGGGTTTGGCGAGGACGTGGAAGTTGTTCACCGTCGTTGTCATTGGGGAACGTTGGCCTGAGGCTTGATGAAGGCCCTTTGGCGCGCAGCGTGTGGTCGAATTGTACAACCTTCGCAATGGACGTTTGAGCGTCCTGGTGCCGTCCTTTCTTTTTTCCGACGCCGATGCCTTTAGCGGCCGTGCCCGTCACGGCTTGCTCAGCCTTTCCTTTCCGGAATTCAGAACCGCATGAAAGTAGAAGTGGAAGAACATGTCCGCATCGGAGTGGAGGCAGACATTCGCGTTAACCGCACCTGGGGTTTCTCGAGTGAAGCCTTCGTCATCCACCTGAATGTGCATAGGAGTCGTGGGGCAGAGCGATGGATCGAGAACGTAGGCAACCGCCATGGCGTCAAAGAGGGTTGGCGTTGGGTTCGACGTTGCATTGGTCCACTGCTGGTAAAGCAGCGCCAGGTTGTCGGTCACGCGGGTGCCCTGACTGAAGAGCTGATCGCGCATCACCTCATCCAGCTTTAGCTGGGTCGAGTCGAGCGGCATCATGTAAATCGGCACGCCGGAGGAAAAGAGGCTCTTCGCCGCCGGAATATCCTGGGCGATGTTCCATTCGGCGCTGGGCCCGCGATCAGGCAGATAACCCAGGTCGTCATAGCCCCGGTGGATCGATCCGCCCATCATCACCACGCGCTTCAGTTTGCGAAAGGTAGCCGGGTCGCGCTCCATCAGGGCGCCGACATTACTCAGCGGGGCAATGCAGATCAGAGTGATCTTTCCTGGAGCCTCGCGGATCTGATCCTCGATGAAACTGACCGCGTCCGGCCAGTTTCGTGATGGGAATTGTTCCGCATACCGGCGCTGGGAGAAAATGTTCGTCGCTTTGGTTGCGGGGCCTGCGTAGACCGGAATCGAGCCGTGGCCGGTTTCCATCAGGAACCGTTCAGCCAGGCGCGCGCGAAGCGCCGTATCTCCAAAAGCAGTGGTAATGCCCAGCACCTGAACCCGCTGGCTCGACAACGCAAGAGCAATGGCGAAGGCATCGTCGATGTCGTCCCCGATGTCGGTATCGATGATCACCTTCTCAGAGGCGGCTGCGACGTCGGCTGACTGAGCAGCAGCGATATGAGCGGGAAAAGATAAACCGACAAGTGCCAGGGTCATGCAGAGAAGAACGCGCGGAACCAATTTCACTACAAGCTCTCCTTCGATATCAGCAACAATAAGAGGGGGTTCTCGAACCGTGGTTTCATTTTCTCGCGGCGAAACGACGCGACACCTCTGGAACGCTCCCTTTGCAGACACGAGTACGGCTGCCAGCCTCGCCGGTTCGGCGTCAAACCCGCCGGTCCCGGGTGGCCGTTCCTTCCTTTCGGAGCCGGCAAACGCTTTTCACACACAGATTAATCTCAAATCAGAGCGGACTGAGCCTTTGGTTGAGAGGACGTGTTTCTCCAGATCGCCATAGCTCGTTGCGCAGGGATTCCGTTTATCCCGAAATTGCCAATGGTCATCCCTGAAATCGGGCAGTTTGCCCCAGCCTTCTTTGGACATCGGATTGCTCGCCAGTGAACAGAGAAGGTGAAGCGTGCGTCCACGGGCGCTTCCAGCCTCATGAGTGCCCTTTACACTGCATGATGGCGTTGCCGAGCCGGAGAATCATATGCGAAAGGTCGTCACCGGGGTTATTTTCGCCCTTGTCATCCTGTTTGTCCTGCCGGGACCCGTTCGCCGGGCGCGAGCTCAGTCCGATCCATATCCGTCCATGGCTCCTTTACGCGAGTATTTGATGCCGAGGGAAGCGGAAATCGCACTGGCTCGCAGCGCAGCTCCTGGTTCCGTGTCGGATCGGGCCACCGTGATGGTGATGGGACCCCATGGATACACCACAGCCGTGCCGGGCACCAACGGCTTTCTCTGCTATGTGGAGCGTTCCTGGGCCAAAGCCACCGACGATCCCGAATTCTGGAATCCTAAGCTGCGTGCTCCCAACTGCTTCAACAAAGCGGCCGCCCAGAGCATCGCCGATATCTATCTCATGAAGAGCCGATTGGTGCTGGCCGGTCAGTCCAGGACCCAGATCGCCCAGGCGATCGCTGCGGCCCTCGAGGAGAAGAAGCTGCCCGCGCTGCTTCCGGGAGCGATGTGCTACATGATGTCGAAGCAGCAATACCTCAACGACCAAAGCAGGAACTGGTATCCGCATCTGATGTTCTACGTTGCGGGCGATTCGGCGCCGACCTGGGGTGCGAATCTGCCAGGCTCACCGCTCATTGCCGCAAAGGACCGGGAGGCTCGTGTAACCGTTATGATGGTCGTGGTGCGCCATTGGTCAGACGGCACACCCGGCCCCAACTGAGCCGGCATAAATGACAATGCGCAGCGGATCCCTAACCGTCGCCCATATCGGTCAAACCGTAGGACTGCAATAACAGCTCGCGCCTCAAGGTCGTTCGCGCAGTCTTGCTGATCGGCAAAGCCTTGCCGTTGCGCAGGCGAACAAAGGCGTTACCGCAGCGCGGAAGATCAAATTCAGTGACATAGTCCAGGTTGACGATCGCGTTTCTGTGTACGCGAACGAACCGCCCCGGATCCAGGTGGGTATACGCGTTCTTAATCGTCGTCCTGTGTTCGTAGCTGGCAGTCTCTAAATGCAGCCGAACCAGGTTTCCATGGCTCTGGATCCACAACACATCATTCATCGAGACCAGGACGATTTTATCTCCTGCCCTCACCGCCATCCGTTTCAGGTACTTTTCAGGGGCCGCACCACGAACTTGACTCGATCCAGCAATCGATTCGTTGTCCCAGGACGGCCCCTTTTCTTTAGCTCGCGGAGGGGAAACGTCGGGAAGCGTCTGCCGCGAATCTCCCGGAGCGCCCTGACCCGGATTCTGTAAGGACTTCCACCCAGCAAGGCTCATATCTCAACTCCGCTCGAGTGATGGGTCAGAAAAATCGGCGCGCTCGCCTCTTCGGCAGCCTCGCCGCTCCCCGCTCGTTCATCGTTCCGGTCAAATAGCAACTCGATGTAGCGCCGCAGATGGTCGACCATCTCCCTGGCCACCTCGGGTCCGCCGCGCGCCTTGGCCAGGATGAACGCGCCCTGCAGCACCGCCTGGGTGTAGAGCGCGAGGCTCTGCGGAGTCCAGTTCCCGTGCACGTTATGCTTCTTCATCGCGGCTGCGATATCCGGCTCGATATCCCCCGCGTGTCCGGTGATTCCGCGTTCGCATGCCTCTCGCAGATGGGGATGGGTCAAGTAGACCTCCTGGACCATTGTCCCGACCAGGCAGGTGAACTGCTGCAGTTCGCCCCGTAACAAGCCATTGCGAAAGTCGATATATCCCAGAAGCCGATCCAGCGGATCTTCAAGCGTCTGGTAGGGTGCCGACGCAAACAGAGTTTCGGTCTCGACCTTGAAGGAATCGAGCAGCGCCAGAGCCAGATCTTCTTTGCTCCTGAAATGATGAAAAAAGCTGCCCTTGGTCAGCCCGGCCGCCGTACAAACGTCTTCAACCCGCGTCGCCTGATACCCCTTCTCCCGGATCACCCGGAGAGCAGCGTCGAGCAATCTTCTTTTCGATTCGTGCTGATTTTGCGAGGCTTGCATGGCGTACCAACCACTCGGTACGCATGTTAGCGAGTCGATATTTGCGTGTCAACCGACTGACGATTCTGCGGTGAGTTCCGTTCCGGCTGCATCGAGGAAACACGCCGTGCGAGCGTCGGTGGAATTCGCAGGGACTCGGCACGACCCGGCGCGATTGAGCAGGTTGTCGCTTGCCCGGCAACCCTTCCGGCTGACGTCTTAGTCGACGCTGGACAGTAAGTTATTCACGTACCGATCAGTTTTGTTATTACTCCGTGCGTCATCACTCTGTAACACGGAACGGCTACCGTGGTTTCGCGAATCCCCTGTGCCGGCAAGCTGGTTGTCCCCTGAACATCAACAGGAGTCCATCTATGAGGCGAAATTCTGGCAGCCGAGTCTGCGGAGCCGCATGCGTTGTCTTGATCGCGGCGGCGGCGCTGGCGGCAGCTCAATCGACACCCATGACGATTTCTGAAGCGGGATCGACCCTGCTCTACCCGCTTTTCCAAACCTGGGTAACCGCGTACGGCCAGGTCGATCCCGGCCTTCACATTACTGACGCGGCCACCGGGTCGGGTGCCGGTATTTCCCAGGCCATCGCCGGGAAGGTTCAGATCGGAACCTCCGACGCTTATATGTCGGACAACCGGAAGATGGCGAATCCGGAGGTCCTGAATATTCCGCTGGCCATCTCCGCTCAGACCGTGGATGCAAACCTTCCTGAGCTCCGCGGCAGGACGCTGAAACTGAGCGGACCGGTGCTTGCCGATATTTACAGCGGCACAATCCGTACCTGGGATGCTTCGGCCATCGCGGAGCTGAACCGCGGAGTCCAACTGCCCCACGCGACAATCGTGCCGGTGCGGCGCGCCGAGGGGTCGGGCGATACGTTCATCTTCACCCAGTTCCTTTCGTTCTCTACTCCGGATGCGGAAGAGATGGCCGACCAGGGATGGGAGAACAAGATCGGCTACGGAACCACCGTGAACTGGCCCTCAGTGCCTGGGGAACTGACCGCGACCGGCAACAGCGGGATGCTCGCGACCCTCGCGCAGACACCCTATGCGGTGGGCTATGTGGGCGCAAGCTACGAGTCCGAAGCCGCGAAGGACAACCTGCTGGTGGCCTTGCTCGAGAACCAGGCGGGGAATTTTCTGCTGCCGAATGAGGCGACTATCACTGCCGCGGCCGCGGCGCTTACGCCACGCACGCCGCCGGACGAGCGCCTGACCCTGGTCTTCGCGCCGGGGGCCAATTCGTATCCACTGATTAATTACGAATACGCGATCGTCTCCGACCGGCAGCCCAGCCAGCAGGACGCAACGGCGATCAGCAACTTCCTGCTGTGGTGCATCTCCCCGGAGGGAGGAAGCATGGCGCGCTACCTTGATCCGGTTCATTTCATCGCTCTGCCGACGCCGATCCGCGCCCGCAGCGAGATTCAGATCGCGAAAATCCAGTAGCATCCCTCCGCCACGAGGGGAAACGAAAGGAAATCGTCATGCCCAACGCTGCGAATCCCGCCTCTCTCCCGGGCCGGACGGTCCAGGATTATATCGACGAAGGGCCGATGTGGCCCGACGGCACCCGTCTTCCGTCCGTCCCAATGACCAAGATGCAGCGTCGCATCTGGACACTCGCCGCTGCGGGGAAATTCTTCGAGGGCTTCGTCGTCTTCATGACAGGCGTGGCCGTACCGCTCATTGCGCGTCAGTTTGAGATCACTCCCGCGCAGAAGGGCCTGGTCGCCGCTGCCAGCCTGTGCGGCATCCTTATCGGCGCGCTCGGACTGGGCAGCCTGTCGGACTACTTTGGGCGCAAATCGATGTTCGTGGTGGAGATGATCATCTTCACAGCGTTCCTGGGCGCCGCAGTCTTCTGCACCAGCTTCACTTCGCTGATCTTCTGCCTGTTCGGACTGGGGCTCGCCCTCGGCTGCGACTATCCGACCGCGCACATGATCATCTCGGAAAATATTCCGAGCACCAGCCGCGGAAAATTGGTATTGGCGGCCTTTGCCTTCCAGTCGGTTGGCGCTGTCGGTGGCGCCGCCGTCGGCTATGTGGTGCTCTCGACGGTACCCAATCTCGACGCCTGGCGCTGGATGTATGCCACCGCCGTGATCCCGGCCGTTGTCGTGACCATCGGTCGCTTCTACATCACCGAGAGCGCCAACTGGCTGCACACCCGCGGAGCGGTCGATCGTGCGACCACCGCTGCACAAAAACTGCTGGGCCGGACGCCGCAGTATCCGCGGGATATCGTGCTGGCCCCCAGGGCCGCCGCTGCCGACGGAAGCAGCCACGGTAATGGATCCTTTCTCTCCCTGTTCAGCGGTCGTTATCGGCGCGCCACAATCCTGGCCTCCGTGCCATGGTTCCTGCAGGATCTGGGCACCTATGGCATCGGCATTTTCACGCCGACGATCCTGGCCACCGCGATCGGCCACAAAGCTGACCACGTACGCAGTATGAGCGATCTGATTGCGAACGCGCGTCTGGCAGCGCGCGGCGATGCAATGATCACCATGCTGCTGATCGTAGGTATCGCCTTTGCTGTCGTTCTCGCAGACAGGGTCGGCCGCATCCGGCTGCAGATTGTTGGATTCATCGGATGCGCTGTTGGCCTGTTCATCGCTTCTCTCTCCGTCGACGCCGCCGGCAGTCTGAAGATCGGACTCATCTTTGCGGGTTTCATGCTTTTCGACTTCATGACCAACCTCGGACCCAATGCCCAGACCTACCTGTTGGCGGGCGAGGTGTTTCCCACCGCGATTCGGGGCAAGGGGGCCGGCTTTGCCGCCGCGTTTGCCAAAATCGGCGCGGTGATGACTGCATTCCTGTTTCCGATTCTGCTCGTGACTGTCGGCACCAGGCTGTTGCTTTACGGTCTGGTGGTGGCCTTCGTGCTCGGAGCCATCGTGACGTGGTTCTTCCGCATCGAGACCACCGGCGTGAATCTCGACCACATTGGCGAACCGACCGCCGAGGATGAACGCCGCACGGCAGCGGCCTGAAAGCGGCGCCATCCTCACAGGGTTCAAATAGCCCAGGCCGCAGGAATCCTCCCAAGTTGGGTTCTCGCTGTGGTTCAGCTGAACGTTCGGAGCCGTCGGAGCTCTCAATCGGCTTCGGAAAGGCCGCCCTGCGTTCCGGACGCCCTGCGGTCATGGCGGGGGGCGAACCCGCGCTTCCCTGGGGCAGGGCTTCACCGGTTGAGATGGGCCTGCCACAGCACCGTCCTGATTACTGAGAATAAAAGGCGAATATAAGATGTCTTTGACTCAGCCTTATGTGGCTGTATTCGTTTCCTATAGCACTTGTCTTTCTGAAGGCGTCTCCCGGCGCCTAAGCCCTTCAATAAATCGCTTGACAATTGATGAAATCGATTGTTAGTCTCTCGCTCCAGTCCCCCGGGTAGTGCAAAAAAATAACCGGAGTTGCGCCGGAACGCCGGCGGAATAGCCGGAAAACTCGAGACGGGAAAGCAATGCGTGCTTCCGAAAATCGGAGCACTTTTCTTCAAGGAGGCAATTCGTGAGACAGGTACTTGCAAAACCGCAGACCTACGTGTGGCTGCTTGTGATGCTGTGCCTCGGGATCTCCGGAGTGGCGGCGCATGCGCAGCAGAATTCCGAGATTACCGGCATCGTAACCGACCAAACCGGCGCGGCGATTCCTGGCGCGCATCTCACCCTGACTGACATCGCCCGCGGAACAATCAGCGAAACTGATTCGAACGACACCGGGCTTTACACCTTTCCGGCTCTGAACGTCGGCACCTATAACCTCAAGGCTGCGGCGAAGGGCTTCCAGAGCTACGTCTCCAACGGCCTCGTCCTGAACGTCTCGCAGGTATTGCGCGCGGACGTGAAGATGCAGGTCGGCGCGGCCAGTACCACCGTCACCGTGCAGGCGAACGCGCTGCAGGTGCAGACCGATGAGAACGTGGTCAGCACCACGATTTCGTCGCAGCAGGTGGAAAAGATCGCGACGGAAAACCGGAACTTCGCAGCCCTCGCGGCTCTGGGTCTCGGCGTCAGCTCGGCTCTGCCCGACAGCAACACGCCGACTTCAGTGGCTTCGAACTTCACCATCAGCGTCAACGGCCTTCGCCAAAGCCACAACATCTGGCTGATCGACGGCGGCGAGGCGGATGATCGCGGCGGCGCCGGCGGCATGGACATCATGCCCTCCCAGGATGCCATCGCCCAGTTCGAAATGCTGACCAGCAACTATCCGCCGGACTACGGCATTTCTTCCGGCGCAACGATTTCGCTGGCCCTCAAGAGCGGCACGGAACACTATCACGGTGAAGCGTGGGAGTTTAACCGCAACACCGACTACGACGCCAACAGCTTCTTCAACAAGTACAACGGTGCTACGCAGCCTCGCCTGCCGCTGCACTACAACATCTTCGGCGCCAACCTCGGCGGCCCTCTGCTTCCGTTCCAGCATCCGCGCAAAACCTTCTTCTTCTGGAACGAAGAGTGGCGGCGCATCGTCCAGTCGGGCGGCGTCTCCAACAACCCAACCCTGGACGCAGCGGACTTTCCGACAGCCGGACAGGATCTGACCTACGTGGCGCCTGCCTTCTCCAAGTCAACCGCTCTGGTTGTCCCCAAGGTCGGTGATCCGGCGTTCAACGCGAAGCTGACTGCGGATGGTCTTACCCCTGGCCAGCCGTTCCCCGGCAATGTCATTCCGGCGAACCTGTTCGATGCGAACGCGGTTGCCTACCTGAACTCGGGCATCCTGCCGCATCCGAACACCTCCAACGACTACTACGAGAAGGGCGTTTCGCTGCCCATCAATGTGCGTGACGACATCGTCCGCGTCGACCACTCCATCAACGACAAGTGGAAGATCCTCGGCCACTACATGCACGACTCCGTGACCCAGGGCTATGGCGCGCCGGAACTCGGCTGGCTGTGGTACAGCTATCCCACCGTCACCAGCACCCTCTCCAACCCGTCGAACAGCGCCGCCCTCAAGCTGAGCGGCAGCATCTCGCCCAGCCTGCTGGTTGAAGCGAGCATGAACTACGACGGCAACATCATCAACATCACGGATCAGAACGCCAACCTGGTTTCCGGCTTTAGCCCGAACCGCTTCTTCAATACGAGCAACCCATACATGCCCGGCATCACCGGCTTCGGCAGCCCCTACAACACGGCTGAAGATACCGGTTCGGCGCCGTGGCACAACGCCGCCGAAGACTACGAGCCGCGCGTCGACGTCTCGTACACCATGGGCAAGCACGCCATGAAGTTCGGCTTCAGCTACAACCGCTACACCAAGAACCAGCAGCTGTTCGGCGACGCGCAGGGAACCTATGGCTTCGGCTCCCTGTCCGGCGACGGCATCATGGATATGCTGATGGGCCTGGCCGGCAGCTTCTCGCAGTTCCAGTCCACGCCAATCCGCCACTACGTCAACCAGACGCCCTCGGCTTATGTCGAAGACAACTGGCACGCCACCTCGCGCCTGTCTCTGCAGCTGGGCTTCCGTTTCGACGCTCTGCCGCATGCCTGGGAACGCGGCAACAACGTCGCCAACTTCAATCCGGCTGCCTACCTGCCCAGTCAGGAGCCAATCTGGAACACGGACGGATCGATGGACAACGCTGGCCCCGGTTTCTACACCCCGGTCGGACAAACCGTTCCGTTCTATCTGAATGGCATGGAACTGGCCGGCCAGGACGGCTTCCCCAGGGGTCTGGTGAGCAACTACTACAACACCTGGCAGCCCCGTATCGGCTTCTCTGAAGATCTCTTCGGAAACGGCAAGACCGTCCTGCGCGGCGGTTTCGGCACGTTCTTCGAGAGAATGCAGGGGAACGACATCTACAACGCCGCCACCAACCCGCCCTTTGCCTTCAATCCGGGTTCCACCAACGTCTACTTCAGCGACCCGCATACCAGCTGGGTGACTGGAGCATCGGCGTCAACACCGGTCTTCCCGTCCGGCTTGACGAATTTGGCCTCGGATTATCCGGCTCCCGGCGTTGCGCAGTACAGCCTCGGCATTCAGCACCAGCTGAATCCTCAGATGATCTGGGTGGTGCAGTATGTTGGCAACCTGGCATGGCATCAGAACATCGAGCGGGACATCAATAACTTCCCGCTGAGTACCCCGATGAGCGTCCGCGCCAACGAGGGCGACTCGAGCAACCACACGGGTACCAACCCGGGTGGAAGCAGCCTGGCCAACGCCAACATCTACCGCGCCTATCAGGGCTATGGCGGCATCACGCAGGAAGAGAACACCACGAATGGAACCTACAACGGCTTCCAGACGGGTCTCCGAATGCAGGGCTACCATGGTCTGAGCGGCGAGATCGATTACACCTATTCGCACGAAATCGATATCACCAGCTACGATCTGGATCCGGTCAGCAACCCCTGGAACCTGAAGTACGACAAGGGTTCCGGAGCCCTGGATAAGCGGCAAATCCTCGGCGCCAACTACATCTATAACCTGCCCATCTTTGCCCACGGCAATGGCCTCGTCCACTCCGTGCTCGGCGGATGGGAAGTTGCCGGCGTCGTGAGCGAAACCTCCGGTGCCATTCCCTCCAACCAGGGACCTGGATTGTCCACCAACTACGACCCGATCGGCCTGGACGGCGGGTACACCAACCGTCCGAACGTGGTTGGCAAAGTGCATTATCCGAAGAAGGTTGGGGAGTGGTTCGATCCCAGCGCCTTCTCCGATCCGGTGCCCGCATGGGCCGGCGGCCCCAACCAGGGCTTCGGCAATGCGCGCAAGGACACGATTCTCGGTCCTGGCCGCACCAACTTCGATACGTCGCTCTATAAGTCCTTCGCCATCACGGAAGGATCGCACGTTGAGCTGCGCTTCGAGTCGTTCAACACCTTCAACCACACCGAGTTCAACAACGTCGGCTACCAGATGGATCGCGATTATCAGACCGGCGCCCTGTCTGGCCAGTTCGGCCAGGTCACGTCGACCTGGGATCCGCGTACCCTGGAACTCGGAGGCAAGTTCGTCTTCTGAAGATCCTCTAAACCTGTAACTCCTGAGCGGCAGAGATTCGTCTCTGCCGCTTCTTGTTTCTGCCTGACCTAACGTGTACCCTGCAGGCAATCATCCCAGGGAGATGTCAGTGAAGTTTCGGTTGTATGCCGCCCTGTTCGCATTTCTGGCGTTTTTCGGCGGCCTGACGGTTTCTGTTCCTGCCCAGGACAGCGCGCGCGCCACGGCCATTCAGCTCGAACAGCAGGGCCGCACCTCGGACGCGGAGCAGGCGTGGCACGCGATCCTCAGGGCTCACCCCCGCAATCCCGAGGCGATGGCCCAGCTCGGGCTCCTGGAAGCACGCCAGGAGCATTACGCGGAGGCTATCTCCTGGTACCAGAGGGCCCTGGCCATTGCGCCCGCGTACCCCGAACTTGAGCTCAATCTCGGCCTGGCGTATTTCAAAGCCAGGCGCTTTCGTGAAGCCATTCCGTGTTTCATGCACGAATTGCGCCGCCATCCCGGCGACCAGCGGCTCACCATTCTTCTCGGTCTGTCGCATTACGCCGTCGGCGATTATCCCGGCGCCGTTCCCTGGCTGCAGAGGGCAACGGAAAAGGACTCCGGTAACCTGACGCTGCGCCTGACGCTGGCCCAGAGCTGCCTCTGGAGCAAACAATGGCAGTGTGTCATGGACGACTACAAACACATCCTGACCATCGATCCCAATTCCGCGCCCGCTGACATGCTTGCCGGAGAGGCTCTGGACCAGATGGGGGACAACGCCGGAGCGCTTGCCCAGTTCGAGGCCGCCGTCAAGGCCAACCCCAAAGAGCCCAATGCCCATTTCGGTCTTGCCTATCTGCTGATGACCCAGAAGCGCTTCCAGGACGCGATTCCTGAATTCCAGGCTGAGCTGGAAAACGATCCATCCCACACCCAGGCCCGCGTCTACCTCGCTGACTGCTACATCCACGTCGAAGACAATGCGCGCGCGCAGCCCGAACTGGAGCGCGCCCTCAAAGAGGACCCTTCGATCGAGCTGGCGCATCTCGACCTGGGCATCGTCTACGCCTCGCAGGCTCACAACGATGCGGCGCTGGTGCAGTTTCAGGAGGCGATCAAGCTCCAACCGAAGGATGCCGACCCCCACTGGCGGCTGGCTCGTCTCTATCAGGCGATGGGACAGACGGAAAAAGCCCGCGCGGAATCGGTTCTGGTCGGCAAAATGAAAAAGCAGGCTTACCAAAGCCTGTATCAGCAGATTTCCGGAGCCCACAAAGGTCCGCCGCCCGGAGCCGCTGAACCCGGAGCCCCTCCGCCCTCAGCGCAGGAACCGCAGTAACCTGGCCAAGCCGAATCGGGATTAGTGGCTGTCCCGCTCTACCTGCTTTTCGAGAGTCTTTGCCAGCTTCTCAATGTCATCGGCTCGCCGCAGCGTCTTGACCGACAAGGTGTACTGGTTGGTCTTGTCCACTTCAGTCTTGAGCTTCTGCGCCAAATCCAGCAGCTGGTCGGCTTCGTCCAGAAGCCGTTGCTGCTCTGCCGACAGATCCGCGGCGGCCGGCGTGGCCGCTTTGCTGTCAATCCCCGGGGCGTTCACGGTGGCAGCCTGCTGCGGCGGTGCAGCCTGCCTGGACCCCGCCGCCGTCTGAGCGGCAGCCACGGCCGAGGCGGCCAGCAACACGATCGCCAGGCCAATCGGGCGCATCACTGCCAGACCCCCGCTTTGGCCAGATCCGTCGAGACATCATCCTCGGTCTTCTCGCGGTCCTGGATCACCCGCGCCAGCTTCTGGATTTGTTCCAGACGGTCCTTCTCGGTGCCGGAGGAATCGGCCAGCGGTTTGCCGGCCATCTCTTTGCGCAGGTCCCGGGCAATCTGCAGCAGCAGATTCGTGGCATCGACGATTTGCTTCTGGCGGGCTTCGCCGCGCAGCCGAGCCTGTTCGCGAAGAGCGCGCAACTCCAGCGGATCGTTCCGGTATTTATCGGAAATGTCTGTGGGCGGCTCAGCAGGCTTGGGCGGTAGCTCATGCATCCCAGGAGAGCCGGATCCCGCGGGAGAAAGATCCTGACCTCGCGCCATGAGCGGCACGGCCCAGCTGCACATCAGCAACAGCCCCGTCCCGACGCATGCTCGAAACAGCTTCACCACGGTCTACGCTCCGCGAGAAAAGCAGCCGAAGCTCGGCTGCGACGGTTCAACTCTCCGATCCACTGCTCATACAGGAGCCCTGGGTACCGCCGGGCGATTCTTGTGGACCGATCAGGGTCGAGCGCGTTCTCATCCTACTCCGATTATCGTGGGGGGAACAGGCTGGCTCGACGGCGGGAGCCGGAGCATATCCTGTCGATCCAGAGCGGAGCAATGGGGGAGGGATGATCCGCAACCGTAAGGGCTGAAGGGCTGCTTAGAGTGCCATCATCGCCCGAAACGCGACGATCAGGCCGACCCACATCAGGCCGCCCAGGGCAAGGCCAAGCATAGCGCCGCGCGCGGGAGCCAGGTGTTCTTCATATGGCTCCTGCTTGTCCTCCACCGCTCCATAACGGCCCTCAGCGCAAGGCCAAAAGTCTGCCTCGCCAAAACTGGCATGAAATCGAACAGCATCGATGGGTGTCACCATTGTCAGCTCCCTTCTCCCGTCCATTCAGCAGGACGAGGAAATGGTCACAGATGGCCACATTCATACGATGTGACGAACGTCACCCCGGTTGTTAGAAAAATAAATGATTGAGACGAAAGTATCAGATAAGCAATGATTTAGGTGAAGACAATCCCGCCGACGCGACCCGTGCGGACCGATCAGGCCCGCAGCCGGCTGCGCAGTTCCTCAGGGATGCGATCCTGCAGCACCCGAGCCTGCTCAAGGGCCACGCCCGTGATGTACACCGGGGCAGGAGTGGCGATGGCCACCAGAATCCAGGCCGCCAGCGACGCCAGCAGGCCCACAATCGCCGCAGCCTGCAGCGTGAGAACTACCGCCGTATGCTCCAGATGCATCACGACCGCGGCAGAGCGAAGGGGCTCCACATGGTGAATGACCGCGAGCGCCAGCAGAAACGCAATGATGCAAAGGGTGCTGAGACTGATCAGGGCTACATCGATGGCACGGTGCAGGCGTTGCCGGGAACGGCAAAACGCGCAACTCACCAGATGCTCTTCATAGTCGGTGCGCATCTCAGGCGAGATGCCAGAGATATCGTAGCGCCAGCTGGAAAGTATGTCCCCGACGACCGAATCGGTGCATGTGCTCATCGTTCAGGTCCTCATTTTCCCCTCACCCCCGTCAGCAGCCAGAGCCCTGAGGGTGAGAATCCAATGCCAGGGCCGAGTCTCTTCATTATAGAACCCCCTGTCATTTCAGCACAATCGCTTCCATCGGCCGGTCCTGTTCCGCGAGGATCAGGTGATTGGCCAGCAGGCTCATGCGATCCCGCAAAGCGCGCTCGGCCGCGATCCGCGCCAGCTCGGGAAGATTGTTGTTTTCCGAAAGATGCGCCAGAACCACATACGCCGCCTGACCGTCGTATCCTCTCGCCAGGAACTCAGCCGCAGCATCGTTGGACAGGTGACCGACCCGTGACATCACCCTCTGCTTCACGGCCCACGGATAAGGACCGTCGCGCAGCATATCCAGATCGTGATTCGACTCCAGCATCAGCACGTCGCATCCCCGCAATTGCACACTCACATTGGATGGCATGTAACCCAGGTCGGTCGCTAATCCTATGCGAACGCCTTCGGTTTCAAAGACAAAGCCAACCGGATCAACAGCGTCGTGGGGGATCGTGAAGGGGGTGATGGCAATGTCGCCAATGCGAAAGCCTGTGCCGGATTGGAAATATTCGACGGTCGGCAGGGCCGTCGGATCCTTCTGCGGCTCGGCCAGGGTCTCCTCGGCGGCGGCTTTCTCCTCAGGGCTCGGTTCCGGCACCGCATTCGCCTGACCCCGGCGGCGCTCCAGCCACTCGGCGTAGGTGATGCGTTTCTGCGGGGTCATCCAGCGCACCCAGGCGCGGTGCGTCGGCTCTGTCCAGTAAACCGGGATACCGAGCCTCCGGGCGATCACCGCGAGGCCCTGCACGTGATCCTGATGCTCGTGGGTGATCAACAGGGCGTCGAGCGAGGAAGGCTCTTCGCCAGCCGCCAGCATCCGCTTCATCAGCTCCCGGCAGGAGAGCCCGGCGTCGACGAGGATGCGAGTGGTCGAGCTCGAGACAAGGGCGCTGTTGCCTTTCGAACCACTCGCCAGCACCGTCATCCGCACCATCAATGTGAGAATACGATGAAACGGTGTGGACGGATCGCCCTTTCCCGCGGCCCGAACCTCCGCAGCCTACTCGTAAGTGTAGAAACCCCGCCCGCTCTTCCGCCCCAGCCACCCGGCATCCACCATCCGGATCAGCAGCGGGCACGGCCGGTACTTGGGATCGCCCAGCCCGTCGTGCAGCACCCGCATAATGTCCAGGCAGACGTCGAGCCCGATGAAATCCGCCAGAGTCAGCGGACCCATCGGGTGCGCCATCCCCAGCTTGAAAACCTCATCCACTGCTTCCGGCGTAGCCACACCTTCCATCACCGCGAACATTGCCTCGTTCAGCAGCGGCATCAGCACGCGGTTCGACACAAATCCCGGCGCATCGTTCACCTCGACCGGCGTTTTGCCCAGCTTCTGCGCAAGATCCTGTACCGTGTCGAAGGTTTCCTGCGAGGTGGCCAGCCCGCGGATCACCTCTACCAGCTTCATCACCGGGACCGGATTGAAGAAGTGCATCCCGATGATGCGATCGGGCCGGCCGGTCTGACCCGCCAGCTTCGTGATCGAAATCGACGACGTGTTCGAGGCGAGAATCACCTCGGCCGGCAGCATCGCGTCCAGATCCTGAAAGAGCGATCGTTTGATTTCGAAGCGCTCCGTTGCCGCCTCAACGACAAAGTCGCAGGTGTTGAGCGAAGACCGGTCAACGCTGCCCTCGATCCTCCCCAGTGCCGCCTGAACGTCTTCCTGAGAGATCTTGCCCTTTTCCGCTTCGCGGCCCAGATTCTTCCGGATCGTCTCCAGCCCGCGATCCAGAAACCGTTGCTCCACCTCGCAAAGCACCACGGGAAAACCGCTGCGCGCAAAGACGTGGGCAATGCCATTGCCCATAGTGCCGGCGCCCAGGACGCCGACCTTCCTGATTTCTGCCATACTCTCTCCTCGTTGGTTGGGGCTGGTGAGCGGCTCACTCCGAGCCGGGCACATGCACCAGCAGGCAGGTAACATTGTCGCGGCCGCCCGCCTCGTTGGCTTCGTCCACCAGCCGTTCCACGGCGCCCTCGAGGTCTTTGCCGATGCCGAGGACCCGCGCAATCTCCACTTCCGCCACCTCGCGGGTGAGTCCGTCGGTGCAGAGCAGGAAGAGGTCGCCGGGCTCACTGTCCAGCTCGAGAATCTCCTCGGTGACGGTGTCCTGGGTCCCGATTGCCCGGGTTATCACGCTGCGAAAGGGCGAACGTTCGGCTTCCTCGCGGGTCATCGTGCCCAGGCGCAGCTGCTCGTCGACGAGGGAGTGATCGTGGGTGCAAAGCAGGAGCTTGCCGTGGCGGAAGAGATAGCAGCGGCTGTCTCCGGCGTGCGCGATCAGCGCCTTACCCGGTTCCAGACCCTGCCCCACCATCAGAGCCACCAGCGTCGTCCCCATGCCGTAGAGGCCGGGTTCCCGGTCAGCGCGTTCCAGAACGGCGCGGTTGGCCTCGGCAATGGCTGCGTGGATTCGGTCTTTGGCGCTGCCGCCGCTGCCGTTCTCGCTTTCGATGCGGTGGAGGACTGTATCCACGGTCAGCCGGCTGGCGATCTCGCCGCCTGCGGCCCCGCCCATCCCGTCGCAAACCACATAAATGCCATAGTCAGGCAGAAAGCCAAAGGCATCTTCGTTGCCGGTGCGCACCCTGCCGGTGCTGGTTCGAGCCACTGCTTTCGGCAGCCTGAGGTTCTCGGTCGTCATGCGTGGGCAAACAAGGCCAAAATCACGATACACGAGGGTACTCGAACTTGTATCGGGCATCACCATCGCACACTCAGGCCTCCTCTACAATCACCCTGAGGGACTACATACGATGCCGCGCAAGCCGCTGATCGCTGCCAACTGGAAAATGTACAAAACGCCCGCCCAGGCCCAGGAATTCACCAGGAATTTCCTCCCCCTGGTGGCGAACCATACCCGGGACGAAATCGTCCTGTGCCCGTCGTTTACGTCGCTCTCAGTGGTTATCGCTGCTGTCACGGGTTCCGGCGTGGCCGTCGGCGCCCAGAACATGCATTTTGCCGACGAAGGCGCCTACACGGGCGAAACCTCGCCCCTGATGCTCAAGGCCATCGGCGCGACCCACGTCATCCTGGGCCACTCCGAGCGCCGCCAGTACTTTGGAGAGACGGACGAGATCATCAACAAAAAGCTGAAGACCGCCCTCCAGCACGGCCTCATCCCCATCGTCTGCGTGGGTGAAGTTCTGGCGGAGAGGGAAGCAGGGAAGACCGACGAGGTCCTGCTGCGCCAGACCCGCGGCGTCCTGGCCGGCATCACGTCCGCCGAGGCAGCCCCCATCGTGATTGCCTATGAGCCGGTCTGGGCCATCGGCACCGGCAAGACGGCAACCCCGCAAATTGCTTCCGATGCTCACAAGGTCATCCGCGGCGAGGTGGCAAAGCTGCTCGGTCCGGCGGTCGCCGAGGCTATGCGCATCCTCTATGGCGGCAGCGTGAAGCCCGACAACGCGACGGCCCTGATGAGCGAGACCGAAATCGACGGCGGCCTCGTCGGCGGAGCCAGTCTGGACCCGCAGTCCTTCGCCAAAATCGTGAATTATTAGACGGTTCCCCGCAGTACGAAAACCAGCCTGTTTGCGACCGGTCCGGCCCTTTCGCATCACATTTACGATGAACGAGCCCGCCACCATCCGCGCCATCCTCGACACCACAAAGACCATCGCCGTCGTCGGCCTGACCAACCGCGAGGGTCGCGCCTCCCTCGGCGTCTCGCGCTACATGCAGAGCCAGGGTTACCGCATCCTCCCTGTCAATCCGCAGATTGACAGCGCGCTGGGCGAAAAGGCTTATCCGGATCTGGACGCAGCCGTGGCCTCCGTGAACGGAGCCGTCGAACTCGTCAACGTCTTCCGCGCCCCGGAATACGTCCCCGCAATTGTGAAGGACGTCATCCGGCTGAAGATCCCGTATCTCTGGCTGCAGGAAGGCGTCGTCCACGACGAAGCCGCCTCGTGGGCGGAAGCCGCCGGCGTCAAGGTGGTCATGGACCACTGCATTCTGAAAGAGCGCATGGCTGCCGGCTGGCGGCAAGCAAGGTAGGGTCGGTCACGCCGGCGAGAAGCTGTCGTGAGAATCGGAGCTGCCGAGCGTTTTTGTATCAGGGCATGACTTTAGTCGTGCCGTAAGAGCGCCAAAGAAAAAGGGGCTTTAGCCCCTGCGGGTCGGGCCGCCTAAACCTCGATCCCCTTCGCCTTCACGTTCTCTCGGATAAATCGCACCACGGTATCCAGCGACGTCCCTGGCCCGAACACTGCCGCGACTCCGTTCTCGCGCAGAAACAGCAAATCCTGCTCGGGAATCGTTCCGCCCAGCACCAGGAGAATGTCGCTGGCGCCACGCTCTTTCAGCAGAGCGGTGATCCGCGGAACGATCGCGTTGTGCGCCCCGGAGAGAATGCTCAGCCCGACGCAGTCCACGTCTTCCTGCAGCGCCGCGTTCACGATCATCTCCGGCGTCTGCCGCAGGCCGGTGTAGATGACCTCCATGCCCGCATCGCGCAGCGCCCGGGCGATGACCTTCGCGCCGCGGTCGTGGCCGTCGAGGCCGGGCTTGGCCACCAGAACGCGAATGGGCGTGGTGCGCTCAGACATAGGAACGCTGAAGAATAGCACACTCGTTCACGGGTGCGAGACCAGCTCCGCCGTCGAGGAAAGCCGCAGCCGGCGCAGCAGGGAACTCATCGTCAGCCCCTGCACCACAATGGAAAAGACCACGACCACGTAGGTCACGGCCAGCAGTTGGTTGTGAAGGGCTCCGGCCGGCAGCGCCAGGGCCAGGGCAACGGCCAGACCGCCGCGCAGCCCTCCCCAGGTGAGAACCGAGATGGCTCCGCGCGCGGGTTTGTGAAAGCCGCGAACCATGCCCAGCGAAGTGACCACGCTCAGCCAGCGCGCGCCCAGCACCACGGGAATCGCCAGCAAACCCGCGTAGATGTACCCCGCTTTCCACGGCATGGCCAGCAGCTCCAGGCCCAGCAACAGGAAGAGGATGACGTTCATGATGGCGTCCACCAGATCCCAGAAATCGTTCACGTGATCGCGCGTCGTCGGCGACATGGCCAGCGCGCGGGCGCGCCCTCCGACAACCAGTCCCGACGCCACCGCCTCCAGTGGCGCGGACAGGTGCAGCGCGTCGGCCAGCGCGTACCCGCCCATCGCCAGCGCGAGCGTCAGCAGCACCTCCGTCCGATAGCTGTCGAGCGAACGCAGCAGCCGATAGACGAGGTATCCCAGCCCCAGACCCAGCGCTATGCCGCCGCCTGACTGGATCAGCAGATGCCAGGTGAAGGAGCCGATGGACGGTTGCTGTCCCTGACTGAACGATTCGAGCAGAGTGAGGAAGAGCACCGCCCCCACCCCATCATTGAAGAGCGATTCTCCGGTCAGCTGCGCTTCCAGCTGGGCCGGGGCGCCGACCCGCCGCAGCATCTCCAGTACGGCAATAGGGTCGGTGGGCGAGATCAGCGCGCCAAACAGCAGGCAGGCGAGAAAAGGCGCCTCGAAGCCCGTCAGGTTCAGGATGGCCTTGGTGGACAACGCGACCAGAGCCGCAGAAAACAGCGTGCCGAATGCAGACAGGGAAGTGACCGCTGCCTTCTGCTTCGCCAGGTCGCTCAGGTTCAGGTTCAGCGCGCCGGCGAACAGCAGGAACGCGAGCATCCCATGCAGAACCACCGCGGAAAAGTCGATGTGACGCATGAACGCCGCCGCCCGCTCGTGCAGCCCTGGAACGGCATGTCCAACCATGGCAACCACCGCCGACATTCCCAGCGACAGCAGCATCACCCCAACCGTCGCCGGCAGGCGCAGGTATCGCCGGCTGATAAATGTAAAAGCCGCGGCGAGACAAACAAGCGTGCTGAGTAGCGCGAAAATCGGCACAGTGGAAATGTTCTCCAGCGGAAAATGCAGAGGCCCTGCTTCCGGACATGACGAGGATAGAGCGGATCAGGAGCGGCAGCCCGCAATTCTTATCCGGCGGCCAGGGCGAGCACTATCGAGGATCAGCCCTCGGGTTCGGTCTCGCTGCCGCCACTCTCCATCGACTCCAGAGGGGCGAGCGCTTCCTCCGGAACCTCCCATCGTCGCAGAATCCGATAAATGATACTCGTCGAAAAGCCGGCCCGTGCCAGCATTCGCATCACCCGCGCGGCTTCCTTGTCATTCTGCGGCTTCGCTACCCGCTTCCGCTCCAGATGCCGTCGCGCCAGTTCTTCCTCATCGACGTTCTCGTACGAAGTCTCAAGCGTTTTTGCGATCAGCGCGGCCTGCACGCCCTTGCGCATCAGGTCCTGCTGCACGCGCCGCTTGCCCAGGCTCGCATTTTCCTGGCGCAGACGCGTGTAGTCCTTCGCATAGGCGGCGTCATCGAGATAGCGGTGTTCTTTGAGCCGGGCAATCACGGCGTTCATCGCCACCTCGCCGGACTCGCCCGGTTCGACCCGCCGCCGCAAGAGGCGCTTCACTTCGGCGACCGTCCGCATCTGCTGGCCCAGCACCCGCACCGCATACTCGTAGAGCGCGGGCTCATCCAGAAGGGCCGGCTTGCGAGAGCGGGAGCGCATTGGGTTATCCCTGCAGCGGAACCAGAAGCTGGAACGGCCGATTCTTCGCCCATCGATAGGCCAGGAAATCGCTGTCCAGCGTCAGAATATCCCCAGTTTCCAGTTCTTCAGCCATCGCAATCAAACAGGCGTCGGCCAGCGAAGCGGGGATATTTCGGTACTTGCGGATCAGCGCTCGAACCTGCGCCGCGGCTTCACCGAGCTGCAGGGGAATCTGAAAATTGCCCCGCTCAACGTTCTCGACGACTCTCTCCGCCGCTCCGGGCAGCCGTCGCAGCAGGTAGCAGCTCTCCGCGATCACCGCTTCGCAGGTCACCAGCGGACGATCGAGTTCCTCCAGCGCAGCGACGCAGCGGCCGTGGTACCGCTCCGCGCTGTCCAGCAGAGCCACAATGACTCCGCTGTCCAGCAAAACCGGTTTCATTTCCCGAAGCCTTCCAGATGCTTCCCGTTCGACCCGAGATCCGGCACGCCGGAATCGAACTCGCCCACCCCGGCCATCTTTCGCTTTTTCGGAGCGGTCTCGTAGTGGAGCACCATCAGCCGCAGGCTCTCCCGCACGACCCGCGACGGGCTCCAGCCCAGCCGCTGCACCAGTCGATCGAGAGCCAGTTGCGACTCTTCATCAAGGCGTGCCTGGACCGCGGTCTTCATATCCTGATTGTACTACAAATGTTGTGTTTGTATTACAAATTCGCTATCCGCGCCGACGGTACCGGATCTCGAACTCGTACCCGGCGTTCGGCGGGAACAATTCGGCCACGTGGCGGAGCCGCTCAGCCAGCGCCGGCGCGGCCAGCAGGGGATACTCGCGTTCCCGCAGATCGGCATAATCGAAGTCGATCGTCAGCGAGAGCATGTAAACCGCCAGCGAGTCGGCAAACGCCGATTCCAGATAGCTGCTTTTCGCCTTCTCATCGACAGAGCCGCCGCGCCTGCCATCCAGAGCCCGGCGCCGGCTCTCCCATGCATCGTGGCTGGTTTCTCCCCGCACGTCCGCGGTCGCCTGCGACCAGACGAGATCGCCAAAGCTCTGCGGCACTCCCACCACATCCACAAAATGGTGGCCGACATTGATCAGAAATTCGAAGGCCAGCGCGAATCGGTCCTGCATCAGCCGCGTCGAGATGAAGATGCACTCCGACCCGCCGAACCGCACGTTGCGATGGCAGATCGCCCGATCGCCCAGGTCGACTGAGTAGTCCGGCGCCACTACCGTATCCTCGTTCTCGCCGATTGCCAGCGGCACGAAGTACCAGGCGCGCTGCCGCAGCGCTCCGGCCACCACCACCGGCACCGCCTGCACAATCCGCTCCAGCTCGTTCTGCGCCGTGTGCACCTCGCCGAAAACGGCGTAGCACACGCCGTTGTCCGCCTGGCGCACCGCGGCCTCCTGGGCTACTTTTGTCGCGGCATACAGGGGAATCTGGGCGGCTCCGGCCATAAGTCTGTATTCTAGCTGACGAGGAGTTTGGGTATGTCGGCAAATCCGCAGCCCGCGCGGCTTCTGGGCATTCCGCTGGGCGATTTCGGCCTCTTTTCCTGCGTCCTGCTCTCGATCGCATCCGGTTTCTTTGCCTTCTTCGGCAGCTGCTTCCTGGCGATTATGAGCCTGCTGGTCTGGAATACCCTGGCCCGCCAGCAGATCAACTATGCCGACTCCTATCGCTACATTGCCGCCCCGATCGGCGTAGTGGTCATGGCGTTTGGATTCGTCTTCTTCACCTCCGTCTGGCTCCGGCGCAAACTCACGAGGGCAGTCTGATGGCGGTGGTTCCGATTCCGGCCGACCGTCTCCGTCCATCGCCGGAAGAAGCCCGCGCCTGGTGCGCCAGCCTCGAAGCCGGAGACATCCTCTACTTCCCGCAGACGCCCGTCCCGCTCAACGCGGACGATGCCGCCTTCCTCCTCGGCCAGCAGCAGACTGACAGCTCCCTGCACAAGAACATCGCTTACAAGCCAAAGGCCGATCGCCTCAGCGGCGTTGACACGAAAACCGCCCGCCCTGAAGCCGTCGAGCGCCTCCAGGCCATCATGCGGCGCTACTCCACCTCCGTCGTACAGTTCCTCGGCGGGTTCCTCTCGCCCTACCAGGCACACTGGAAGCTCGACTACGCCAGCTTCCGCCCCCAGGAGGAACAGGGCCGCGACCTGCCCCTGCGCCGCCGCAACGACCTGCTCCACACTGACGCCTTTCCCACCCGCCCCACGCATGGCGCGCGCATTCTGCGCTTCTTCAACAACATTCATCCCGCGCGCACCCGCGACTGGGTCGTCAGCGATCCCTTCGCGCAAACCGTCCGCCAGTTCGTCCCCAGCCAGATCGCTCCCGGCCCCGACTCCGCTCTCTCCCGCCTCGGCAAGACCGCCGGGCGCACCTTCGGGCTCGGCGCCGCCATCCCCTCGCTCAAGCGCTCGCCCTACGACGACTTCATGATGCGCTTTCACAATTTCCTGAAAGAAAATCCCCGCTGGCAGGCCGACTGCCCCAAATATCCATTCCAGTTCCCCCCAGGCTCCAGCTGGATGGTCTACACCGACACCGTTCCCCACGCCGTCCTCGCCGGCCAGTATGCCCTTGAGCAAACGTTTCTCGTCCCCATTGCAGCCATGGTGAAGCCCGAAATCTCTCCCCTCCGCGTCCTCGAAGACCTGGCGCAGGCGCGCCTCGCATGACGACCAGCATGAAGCGCATCCTCCCCGTCCTGCTTCTCGCCGCCGTCGCCGCGGCAACGCTCGCCTGCAACTCCTCAGAAGTCCCGGCCACGCCCGCGACCCCATTCCGTGTCCACGCCATCTTCGATCCCAGCGCTGACGCCGCAACCCAGGTGCGCGACGCCATGGCCCAGGCCGCGCAGCAGCACAAGCGCGTCCTGCTCGACTTCGGCGGCAACTGGTGCGGCGACTGTCAGATTCTCGACTACTACTTCCACCAGCCGCCCAACGCCGGTCTCATCGACAAGAGCTACATCGTCGTCGACATCGACGTCGGCCACCTCGACCACAACGTCGCCCTCGCCAACCAGTACGGCATCACCCTCCGCCACGGCGTTCCGGCCCTCTCCATCATCGATCCGCAGGGGCACGTTCTGTACAGCCAGAACGACGGCGAATTCTCCTCGATGGGCAAGGTTGATCCCGCCGCCGTTACCCAGATGCTCGAACAGTGGAAGGTCAACGGCTAACCAGCCGTCTTTCGCAGAGACTTTTTCCTCCTCCCTCGCGTCCCACGTGACAGATACACTGTGGAACGAATGCTGCGCCTCTTTCACCACGTGCGAAGGGCGATCTGGTCGGCCTTTGGCCACAGCGTGTTCTCGATGGCCAAAGCCGCCGCGTACTCCGCCATTCTCAGCATCTTTCCCGCCCTGTTGGTGGTGACCACAATCTTTGCCATGATGCCCGCCGGCGGTGACGTCCGCGGGCTGCTGCGCGGCGGATTCGAGCGAATCCTGCCTCCTGACACCATGCAGCTGGTCCAGATGTATTTCGTCATCAACCACGCCCGCTCGCTGCGCATCGTCTGGGGCTCGGCCTTCATCAGCCTTTTTGCCGCCATGGGCGTGCTGCTTTCCCTCATGGAAGGATTCCGGCGAGCGTATCGCCTGCCGCGCTCGGTTTGGAGCTTCTGGCGCGAGCGAGCGGTCGCGTTTTTCCTCGTCCCTGGCACCATGATTCCCATGGCCGCCGCCACTGTCCTTCTGGCCTTCGGCCACGCCATCGAGCGCTGGATGATCGAAAACTCCGGCCACGACCTGCACAACTACCTGATCGTCGGCTGGCGGCTGGTCCGCTGGGTCATCGCGCTGCTGGCCAGCGTCCTCTCGCTCATGGTGGTGTACCACTTCGGCGTGCCGCGGGAGCGAACGCCGGCGGCCGGCGACCGCTGGGCGGAAAGACGCGCGGAGTGGCGGGAAACGCTGCCCGGCGCGGCGATTGCCACCGCTACCTGGTTTCTTGTCACCATCGTGTATGGCTGGTACGTCATCCGTTTCGGCCACTACTCGCTGGTCTACGGCTCGCTGGGAGCCGGCATCGCCACTCTCGTCTGGCTCTATATGGTTTCTCTCAGCGTTCTGATGGGCGCCGAGATCAATGCCCAGGTGTTTCCGCGCCCCGATCGGATGCGTAAAGACTTCTCCCAGGAGCTTGCCGGACCGCCCGAAGCAGAGTTGCTGCCCTCCAGCAAAGGTACGGTGCCACCGCAGACGGTGGGATGAACGGCGCCGCGGGCTGTAGAATCAGGTCGGGGCTTCCCAGAGTCTCGGCTTCTCCGGTTTCGCTTTGAATCCTTACAACACTTTTTGGGGGATGGATGAACTTCTCGCTGTCAGGGCCTGGCCTCCTGGCGGAAAATCCGCGGCGCGCCAAGATCGTGGCCACGCTCGGACCCGCTTCGTCGAATGAGACCGTCTTTCGCGAATTGCTGCGCGCAGGCCTCGATGTCGCTCGCCTCAACTTCTCGCACGGAACTCACCCGGAAAAGCTCAAGCTCATTGAAATGGTGCGCAAGGTGGAGCGCGAAGAAGGGCGCAGCATCTGCATCCTCGGCGACCTGCAGGGACCCAAAATCCGCACCGGCCGCCTCAAGAACCGCATCCCCGTGCAGCTCAAGGCAGGACAGCGCCTGACCATCACCCCTCGCGACATTCTCGGCTCCTCCACCGTCATTGCCACCACCTTTCCCACGCTGGCGGAGAACCTCGAGCCCGGCGCGCGCATTCTCCTCTCTGACGGCCTCATCGAGCTGCGCGTCCTTGAGATCCCCGGCGAAGACGTGGAGTGCGAAGTCATCAACGGCGGCATGCTCGGCGAGCACAAAGGCATCAACCTTCCCGGCATTCCCGTACGAGTCCCCTCGCTCACCGAAAAAGACGAGGAAGACCTCGAGTTCGGCATGAAACATGGCGTCGACGCCATCGCCGTCTCCTTCGTTCGCACCGCCGAAGACGTGCGCCACGTGAAGTTTCGCGTCGCCGCCCTCGGCCTCGAAACCTGGATCATCGCCAAGCTGGAAAAGCCGCAGGCCATCGAGAACCTCGAAGCCATTCTCGAAAACGCCGACGGCGTGATGGTCGCCCGCGGCGATCTCGGCGTGGAAATGCCGCCGGAGAAAGTCCCGGCCATTCAGAAGCACGTCATCCGCCGCGCGGCCGAGTACCGCAAGCCGGTGATCACGGCGACGCAGATGCTCGAGTCCATGATCGAGAATCCGCGGCCCACGCGCGCCGAAGCCAGCGACGTGGCCAACGCCATCTACGACGGCACCGACGCCGTCATGCTCTCCGCCGAGACCGCGGCCGGGAAGTATCCGGTCGAAGCCGTCAAGATGATGGCCAAGATCGTCAGCGAGACCGAAGCCAACATCCGCGACGGCGGGCAGCCGGAGCTGCACCACAACCGCGTGCGCCTCTCCATTGCCGAGACCATCTGCGAGTCGGCGGCCCACGCGGCTGAAGATCTCGACGTGAGCGCCATCGCGGTGTTCACCGAATCAGGCACCACGGCGCGGCAGCTTTCGAAGTACCGCCCGAGGCCAGCGATCTACGCCCTTTCCAGCATCGATGCGGTCATCCACCGGATGGCGCTGCTGTGGGGCGTTCATCCCATCAAATGCCCCAAACTCCACACCGCCGAACAGATGGTCGATCACGCGGAAAACACGCTGGAACAGATGGGCTTTGTGAAGCCGCGCGAGATCATGGGCATCGTTGCCGGAACGCGTACGCGCTCGGGTTCGACGAACTTCCTGCGGCTTCATGTGCTCGGCGACCGGCTGGCCGACGGCCACGACTGCGAGAAGCCGGCGAAAAAGGCGGCGAAGGTTCAGGCCAAGCCGGCGAATAAAGCGAGCCGGCGAAAGTAAGGCCGCGCAGAAAATATTCTGCAATCTGTGCAAGTGTGACAAATAAAGCACTTGCGCCCGCCGAATGCCTATGTGTGAGAAACAGGGCAGTTAGCAGAGATCGTGGGCTGAGGTTGGCGATGTTCCGCGCATCGCGGCAGCATCGGATGCCACCCCCCCAGGGGTGGCAGAATGGCAAGTCGCTGAGCTTGCAGGACCTGGAGGGTAATACCTTTTGGGTATTACCTTGCGGTGGGCGAATCGCGCGATGCGAATGGGCGCCTGATTCGAGGCGAGCATTCGAACCCGCCGGTGAGCACCCGGAGCGAACAGTCATCTCAAAGAGCGTCAGAACTCCGCCTGGGCGGAGGAGAAAAAAGCCCTGTCCAATTTTTCGGACAGGGCTTTCCTTCATTCAGTGTGGGCGTCGGTGGTGGAGAAGGCAAGAAGAATCGCGCGGGGACCGGGTACGAAGGTACTGAGCCGAAGCGAGAACGGCGGCACGAGGACTTTCGGGAACGTCCTGATCTTTTTTGTCACATCAAAGTGACTCCCCTCAACAAAGCTCAGGAGGAAGAACGTTCATGCTGGTTCGGGCGACAGGTAGCCGCTCTCAGGCGAAGTTCTGCAGGTTTTCATTCAAACAACTCGCGGCGGTCATCGCGGGTGGAGTTCTCAGCTGTGTACCGCTGGCATGCGGGTCCCACAGCGATCACAGCACCCCAACCGTGACCCTGACGGCGAATCCGACCAGCATTATCGAGGGGGCCAGCACGACCCTGACGTGGTCGTCGACAAACGCCACTGCCTGCACGGCCAGCGGGTCGTGGAGCGGCTCGCAATCGACCAGCGGGACGGCGACCGAAACGCCGACCGCGGCAGGGACGGCGACGTACAACCTGTCGTGCAGCGGCAGCGGGGGGAACGGAAATGCTTCGGCAGCGGTGACGGTGGGAACGCCGGCGGCACCGACGGTAACCATTGCTGTGGCTCCGACCACGATCACCGTGGGCGGCAGCTCAACCCTGACATGGTCATCGACAAATGCGACCGCCTGCACGGCGAGCGGGGCATGGAGCGGCACGCAGGCGACCAGCGGCACGGCGACGGAGACTCCGGCGGCCGCGGGGACCGACACTTACACGCTGACGTGCACGGGAGCCGGGGGCAGCGCGAACGGATCGGCAACGCTGACGGTGAATGCCGCGGCGGTGGCGCCGACGGCGCTGATCACGGTGAATCCGACCACGATTACGCTGGGCGGCACGGCGACGCTGACGTGGTCGTCAACGAATGCGACGGCCTGCACGGCGAGCGGAGCGTGGAGCGGGGCGGAAGCGACCAGCGGCACGCAGTCAGTAACTCCGACGGCTGTGGGGACGGACTCGTATGAGATTACCTGTACCGGAAGCGGGGGCAGCGCCAGCAGTACGGCGACGCTGACCGTCAACACTCCGGCGCCGGTGGTGACGATTGGGATATCGCCGACAACGATCGCGGTGGGGAGCAGCGCGACGCTGACGTGGTCGGCGACCAACGCGACGTCGTGCACGGCGAGCGGAGCCTGGAGCGGTTCAGAGGCGACCAGCGGCACGGCAACCGAGACGCCCACGCAGGCAGGAACGGACACGTACACCCTGGCCTGTACGGGCAGCGGAGGCACCGACACGAAATCGGCGACCCTGACGGTGAACGCTCCGGCGAGCCAGGCGTTCGTTTACACCATCAATTCCCCTCTTAACACGAATCTGGAGGGGAACATCTCCGCCTACAGCGAATCGGCTGCAGACGGCACGCTGACCCTGCTGCCCGGGTCGCCTTACAACACGGGGCTGGTGACGCCGTATGCGGTCGCAGTGGACCAGCCGCTGAACCTTCTATTTGCGATTGGCGGGACGGGATCGGGCCAGCCGACGGGAGAGATTGTGGAGTATGCGATCAATCCCACGACGGGAGCGCTCACGTCGATGACCACCACGACGCCTCCGGACGATCCCACTTCGCTGGTGATCGGGCCATCGGGCAATTTTCTTTACGTGACGAGCCACGGCAGCAGCGCGGTGATGGCGTACTCGATTGCGGCGAACGGCACGCTGACGGCGGTGAGCGGGTCGCCCTTTGCGGTTCCGGCGACCAATTGCGGCGCTTTCTGCGAGAACACCGCGGACCAGATCGTGTACGACTCGCAGGAGGGAACGCTGTACGTGGACATGGATTACTCCTGGTACGTAGCGACGTTTACCGTGAACTCCACGACCGGCGTTCTGACGTGGGTAAACAACGGGACTGGGGTGCAATGCGGGCCGAGCTCGGTGAGCCTGGACACGACCGGGAAATTTGTCTATGTGACGGATGCGTGCTCGGCCAATGTGAACGGGTTCACGGCGACGACGAGCGATACGTCAGAACCGCTGACGCCGATCGCCGGTTCGCCGTTCGCCGCCGGAGGAACTCCCAACGGTTCAGTGGCCGAGCCGACCGGGAAGTACTTCTATGTGCTCAACAGCGGGGACAACACGGTTTCGGGGTACACGGTGAATTCCACGAGCGGAGCGCTGACCCAACTGGGCAGCTCGCCGTTCGCGATTACCGACGGAACCACCTCGCCGAACCAGATCATCGTGGACCCGTCGGGGCTGTACCTGTACGTGAGCAGCGCGGACTACAACGGCAGCGAGGGCGGGCTGACGCAGTTCTCCATCAACCTAACGACGGGGAACCTGACGCAGGTGTCGAGCACGCCGATTCTGCCTGGCACGAACGCCAACAGTCCGGCGGGAGTGGCGGTGTACAAAAAGCCCTGAGAGTGGGGCGCTTACCAGGAGCAGAACCCCCGGATGAGGAAAACCTGCCCGGCAGCGCGACGAGCGGCTGCCGGGCACCTTTTTGCCGTTCCGTAAAGAGCGAGTGCAATCTCCAGTTACCCCGGGGCTGAATCCAAAGTGATCTTTACCGGGGAGCGCGGGGCGTGTAGGCTCGCACGAAACGGGGGAGACACAATGGCGGGGTTTGTCTGTCCGAAGATGCTGCGGGCGTGCCCGGGACCGGGAACCTGTGCGGGGTGCCGGGTGCATGCGGCGCTGCAGAGCCGGGAGGGTGAGGAGCTGCGGAAACGCCTGATGCTGCTGTGGGAGGGGAAGCCTTTGCGGGCGACGGAGTACCGGGAGCTGATGCGGGAGCTGGGCGTGTGTGAGGAGGATGCCCGGGAGCTGGAGTGCCAGGAGCAGCGGATGGTGGACGTGGAGGTAGCGCGCTTTCCGAAGGGGATCCAGTAGCGTTTGGACCCGATCTAGTGCCGCGGGTAACCGTGCCAGACGTATTCCAGGGCCTCGGGCAGCGTCTGGAGTTTGGTCGCATGATCCACGTGCCCGGCGTTCTCGGCAAAAAGGAACTGGTAGTGGTAATGCTTTGCGGCCAGAACCTTCGCCATCTGCTCGTTGGCAACGACCCAGTCGTGCATTCCATCGCGCATGGTGTTGGGGTTGTAGAGGTCGCGATCGCCGACCTCCATCCAGATCCGGATGGGCTTGCGTTCCGTTTTGGAAATGAGCGTCGTGTGGAATCCCCAGGCTCCCTCGGGCGTTGCCGGATTCCACGGCCACTGCTGGTTGATGTACGTTCCTGAATAGCTGAGCACGCGGTGGTACCACTCGGGGTGGTACCAGGCCATGATGAAGGCGGCTGCGGCGCCGGAGCTGCCGCCCATCGCCGCGCGGCCGTCGGGATTTTTCGTCAGCCGAACGTCGCAGCGTTTTTCGACCTGGGGCAAAACGACGTGCTCGACCCACTCGGCATATTTGCCTGACATGGTGTCGTACTCGAGGCCGCGCTCCGAGCCCTGAGCGTCGCCGCCGCCGTTGGCGATTGAAATCGCAATTTGAACCGGCACTTTGTGCTCGGCGATCAGGTTGTCGAGCGCGGTGAAGAGCGAGCGATCCGGCCCGTCAGCGCCGACGATGAACGGCGCGGCGCTGCCCGGCTTGTACTGAGCGGGAATATAAACCGCAACCGTCCGCGTCCACGGATGCGGATGGCTGGTGGTGACGATGAGCTTCGCGGGATTCTGCGGGTCGGGAGTTCCGAAGGTGCCGGGATCGCGCGCGATGCCGGGATAATACGGATCGCCGTCCGAGGTGAGGGTGAACTCGACCACGCGGCCCTGCGGAACGCCAGGCTGAACGGTCATCTCGGGCGCGGGGATGTGGGTGGGTCCGAGGATGAAGTTGCCGTCCTGCGTGGGCGACGGCAAAGTGCCGTCGGGAAGCACGGTGGCGTGAACATATCCCGGCGTGTGCGGATCGCGCGTGGGATACGAATGGGTTTGGGCGAGTGCGACGGAGCCGAGGGCAAGCAGGAGGAGAGGAGCGATGCGCATGGTCGTGTCGATTCTAGTCCGGGGGGCCGTCAGCAGCCGAGCGTCGATGGCGTCATAGCCCGTCGGAATGCGGATGCCTTGCTTCGTCGCGCCGGCGGGTGCTTCGGGGAGGCGCTACAGCCGGAAGTGTATTCAGGGAAATCTGGCGAAGGTGCCGCCGGTTGAGGCTGCTTCGGTGGGATGGCGCTGCTCCGACTTTGGGCTGCGGCGGCTGGGGGCCGAGACATTTCTGCTGACTTACACGCTGGAGCAGGGCAAGCGGGTGACGCGTCGGGCAACGATCTGGGAAAAGACTCGGGAGGGCTGGCGGATTCTGTATCACCAGAGGACCGTGGTGACCGGTGAGGACGACACGATGCCGGACAGCGCGGAGCCCTGAGGATCCCTGGGCCGCCTCGGTTGTTGATGGAGGCGACCGCAGGTGGGGGCGCGGCGACGCATCGATCGAATCGCCGCGCTCACATCAATGTTGGAAGGCCGCCGCTAAACCAGCTCGCGGACGCGCTCGTGAGCGGTGGTGAGGACAATCTTCGAGCGGTTGGGCTCGCCTCGGACCAGAGCTTCGGCAAGTTTGGCGGCCTGACTGGCTTTGACCTTGGCCGGCATGGGCGGCATGAACTGGTCGACGACGGCTTCGATCAGCATCGGACCCTGATTGGCGAGAGCCGTCTGGATCTGCTGCGGGCACTCTTTCGGCTCCTTGATCTGCATGCCGGTGATGCCGCAGCCGCGCGCGATGGTGACGAAGTCGGCGGGGTAAAGGTCGCAGGCATACTCGGGGTTGCCGAGGAAGACCATCTGCTCCCACTTGATCTGGCCGAGAGTGTTGTTTTTGATGACGAAGATTTTGATGTTGAGGTTGTAGGCGGCAATCGTGATCAGTTCGCCCAGCAGCATGCTGCAGCCGCCGTCGCCGATGATGCAGCAAACGGGGCGATCGGGATAAGCGACCGCGGCGCCGATGGCGTAGGGCAGTCCGCAGGCCATGGTGGCGAGGTTGCCGGAGCAGCTGTGCAGCTGTCCCCGCAGGGCGGGAACGTAGCGCGCCCACCAGGTGGTGATGGTGCCCGAGTCCGAGGTGATGATGGCGTTCGCAGGCAGGCGCTTGCCAAGCTCCCAGCCGACGACCTGGGGTTTCAGAGGCGTCTCGGGATTGGTTCCCCGTGTCTCCATGAGCTCCTGCCAGCTTTTCTTCGCCTTCTGCGCTTTTTTCAGGAAGCCGTGGTCGTGCTTTTTCAGCAGCGGCATGAGCGCGCGAAGACAAGCCCGGGAGCTGCCGATGAGGCCCACGTCGGCTGGATAGCGCAGGCTGATGCGCTGGGGATTGATGTCGATCTGGACGCACTTCGCCGTACCCGGCTCGGGGAGGAATTCGATGTAGGGGAAGGATGAGCCAACGATGAACAGCGTGTCGCAGTCTTCGAGGGCATCCTGCGATGGCTCGGTGCCAAGCAGGCCGATGCCGCCGGTGGTGTAAGGGCTGTCGTCGGGCACGGCAGCTTTGCCGAGGAGGGCCTTGATGATGGGCGCGCCAAGAAGCTCCGCGGCCTGCTCCAGTTCTTCGGAGGCGCCGATGGCTCCCTGTCCGGCGAGGATAGCGATCCGCTTGCCGCGGTTGAGAATGTCGGCGGCATGTTCGAGATCGACCTGGGAGGGCAGATTGTCAGAAAAAGCCGGCGTGGCCGACGAGTGATGCGGAGGATTGCGCGGAGACCGGCCCTGCTTTACCTCTTCGACCTGGACGTCGACCGGAATCGTAATGTGGGCGACGCCGCGCTGCTCGACAGCGGTGCGGATGGCCAGGTCGGCGACGCTTTCCATGTGCGCGCCGCTCATTACGCGCTCGTTGTAAACGGAGACGTCCTGGTAGAGCTTGTCGAGCGCTACATCCTGCTGGGTGAAGGTGCCGATGAGGTCGGAGTGCTGCATGCCGGTGATGGCCAGGACGGGATGGCCGTCCATTTTTGCGTCATACAGGCCGTTGAGGAGATGGATTCCGCCAGGACCGGAGGTGGCGATGCAAACGCCGATGCGGCCGGTGAACTTGGCGTAGGCGCAGGCCGCGAAGGCCGCGGCTTCTTCATGGCGAACATGGATGAAGCGGATGCGGTCTTTGTTCTGGCGCAGGGATTCGAAGACGCCGTTGATGCCGTCGCCGGGCAGCCCGAAGATCGTGTCGACACCCCAGGCGATCAGCCGTTCCACCAACATATCGGAAGCGTTCATGGATTCCTCTCCTCAGTGGGTAGGAAGCGGAGCAGGGACGGGAAGTTGGACGGGAGGGCTGGGTTCAGAGAACGCAAGCGCCGATTCGCCGGGCGCGGGTTCTTTCAGGCGGCCGGGCGCACGATCTGCGGGGTGGGCGCATCCAACGAGCAGACCGAAAGCGGGTCTGTACGACTGTGGTCGTTCTTCTCTGCCAATCGTTCGCTTTCAGGTTCACCCAACCACCGTGATTTTTTAGCTTAGAGGCTTTGCAGGGACAGGAGATTCGTCATGGGACGCACGCTCAAGTTCACTCTCAGCCTGGGGGCGGCGCTGTGTATGGCAGTGTCGCTGGCCCAGGCGGCGCCCAGGGGGCCAGTGGCCTATGTTTATGTTTCGACGCCGGCGGCCAGTTCGAGTCGGAATGAGGTGCACGCCTGGGCGACGAGTGCCAACGGGAAGCTGACCGCGATTGCGGGATCGCCCTTCCAGGAAAACGTGACCACCATGGCGGTGAACGGGAAGTTCCTGTTCGGATCGGTGCGGACCGGGAGCGACGTCAACTCCTACCGGATTGAGGCGAACGGCGGCCTTCACTATGCGGTAACCACGAACATCAACCGGTATAACGACACCGATTGCGCGAGCTCCGGTTCGGTGTTTGCCGATAACGCGGGAACGACCATCTACAACATGGAATACCGCGGCGATGGCTGCGCGAACAATACGTATCGGTCGTTCAAAGTGGAGAGCGCCACGGGCGGCCTGGAGAACCTTGGCGAATCCGGTGGAAACTCCTGGCTCTACCAGCCGGCCAGCTTCCTGGGGAATAACACCTGGGCATATTCGGCGTCGTGCCTGGGCAACATGTACTGGGGGATATTCGGATTCAAACGGAGCAGCAGCGGGTTGTTGACCGAGATTCCGATCAGCGCACCGGTGCCGCCTCCGCCGAACGGCGAATTCTTCTGCCCGTCGGAGGCCGCAGCCGACGGGGCGAATCACGTTGCGATCTCCATGCAGGCAGTCAGGCAGCTGGATTTCAGCTCGATCGGCGCGCCGGTTGTGGCCGTGTATACCGCGCAGAGCAACGGCAACCTGACCACGACGAGCACCACAGCCAATATGCCGAAGGTCAGCGTGGGCAATGTAACGGATCTGCAGATGCAGCCGGGCGGGAAACTGCTGGCAGTAGCGGGCAGCGCCGGTTTGGAGATCTTCCATTTCAACGGCGCGGGCCCGATCACGCGCCTGACCGGATTGCTGACCTCCGATGCGATCGATCAGTGCTTCTGGGATAAGTCCGGGCACCTTTACGCGATCAGCGGAAAGAGCGGAAAGCTGTTCGTGTTCGCGGTAACGCCGGGCGGGGCGCACGAGGCGCCGGGGTCCCCGTATGGGGTGAGTCACGCGCAGTATCTGGCGGTGCAAAGCCGGTGACAGGTTGCTGACGGCTGTAAGCTCGGAGGGATGAAGATACCCGAGCTGGAGAAGCAGGCGCGGACCGAGGCGATCGCGTCGGTCCGGCGGTACTTTGACGAGAACATGGCTGAACCGATCGGGGAGCTGGCCGCAGGGCTGCTCCTCGATTTTTTTATGGAGGAAGTTGGGCCGGCGATCCACAACGCGGCAGTGCGCGCCGCGCAGGAGCGGCTGCAGGTGCGGCTGGCGGACCTGGAGGGCGAACTGTACTGCGATCCGTTTCAGTACTGGGCGCGGACGGCCGCCCGCAAGCGGGACGCACGGCCCCGGTGAAGCAATCCGCGTGAGTAACCTCGCGCATCTTCGCGGGTAACTGGGAGGGAGGGCCGCACAGTAACCGCAAACCGGCTCCGGCGGGCCAGGCCCGGTTCACGCGTGTGGGATGTCAGGGAAGGACACCGGCTTCTAGACTGGGCGCACGGGAGCCGGAATGTCGAAGAAACTGCGCGGAATGGGTATGGCCCAATGGCTCCAGGCGGCTGGAGCGCTGGTGCTGCTGCTCGTATGCCTGGCCGTGCTGGGAGCGGCGCTGTCGCGGAACGCCGCGAATCGGGATTTCATCTGCTACTGGAGCTCGGCGCGGCTGCTGCGGGCGCACGCGAATCCGTATGCGACCCAGGCGATTCTGGGGCTGGAGAATGCGGCCGGCGGCGCGTATCACGAGCCGTTCATCATGCGGAACCCGCCGTGGGCACTCTTCCTGATTGCGCCCCTGGGACTCTTCTCAGCGCCGGTAGCCGGGTTCCTGTGGCTGGTAGCGCTGATTGGAGCGGCGCTTGTGTCGGTCAGGCTGCTGCGCGGCGAGACCGGGAAGCCGCCGCTGGTGGTGTATCTGTTCGCGCCGATTCTGGGCTGTGCGATGGCGGGTCAGACCTCGATCTTTCTGCTGCTGGGGATTGCGCTGTTCTTTCATTTCCATGAGCGACAGCCGTTCTGGGCGGGCGTGGCCCTGGTGCTGCCGGCGATGAAGCCGCACCTGTTCCTGCTGCTGTGGCCGGTGCTGCTGGTGCACAGCTGGAGGACGAAGGAGTTTCGGGCTCTGGCCGGCCTGGCGGCGGGGCTGGGCGCGGCGATGGGTGTGGCGCTGCTCTTCGATCCGCACGTCTGGACGCACTATATGGCGGCGATGCGCGCGGAGCACATCGAGGGTCAGTATCTGCCGAATATTCCGTGTTCGCTGCGCGCGCTGGTGCCGGGAAGGCCGGCGTGGGTGCAGGGAGTTCCAGCGCTGCTGGGGCTTCTGCTGTCAGCGCGCTTCTACTGGCGGCGGCGCAACCAGTGGAACTGGCGGCGGGAGGGCGCGCAGCTGCTGGCCATCTCGGCGGCGGTTTCTCCGTACTCATGGCCCTTCGATCAGCTGCTGTATCTGCCCGCGATCGTGGACATGTGCGCGGCGCGGCTGACCCGGGGCATGGTGCCGGCGCTGGCGGTGCTGAACGGGATTGGGCTGCTCCTGCTGCTGACGATGATGCCGCTCAGCTCACCGGCGTACGCATTGACGGGCGCCGCGTGTCTGGTGTGGTTCCTGGGGGCGCGGCGGCAGGCCCGTCTGGCGTGGGGGATGGAATCGCAAAGGGCAGACCTGGCAACCGTCTGACGCGGATGCAGGGTTAACCGACCGCGACTGGATTCTGCGCCCGAAGGAATGCCTCCTCATGCTGCTCGGGGACAACGACCAGTTCGCCCATGCGCCAGGTACCGGGATAATCGGTGCGGCTGACGATTTGCCAGTCGGGCGGCGCAAACTCGACGAGAACGGTATTGTCGACGTCGTTGAGAAGGATGTTGCCATTCGGGAGGCGCGTGCAGTCCTGAATCCAGCCGCCGTCGTAGAAGACTGTGCCGCTGACGCGGAGTTCGTCGTCGAGCAGCACGAGTTCCTTTGAGAGGCTGTTGCACAGGATCCATCCGCCAGGAATCTTTTCGAGGCTGTGGGGACGAGCGAGGCCTTCGAGAAGGATCTGGCCATGCTGCTGGCCGGGGGGCAGGCTGCGGTCGATCTGGATGAGCTGACCCTGGTGGAAGAGCAGGCACAGGATGAATCGTTCCTGGTCGGGGTCGCGGACCGTGGCGCAGTTGACGTGGGTGCTCTGGTAGCGGGTGTGGTAGTAGCGGTTGCGATGTTCGCCGCCGCGGCCGCTGGGGCGCTCATCGCCGGACGGCGTGACTGAGTATCCGTGTTCGGCGGCCCACCACTCCCACAGAACTTCGCCGTTGAGGTCGACTTCAATCACGAGGTCGGTGCCGGAGGCGGCTGCGAGGAGGCCGCGACGGGTGCGTTCGAGGCTGTGCAGATCGTTGAAATGCGGGTGGGAGATGCGCTGGAGCAGGCGGCCGGGATCGGCGTCGAGTCCGATGCGGAAGATATTGCCGGCCTCGAAATCGTTCATGTAGAGAAAGCCGTCGGCAAAGCAATAGCCGGCCGGGTTGGCAAGAAGGTCGCCCCAGTCGGATTGCCAGATCTGAGTGCGGCGGTCCCAGTCGTAGACGACGAAGGTGCCGGCGTAATCGGAGCGCGCGGTAAAGGTGGGTCCCAGATGATCGCTGGGCAGAGAGCGATAGTTCTCTTTGAGCCAGGTGAGAGGCAGGGGAGCGGCGGGGACGACCGGAACCGCGGGCGTGGTGGAAACCTTCTGGCCCGGGACCGGGGGCAGGCCCCCTTCGAGTTTCCAGCGCGCACGGAGGCGCTCATTCTGCATCGTGTAGACGGAAGCGGCAAGAAGCATAGGAGCAGGCTATCGGAAACCCGCGGGTGAGAGAAGCTCCGCGACGGGCGGGGGGCCGTACAGGGACTCCCCGGGCCGTCTGGATCGCGAGGATCACCGGCACGATCCGCGTGGACGGCGGCGGAGACGCCTAAAGCCAGCGGCGGACGTGAGAGCGATAGTCCTCATAGACCGGACCGAAGGATTCGCAGAGGCGGGATTCTTCGAGTGGGATGACGGTCCAGTTGAGGTACACGAGCACCAGGGGCAGGAGAACGAGGGGCCAAAGGTGCGCGAGGATTCCAGCTTCGCCAAGGTAGGCGAGGGTCAACCCAACGTACATAGGATTGCGGGTGAAACGGTACGGCCCTCCGCTGACGAGGCAGCGTGAGGATTCGCCGGGGGTGGTGGTGGTGCGGGCGCGATGGAACAGGAGCAGGCCCCAGCCGGCGATGGCGGCGCCGAGAGCAAAGAGCGCCAGACCGATGGCGCGGACGACAGGCGCGGCTGGAGGCGTGACTGCGGGATGCCGCAAATAGTGCTGCGGGATGAGTCCCGCGAGATACGCCAGAACGAAGACCCATGGGACCGGGATGCGCAGCAGGAGACGCGTGGGACTGGTCATACGGCTCTATTCTGCGCGGCAGAGGCCCTGATCGGGGAGTGCGGATTGTCAGGAAACGAAAATGACGATTGTCACGCGCTCAAACGGGCCGGCCAAAAATCCGGATGGCTCAGATCTCGAGGATTACCGGCATGATCAGCGGCCGGCGTGACGTGTTTTTCTGAATGTAGCGCTTGAGGTCGATGCGGATTTTTTCCTTGATCACGCCATAGTCGGCTTTTTCCTCGGCGCTGGAGGTGTCGAGGGTCTGGGTAACCACCTGGCGAGCGCCTTCCATCAGCTCGGGATCGGCGCCGACGAAGCCGCGGCTGACCAGCTCCGGCTGGCGCTCCACTTTGCCGCTGAGCTTGTTGATGGTGAGAATGGGCAGGACAATGCCGTCTTCGGAGAGATGGCGGCGATCGCGGATGACCAGATCTTCGACGACGTCGGTGGCGGAGCCGGAATCGATGCAGACGCGGCCGGCGGTGACTTTGCCGGTTTTGCGGGCGTTGTCGCGGTCGAGCTCGAGGACTTCGCCGTTTTCCAGGGTGAGAGCGAGGTCGATGACGCCAAGGCGCTGCGCGATTTCGGCGTGCTTCTTCAGATGGCGGTAATCGCCGTGAATGGGGATGAAGAACTTCGGGCGCAGCAGGTTGATCATCAGCCGCTGTTCTTCCTGGCTGGCGTGGCCGCTCACGTGGATCAGGCCATGGGAGCCGTCGTCGTAGATGACGTCGGCATCGCGGCGGCAAAGGTGGTCGATGACGCGGAAGATGGATTTCTCGTTGCCGGGGATGACGCGAGAGCTGAGGATGACGGTGTCGCCGGCCTGGATTTTGGCGTGCTTGTGGTTGTCAACGGCGGCGCGGCTGAGGGCGCTCATGGGCTCGCCCTGGGTGCCGCTGATGAGGACCATGATCTGCTCAGGGGAGTAGTCGTTGATCTGGCCGGGATGGATGAGCAGGCCTGGCGGCAGATCGAGGTAGCCGAGGTCCTGGGCGATCTCAGAGGATTCGAGCATGGAGCGGCCGACGATGGCGACCTTGCGGTTGTGGTGGCGGGCCAGCTCGCAGGCGATGCGGATGCGGTAGATCGACGAAGAGAAGCAGCTGAAAAAGAGCTTCTTCCGGGTGCGGGAGAAGATCTCGTCGAGGCGCGGCTTCACCGCCCATTCGCTGGGCGTGTAGCCGTGGCGATCGACGTTGGTGGAGTCCTGAAGAAGCGCGAGCACGCCGCGCTGCCCGTACTCGGCGAAACGATGGAGGTCGAAGGATTTGCCGTCGGGCGGGGAGAGGTCGATCTTGAAATCGCCGGTATGGACGATGACGCCGACGGGGGTGTCAATGGCGAGGGCAACGCAATCGACCAGGGAGTGGGTGACGCGGATGGGCTCGATGGTGAAGGCGCCGAGGGTGAACCTGGAGCCGGGGCTGATCTCGATCAGCTCCGCGTCGTCGAGAAGGCCGTGTTCTTCGAGCTTTCCCTCGACGTAAGCGAGGGTGAACTCGGTGCTGTAGACCGGGACGTTGAGCTCGGAGAGAATCCACGGCAGGCCGCCGATGTGGTCTTCGTGGCCGTGGGTGAGGATGATCGCCCGGACGTGCTGCTTGTTCTCGACCAGGTAGGTGATGTCGGGGACGACAATGTCGACGCCGAGGAGCTCGGATTCCGGGAACATGAGCCCGGCGTCAATGACGATGATGTCGTCCTGATAGCGGAGGGCGAGGCAGTTCATGCCGAACTCGCCGAGGCCACCGAGGGGGATTATCTGTAGTTTTGCGTCGGCCATGGGAAAGAAATCAGAGTGGATCGGGAACGGGAGAGCTGGCGCTGAGGCCAGGCGGATGCGCGGACCGGACCCGGCTGAAGGTCATTCAGAACAGGCTCGCAGGCGCGCGTTGAGTCGGGTATCGACAGGTTGCAGGTACAGCACAGGATAACAGCAATCGGATCGGTGGAAGCGCGGGCCGGAACCGCGGATGCGCCGGCCCGCGCTCAAACCGGCTCCGCGTTGTTTCTAGTATTCGGTTGCCGATGGGTAGTAGCCCTGCTTGGCATCGACCGTGAGACCGGCAAGACCCTCCACGCGAACGTCGACATTGTGGTACTTGCCGCTGATCGTGGGCTGATGGCTGACGTACTGGAGGTCGTAGGCAGTCCGGACCGAATCGGTAATTTTGGAGAAGGCGTTCTGGATGCCGTTCTCCGACAGCTCGTGATAGATGTCGCCGCCGGTGGCCAGCACATAGCGGGGCAGGACATCTTCCGGCGAAAGATGCAGCAGGGGCAGCTTCATGCGATCGAGATAGCCGATGCCCCAGATAGCAGCGTCGCCCACATCGGTGCCCGAGACGGAGATGTTGTTCCTGAGCAGGTATCCCACGACATCCTTATAGCTGTTCTTGCTGCGAACGTTCTTGCCGTCGCTGATGACGTAGATGACGCGGCGGCGCCCGCGGGGCTGGCTGGCCAGCTGTTCGGCGGCATAGAGGATGGCGTCGTTGAGCGGATGCGAGTCTTTCTCCGGGAAGAGGATGCCGCTGGCGTTGCCGCGCTGGAGCTCGAGAGTCGGGTCGGCGATCTGGCCGTTCACCATGGGACCGGCGGTGAAAGGATCATCGACCAGAGGCACTCCCATGCGCTCGCCAGGCTTGCGGGCGATGTCCAGAGCAGCCGTGAGGCGAGGTCCGCCGGCGGCGGTGAAGCTGGTGACCAGCTGCGGCTGGGTGCCGGCATAACTGATGACGGCAACGCTGTCGGCCGGGGTCAGAGCGTTCGAAATCACCGAGAAGCTCTGGTTGACCTTCTGCATGATGTCCGCGGGCAGAGTGGCGTCGACCACCAGAGCCACGGAGAGAGCTGCGGCATCGTCGCTGAAGAAGACGATGTTCTGCCGGATGCCGTCCTCATAGACGCGGAAGCGCCACCAGGGGAGGCCAGCGACCAGGGCGCCATGCTTGTCACGGACGGTAACCGGGACGTCGACCACGGTGACGCCGGTGTGGAACGTTGTCACATACGGCGACCGGCTCTGCGGGCCGGTTTGAGGCGCCTGCTGCTGTGTGCCTGGGGGCGGCGTCTGCTGCGCCGGCGCCGCGGCGGGCGGGTTGTGACCGATTTGGGGTGCGGGCTGGCCGGCTGCGGCTGCCCCGGCGGCGTTCTCAGCCGCGGAATTCTGATCGGCGCTCTGGTCAAGAGGCGCGCCCGTGCCTTTGCCGGGAGCTACCTGATCCCTGAGATTCGGCAGAGACGAAGGTTGAGCCTGGGGAGCGGGGGCATTGGGAACGTTCTGCTGTGTTTGTGCCAGGACTGCGCCCGGAAGAACTAACGAAAGCGCGGCGACACAAATGGCCCGCATCGAACTGACACCCCTCATCCGTTCACGACTCCAGCGACTGCGCGGCTTCATGACAGTGTCTCCGGAAGCGATCCTGCGCAGCTTCCACCGGTTAAGATGCAACGCCGGGGCGGTGGACGAATCCGGCGTATGCTCAAGAGTACCAGAGGCTCGGCCCCCCAGGCCGCCTAACGCCCGATGTAGGCTTCCGTCTAAGGAGACATGGTTGTGCGCTGGCTGCGAGTTTGGAGTCTTCCGCTTGTCTGCATGGCAGTCTCTGTCCCTCTGACGTGGGGACAGGCGGCACCGTCACCCGATGCGCCGCCGGTCAGCACCGTTCCGGCCGACAATTCGCCGGTCGACACCAGCCCCAGGGAGACTCTGCACGTCACGTCGAACCTGGTGAGCGAGTACTTCACGGTCCGGGACAAGCACAACGCCCTGATCCCGTTTCTGACGAAAAACGACTGCAATGTCTTCGAGGACAAGCAGCCGCAGGTGTTGAAAAGCTTTGTAGCGGAATCAAATTTGCCTCTGACCCTGGGCATTCTGATCGACACCAGCGGCAGCCAGCAGTACGTCCTGCCGCTGGAGCAGCAGTCAGCAACGGCGTTTCTGCAGCGGATTCTGCGCCCGAAGGACCAGGCCTTTCTGGTGAGCTTCGATGTGGGCGTGAACCTGGAGCAGGACTTCACGAACAATGTGCGCGAGCTGGATCAGGCGATCAACAAGGTCCAGATCAACACGGCGGCCGGCGGCGGATCTGCGGGAGTGCCGGGAATCGGGCAGGGGCCGGTGCCGACGGTAGGCCAGCCCAAGGGAACTCTGCTCTACGACGCGGTTTACGAGGTCTCCAACGACAAGATGCGCGGCCAGACCGGGCGCAAAGCACTGATCCTGCTGACCGACGGCGAAGACGAAGGCAGCGAGACCAAACCGAAGGCAGCGATTGCGGCTGCGGAGAACGCCAACGCCATCATTTACGTGATCCTGATTGCCGATCGCGGATTCTACTTCGGCAGCGGCTATCCCTTCGGGTATTCAGGGGACATGCAGATGAAGCAGCTGACCGAGGCGACGGGCGGCCGCGTGATCAACGTGGGCAATAACGGCAAAAAGTTAGAAGACGCGTTCGATCAGATCGAACAGGAGCTGCGCACCCAGTACGTCGCCCAGTATGTACCCACGAACAAGAATATGGACGGCACCTTCCGCAAAGTGGACGTCTTCTGCAAAGACCAGCAGGATGGCGATCTGAAGGTGCAGGCCCGCAAGGGGTACTTCGCGGTGGGGGATAACGACTGAGCGGCGATTCGCTCACTCAGAGTTTAGGGATTAGAGTTTGGAGTTTGAAAAGCGAGCGACCGCTGAGGCTGCGACTGGGTCGTTAAACTCCAAAACTCAAACTCTAAACTCTGGATTTCAAACTCTAAACTCCAATCCCTAAACTCTGCCCCTCCGGAAGTCCCGCCACTCCTCGGCCGTGACTTCCCAGATCTCTCCTGGAAGATGTCCTGAGACATAATCTCCTTCGATGACGCCGACGAGGCGCATCCCCGTCTTTTCTGAGATCCGGCGTGAGCCGATGTTGGCGGCGGCTTTGGGCGCGCGCAGAACCGGGAATCCCAGGACATCGAACCAGAAATCGGTGACGGCAATGACCGCCTCGGTCATGAGTCCCTGGCCGCCGCACTCAGGAACAATCCAGAAGCCGCGATTGTTGCCTGCGCTTCTGGAAAGGTGAATTCTGCCGATGATCTGGTGCGGGGCATCCTTCCCGCGCAGGGTCCAGTGCCACTCGTCGCCGCACTCCATAGCCGGCAGAGCGTGGTCGCGGATATGGCCGAGGGCCGCGCCCTCCGGGAAGGGCCAGGGCACGATGGCGTTCAAATAGCGGACGATCTCCCACTGCGGGAAGAGCGCCTGGATGGGTTCCGCGTCCTCGAGCGCGAGCGGCCGCAGGAACAGGCGCGGCGTTTCGAGCGCGGGGGTCATGACAGGGTGCAGGCCACAGGGCACAGGGTGCAGGGTACAGGGGTGAGGTCCGGGCGAGCTTATTCGTGGATCACCTTGCTTTCGCCCGGTTTGACGTCGCCACAGTCTGAGCTGAGGTATTTGGTCTTCATGGCCATGTGCATGGTCATGCCGTCGGGAAACGCCGGGCCGGTCATCTTCATCTCGGCGTGGCCGTGGGTGTTCTCAGTGTCGTCAATCAGCATTTCAAAGTGGACGGTATTGGAGTAGCCCTGCTGGCTGCCGGCCGTGCAGGTTTCGTCGAACGAGACGTGATGGCTGTCCTGCTGGAAGTTGGACATCGTGCAGTCAGTGTCACGCATGTGCTGCTGCATGCCCTGAATCTCTTTCTTCCAGGTGTCGGGTGTGAGGCATCCCTGGGTGACGGTGGCGCGCCCGCTCCCCATCCCCCGTGCCACGGCCGAGCCCATGGGTGAATTCTGCGCGTTCTCCATAGTGGTCGTGACCTCGGACTGCCAAAGGCCCATTTTGATGGGGGGCGGCTCGATGGTCTGGGCGGCGGCGAGGGCGGCGAAGGAGCAGAGCAGCGGGAGCGTGGCGAGGACGGGCAGGCGGAGTCTCATTCGGGCATCCTGTGCGCGAGGTGCGCTTCGGTGGGGAGCAGTTATAGCACACCGCAACAGGGGTGGGAAGAGGAGCTCTTCAGGGGGCGGAAGTCTGTTGCACGGCCCCGTTTTGCGTCGCCCAGACGAGGAATCCCGCCGGCGGGTTGCGAACCCCGGCGACATTGGCGTTGCGGATGGCCGCGATATGCTCCCACTGGATCTGGCGCAGATCGGCGCCCCGGAGGTCGGCGTTGGAGAGGTCGGCGCCCGCCAGACTGGCCCCGGCCAGATCGGATCCGGAAAAATCGCAGTTCTGCAGATTGGCATGGTCGAAGAGGGCGTCTTCGAGATTGGCGTCACGCAGATTGGCGTCGTGCAGATCGGCCCAGGTGAGATCGGCGCGATCGAGATCGCTGTCCCGCAGATCGGCGGCGCTGAAGCTGGATCGCGCGAGCCGCGCGCGGGGAACGCGGAGTCCCTGAAGAAAGGCGGAGGAGACATCCACGCCGGTCAGGGATACGCGATCGGCGTTGAGCTCCTCAAGCGCTTCAATGCGGCCGCCGCTGCCGCCCTTGCCCTGAGCGGTATTGATTACCTGCCAGGCCTGGTAATGGCGCTGCATGACGCGGTCGCCGGATTCGCTGAACCAGAAGATGACGCCGATGAGGACGGAGAAGCTGCCGAGGTATTCGAGGACTTCGAGGAAGCTCCAGTTGCTGAGCAGGTAAGCCAGCCACTCCCACACGAAGTCGAAGGCGAGCAGGGGAACGAGCCAGCGATAGCGGAGGCGAGCCCTGCGATCGGCCCAGGGTTCGGGCCGGTTCCGCGCATGGTGCACGATCATGGGCGGCACTCCAGACGAAGCGGGGCCATTTTACGCCGGAGTTTTGGCGGCGGACATGAGAGGCAGCAGCGCCGCGCCGACGATGCCGGCATCGTGGAGCTGGGCCGGCGCGATGTGGGTTTTCCCTTTCTCGTAAACCGCGGGGTCCTTCGGCATCGACATGCGGTAGACATAGCTGCCTTCGCGGACCGTCGCGAACATCTTTGGTGCGAAGAGGGGAAACGCCGCGGCCACGCCCCCGCCAAGAACGTAGAGGGGCAAATCGAGCGCATTGATGAGATGAGCGAGGGAAAGACCCAGAGAGTAACCGACCTCGTCGAAAACCTGGAGAGCACGCGAGTCGCCGCCGGCGGCCAGCTGGGCAACGGCGGAAGCCGTGACGGCGGCGCCGGAGTCGTCAATGCCGAGCGCTTTGGCCCGCCGGACGATGCCCGTCGCCGAAGCATAGAGTTCCAGACAGCCGCGCGCGCCACAGGGGCAGGGCGGTCCGTCGGGGATGATGGGGCCGTGGCCCGACTCGCCGGCCGCTCCCTGCATTCCCTGCCAGATGCGCCCGTCCAGGATGATGCCGCAGCCGACGCCGGTACCGAGCGTCAGCATGCAAAGAGAATCGACGGCGTAGGTTTTGCCGGCACCGAGAACGAATTCTCCATACGCGGCGAGATTGGCGTCGGAATTGACCTGGACGGGGCGATGGACGCGGCGCTCCAGCTCGGTTTTCAGATTGAGACCGTCAAAACCTGGCAGGTTCGGCGGATGGTGCAGGACGCCGGCCGGCAACTCCAGCGGACCCGGGCTGCCAACGCCGATGCCTGGCTGCCCGTCATGCTTTTCAAGGATCTGCCGGATCGCCTCGGCCATATCGTCGAGGACGGCCTGAGGACCGTCGGCAAGACGGGTGGCCAGGCTGATGGTTTCGAGCCGCTGGCCGTCCGGAGCGACAGCCGCGATGCGCAGATTGGTGCCGCCAAGATCGATTCCGATCGAATAAGAACTCATGGTAGATAACCGTCCTATGATACGCGAGGGCTGATGGTCAGATTTCTGCGCGCAAAAATTCCATCGCCGCGCGGAGATCGGCGCGAGCGCGGGGCAAATCGCATATGATGGTCGCGGGTTCAGTCGGCGGCCCTTCCGGCACACAACGGCAGAAGAGCCTGCGCCGCATCCAATGATTCACAAGTCCTGTGGGAACCAACCCGCATTTCAGGAACGACTCAAGCCAATTCCACCAAGGAGAGAAGTATGCAACGAACGGCGAGCGCCGTGTGGCGCGGAGGTCTGAAGGACGGCAAAGGGACGATTTCCAGCCAGAGCGGCGTGTTAAAAGACACGCAATATTCGTTTGGGACCCGTTTTGAAAACGGCGTTGGGACGAATCCCGAGGAGTTGATTGCGGCGGCGCACGCCGGCTGCTTCACCATGGCTCTGAGCGCGCAGCTGGGCAACGCGAACCTGACGCCGGATTCGCTGGAGACAACCGCCGAGGTGAAGTTTGAAAAGACCGACGAGGGCTTCACCATTACCGCAATCCATCTGACAACCCGGGCGAAGGTGCCGGGCGCGAGCGCGTCGAGCTTCGAGACCGCGGCCAACAACGCCAAGAACGGCTGCCCGATTTCGCGGCTGTTCAAAGGCAATACGCAAATCACGCTGGACGCCAAGCTGGTGTAACCTGGCGTAAGCCAGAGGCAGCGCCGCGGTTCGCCGTGGCGCTTGCCGTTTAGAGGCAGGGGTTAGGGTTTAGGGAACAGGGTTTAGAACCAACGGCTGCGGAGCGGCCGTTGGTTTCGTTTCTGAAAGAGGGCATGGAACCTGTTACGCATTTTTTAACCGGCGCGTGCCTTGGGCGCTCCGGATTCAATCGAAAAACCGCTTATGCGACGCTGGCGATGACGCTGGCGGCCGAAGCCCCGGACCTCGATATGCTTTGGGGCTTCAAGGGGCCGGTCGAGCAGCTGCAGCACCATCGCGGCTGGACGCACGCCTTCATCGGCTCGCCGATTGTGGCGCTGGTCACGGTCGCATTCGTGTGGCTGATCTGGCGTTTTCGACGAAAAGATCCTGTCATCCCGCCGCGATGGGGATTTCTGTATCTGTGCGCTCTGATTGCAGCGCTGAGCCACATCCTGCTCGACTACACGGTGAACTACGGCGTGCGGCCGTTTCTGCCGTGGAACTACCACTGGTACTCGTGGAATATCGAGTTCATCTTCGATCCCATCTGGTTTTTGGTGCTGGTGCTGGCGCTGGTGATTCCCTGGATCCTCGGCCTCGCGGATCGCGAGATCGGCGCGAAGAAGAAGCCCTTCCGCGGGCGCGGCTGGGCCGTCGCAGCTCTCATCTTTGTGGTGCTGTGGTGGGGACTGCGCAATGCCGAGCATCTGCACGCGCTGGAACTGGTGCGGACCGGCGATTACACGCGCGAGCCGCTGGTCCGAGTAGCCGCCGAGCCGCACATGATCAGCCCATTCACCTGGCATGTGGTGATGGAGACGAAGGACTACTACCAGACGGCAGAAGTCCACACGATCGGCGACCGCGTGGAAACGGACGCTTACAACGATGTGGTCTACAAGCCCCCGGTGACGCCGGCGGTGACAGCCGCAGAGCAGACGTATCTGGGCAAGGTGTATCTCGACTGGTCGAAGTGGCCGGTGGTCACGGATCGCGGCAGCGTGCCTATTCCCGGCGTGAGCGTGACGCCGGAGCCGAACTGGCACACCGTCGAGTTCCAGGACATGCGCTTCGGCTATTGGCCGCTGGGCGCCGAGCGAGGGAAAGAGCCGCGGACCCCGCCGCTCAGCGGCTGGGTTTACGTCGGTCCGGGGAACGAGATCGAAGGGATGTTTATGCAGGGGCAGGAGCAGAAGAATCCCTGAAGTGAGGGCGATCCGGGCGCCAGGATTTTGGTGCGGTGAATCGCACCGTTGATAAAACGGAACCTTTGCCTTGACCCGGAGGCACAGCGGTCCGCAGAATGGAAAGACTGCTGTTGATTCCGGAGTGACTGATTTCAGACTGCCGGATTTCGAGTTAACGGGGGAAGAATGGCTGCTTATCTGCTTCTGGTGCTGGCGGTTCTGAGCCGGGTGGTGCCTTTTCCGGGCATGAATTTCACGGCGGTCGGCGCCGGGCTGCTGTACTTTGGCGCGCGGCGGCCGCTGAAGGAGATGGCTCTGCCGGTCCTGTCGCTGATGGCGACGGACTTCTACCTGACCGTCTTTGCCTACCACTACGCCTGGCACACCGGCGCGTACCTGGTCACATGGGCGTGGTACGCGGGCGTGATCCTGCTGGGCCGCGCGCTGCTGCGGAAGCAGATCACGGTCGCGCGCGTCGTGGCCGCGCCGGTGGTTTCGGCGACGTCGTTCTTCCTGATCAGCAACTTCGCCGTGTGGGCGGGCAGCTCGCTGTACCCGCAGACGATGGCCGGCCTCGAAGCCTGCTACGCAGCGGCGCTTCCGTTCTACCGGAACGATCTGCTGGCGACGACCGCGATTGCGGCTGTAGCGTTCGGAGCGACGGCCATGGTGACAAGGATGAGCGAGCAGCGCGCGCACAAGCTGGCTGCCTAGCCGCCGACCTGATGGCGGAGCCGCGCAGGGCGTTTGAAGCAGGCGGCCACCTGCGGGCCGCCGGTGTTCGTGTCGGGAGACCTGGTTAGCGTAATCGCCTGAGTTTCGCCGCGTGCCGATCGAGGATTGCGGATTCGTGTTCGGCGGAGATTCGAAATCCCAGAGACTTCAGTCGGGAGACGGCTTGTTGAAAGCCCAAATGCCCGCGGAGAGCCGCCTCGCTCAGTACGGTCATCGTTCCTGCGATCTCGATATTCCGTTCCGATGCAGCGAGCCGTCCGTCGCGGTCGTCGATTAACAAGATACAGCCCGGGTTAAGTCCAGCCAGGCTAATCGCCGCACGTTCTCCCGCCCCGAGGGTAGCTGGCAGGGTCACATCAAAGTTCTCGATCCTGACTCTCTGAAACCAGCGTGGCGCGGTCGCTATCCACTCCTTCACCTCAGGAGGGGAACCGCGGTGGGATAACTCAGACAAGACCGCTTCGGGCGCCAGGACTTTGCCGTAGATTTCTTCAAGGACGTCGCAGTAGCCAAGACGGATGAGGTAATTTAGCGGGCTCGTGTCAGCGATAGCGGCCATGGCTCCACGGTAGAACGAGTTACGCAGAGAGCGATAGCAGTCGGAGGAAAGATGCGGTTAGCGTGTTTTCGTTCCTAAATACCTGTCCATCGCAGCCGCGTCCTTGTTGAAATCTTCCACCGTGTAGTCGTAAATCTCGTACTTCTGGAGGAAAGGGTCGACTTCCATGCGGGTCGCGAAGCCGAGAATCTGGCGAACCTGCTCCATGGTGAGGCGACGGTGACGGTAGGCTTCGGCCACGGAATTCTCAAGAACGAGACGGGCAGGGTCAGAGCCGGCCGGCACCAGCTGCGCGGCGAACTCGTCGGGAATTTCCACCGTAACCTGCATGGGCTGAGGTTAGCACTGGCGGAAACAAATGGCCACCGCGAAGGTGGCCATTTGTTTGGCGCAAAGCGCGGCCGCCTGGAGGGCTAGTCTTTGTGCGCGGCCAACTGCCGCAGCACGTACTGCAGGATGCCGCCGTTCTGGAAGTAGAGGATCTCCTGCGGGGTGTCGATGCGGACCTTCGCGGAGAACTCCTTCGTCTTGCCGCTCGCGTCTTTCGCGCGGACCGTCAGCGTTTTGCCGTTCGCGAACTTCGCGTCCAGCATCGCCTTCAGGCCGGGGAAGTCGTAGGTCTCTTCACCGGTGAGGCCGAGGCTTTCGACATTCCGGGCCGCCTCAAACTGCAGCGGCAGAATGCCCATGCCGACCAGGTTCGAACGGTGAATGCGCTCGAAGCTCTCGGCGATGACGGCCCGCACGCCCAGCAGACGTGGACCCTTCGCCGCCCAGTCGCGCGACGAGCCCGAGCCGTATTCCTTCCCGGCCAGGATGATGAGCGGCGTGCCGCGCTCGGCATATTTCACCGAGGCGTCGAAGATCGACATCCCGTCGCCTTCGGGCAGCAGCCGCGTTACGCCGCCTTCGGTCCCGGGCGCGAGCTTGTTCCGCAGGCGAACGTTGGCAAACGTTCCGCGGACCATGACCTCGTGATTGCCGCGGCGCGAGCCGTAGGAGTTGAAGTCCGCGGGCTTCACACCATGCTCGGTCAGGTACTTGCCGGCCGGCCCGTTGGCCTTGATCGATCCCGCGGGAGAGATATGGTCCGTGGTCACGCTGTCGCCGAGCACTGCCAGCACGCGAGCACCTGTGATGTCGGCAACCGGAACCGGCTGCGCGGGCATGCCGTCAAAGTACGGCGCCTTGCGGATGTAGGTCGAGTCCTGCTCCCACTGGTAGACATCGCCGGTGGGGAAGCTGAGCTTCTGCCAGTTGGCGTCGCCCTTCGACACCGTCGCGTACTCCTTCGTGAAGCTGTCTGAAGTGAGGGACGAGGCGATGACCTGGGAGACTTCCTGCTGGCTCGGCCAGAGGTCGCGCAGGAAGACCGGCTGGCCGCCCTTGTCCTTGCCGATGGGGTCGTTGTCGAAGTCGTGGTCGATGCGCCCGGCCAGCGCATACGCGACAACCAGCGGCGGAGACATGAGGTAATTGGCGCGAACCTCGGAGTTGATGCGCCCTTCAAAGTTGCGATTGCCGCTGAGCACGGACACGGCTACCAGTCCATGCTGCTCGATGGCCTTCGCGATGTCCTCAGGCAGCGGGCCGGAGTTGCCGATGCAGGTGGTGCATCCGTAGCCGACCGTGTTGAAACGCAGCTTGTCGAGCCATTGTGTGAGGCCGGCTTTGTCGTAGTAGTCGGTGACGACGCGGGAGCCGGGCGCGAGCGAGGTCTTGACCCACGGCGGCACGCTCAGACCCTTCTCAACCGCCTTCTTCGCCACCAATCCGGCCGCGACCATCACCGACGGATTCGAGGTGTTCGTGCAGCTGGTGATGGCGGCGATCACGATCGATCCGTGATCGAGGTACGGCTCGACATCGACACCAAACCGTTCCTTCACGGTATGCGCGATGTGTCCGTTGCCCCCGGGCTCGGGCGCGGCGTGCGTCGAAGCGGCATTGCCGTTGGCCGACATGTGGCCACCTTCGCCTTCCCAGCGAATTGCCTGGCGCCGGTTGACCTTGTCTGCGTTCGGTCCCAGCAGCGACGGCAGCTGCTTTTTGAAGCTCGCGCCGGCTTCGCGCAGCAGCACGCGGTCCTGGGGACGCTTCGGTCCCGCGACGCTGGGCTCGACGGTGGCCAGATTCAGTGACAGGGTCTGCGAGTATTCCGCTTCAGGCGCATCCGGCGTGTGGAAGAGCCCTTGCTCCTTGAAATACGCCTCGACCAGCGCGATCTGCTCGGCGGAACGACCGGTGAGCCTGAGGTAGCGCAGCGTCTCCGCGTCGACGGGGAAGAGTCCGCACGTCGCGCCATACTCCGGCGCCATGTTGCCGATGGTGGCGCGATCGGCGAGCGGCAACTCCGCGATGCCGGGACCGTAGAACTCGACGAACTTGCCAACGACGCCGAGCTTGCGCAGCATTTCGGTCACGGTCAGGACGAGATCCGTCGCCGTCGCTCCTTCGCGCAGCTTGCCGGTGAGCTTGAATCCGACCACCTGCGGGACGAGCATCGATACGGGCTGGCCCAGCATGGCCGCCTCGGCTTCAATGCCGCCGACGCCCCATCCAAGGACGCCGAGCCCATTGATCATGGTGGTGTGCGAGTCGGTGCCGACCAGCGTGTCGGGGTACGCCTGAGGCTTTGCGCCGCTGGTGGTGAAGACGACGCGCGCCAGATGCTCCAGATTTACCTGGTGGCAGATGCCCATGCCCGGCGGCACGGCGGAGAAGTTGCGGAAGGCGGTCTGCCCCCACTTCAGAAACGCATACCGCTCGCGGTTGCGCTGGAACTCTAGCGCCGCGTTCAGCGAGTAGGCATTGCCGGTACCGTATTCATCCACCTGAACGGAGTGGTCGATGACCAGCTCTGCCGGCTGCAGCGGGTTGATCTTCTGCGGATCGCCGCCGAGATGCTTCATCGCGTCGCGCATGGCCGCCAGATCGACGACCGCCGGGACGCCGGTGAAGTCCTGCATGAGAACGCGAGCCGGCATCCAGGAGATTTCCCGCGAAGGCTCGGCCTTCGGATCCCATTTCGCGAGGAACGCAATGTCGTCGGCGGTGACCGATTTGCCGTCTTCGTAGCGGAGCAGGTTTTCAAGCAGGATGCGCAGGCTGAAGGGAAGCCGCGCGAGACGGATGCCGCGCTGGCCTTCCAGCGCGCTGAGTCGGAAGATCTGGTACGTTTTGCCGCCGGCTTTCAGCTCGGACTGGCTGCCAAAGGAGTTCATGACCTTTTCCTTTCGTGATGAGGGGCGCAGGAACTTCGCTCACGCACAGCTCAGGCGGAGCGGGAGAAACGGTCAGATGGAAAGGATACGTCGTCCGCGGTCGGGACGGCCACGGCGGAAGCGCCGGAGGAGAGGAGGGCCGGAGATCGCTCGATCCACGATCATCGCCTCCTATTCTAGAGCCATTTCGGGCTCCGGCGGACAGGAGTGCAGCCGGCGAACACCGCTTCCGGGTGCGCCGGGCAGCGGACCGGCCCCTTCGCTGCGTCGAATTTGGCGGCGATTCAAGTGCTGGCGCTCGCGACGTATGAATTATTCTTAATATTCCGAAGTTAACCATAGTTTACTTTCGTGTGTAAGGAGAGCTACACTTGCCGGGAGAACGGACGTCCGTCATCCCCAGTTGCGGACGGGCCATACGAGACGCAAACCTCTCACATAAGGCAGGGCTGGAACGGCAGGGATGAGTGCAGAAGCACAATCCGGGCGGACAGTGCGCGTGTTGGCCGGCGTGGAAGACGAAGTCATTGTCACCCACGAGGACATCGACCGCGCCTTCGACCGCTCGCGGGTAGCAAGCGCGCGGCTTGAAGTCGGATTCCGCTCGCGCCTCTGGTTGCTGTGGCTGCTGATCGGTCCGGGCATCCTGGTCATGCTGGGCGAAAACGACGGGCCCAGCATGCTGTCGTATGCAGCGACCGGCGCGAAGTACGGCATCGGCTTCTTCCTGCCCTTCGTCGTGCTCACCTTTGTCATGGCGCTGGTCGTCCAGGAGATGACGGTGCGCCTGGGCGCGGCCACGCATCGCGGCCATGCCGAGCTGATCTTCGAGCGCTTCGGGCCGTTCTGGGGCTGGTTCTCGATGATCGACCTGGGCATCGGCAACTTCCTCACGCTGATCACGGAGTTCATTGCCGTGCGCGCGGGGTTGGGCTATTTCGGCGTGCCCCCGTGGGCGGCAATCCTTCTGGCGCTGGCGGTGCTCTACTCGGCGCTGCTGAGCCATCGCTACTGGACCTGGGAGCGGGTGACGCTGGCCGCAGCAGCCTTCAACCTGATCTTCATTCCCGTGGCGCTGATGACCCACCCGCACTGGGGATCGGTGGCGCAGGCTTTCGCGAGCTGGCATCCGGTGCCGCAGCTGGACAAGGAGACCGTGCTCATCCTGCTGTCGAACATCGGCGCGACGGTGACGCCGTGGATGCTGTTCTTCCAGCAGAGCGCGACGGTGGACAAGGGCATCACGATTCAGGACATCCACTTTGGCCGGATCGACACGGTTCTGGGCGCGACGCTGGCCGCGCTGGCGGCGCTGGGCGTGATCGTCGCGACGGCTCCGCTGTTCGGACACATCAGCGCGGGGAACTTCGAGGCCGCGCAGTTTGCCCAGGCGCTGGAGCCGGTGGTGGGGCGCTTTGGCGCCAGCCTGTTTGCGCTGGGCATGGTGGAGGCGGGCATCGTGGCCGCCATCACGATCTCGACCTCGTCGGCGTATGCGTTTGGCGAAGTGGCGGGGCGGCCGCACAGCCTGAATCTGCCGGTGCGGGAGGGCAAGTCGTTCTACGCGGTGCTGGGCTTGTGCGCTGCTGCCGCGGCGGGCATCGTGCTCATTCCGGGATTGCCGCTGGTCTTCGTGGTCATGGTGGTGAACGTGATCGCGGTGCTGGCCATGCCGCCCGCGCTGGTCTTCCTGTATCTGCTGGTGAACGACAAAGAGATCATGGGCGAGGTGCGCAGCCCTGGATGGGCGAACGCTCTGGCCACGCTGGTGGTGCTGATGCTGACGGCGGCCGGCATCCTGTACGGTGTCAGCGTCGTGGCGCCGCAGGCGCTGAGCTGGATTGGTGGACGGTGAGATGAGCGAGGAAGAACAGCACGTAACCGGAGCGGCGGCCGACTGGATTCTGGCGACGCTGGAGCCGAACCAGCTCGCCCTGGCCAAGAAGACGCCGGTGCCGCGCCGCATGCTGAAGGGCGGAGAGCTGGCGTTGCTGTGGACGCTGCGCTTGTATCTGGTCTTCATGCTGGTGGTCGTGTTCTGGCAGGCGTGGCTTGCCGTCAAGTGAGTTGCCAGTCTCCAGTTACCAGTCGCCTGTGACTTGGTTCTGAGCGGAGCCTGAGATAGGCTCGGGAACGGGAGAATCCAAAGAACCATGAAGGTGCTGGTCATTGGAGGGGGCGGGCGCGAGCATGCGCTGTGCGCGTCGATCGCGAAGTCGCCTCGGGTGAGGGAAGTGGTGTGCGCGCCGGGCAACGGCGGCATTGCGCAGGTGGCGCGGTGCGTGCCGGCGAGCCAGAAGGATGTCGACGATCTGCTGCGGGTGGTGAACGCGGAGCAGCCGGAGCTGACGGTTGTCGGGCCGGAGTTGCCGCTGTCGCTGGGCCTGGCCGATGAGTTGCTGGGGCGCGGGCTGAAGGTCTTTGGGCCGGTGCGGGAGGCGGCGCTGCTCGAGACCAGTAAGGGGCACGCCAAGCGTTTCATGCAGCGACACAACATTCCAACCGCGAACTTTGCCGCCTGCACGACGCGCGAGGAGGCTCTGGCGGCGATCGACCTCTTCCATCTGCCCGTGGTGATCAAGGCGGACGGGCTGGCGGCGGGCAAGGGCGTGCTGATCTGCGAGACGAAGCAGGAGGCAGAGAAGGCGGTTGCGGGGCTCTTCAGCGGCGAGCTGCTTGGGTCGGTCGAGACGAGCGTGGTCGTCGAGGAGTTCCTGACCGGCGAGGAGCTGTCATTCCTGGTGCTGAGCGACGGGAAGCACGCGGTGCCGCTGGTTCCAGCACAGGACCACAAGCGGCTGGGCGAGGGCGACACGGGTCCCAACACCGGCGGGATGGGCGTGTACTCGACCGACGCGATGCTGGATCCGGCGATGCGGGCGTGGATCCTCGAGCACATCGCGCAGAAGACTGTGGACGGCATGGCAGCGGAGGAGACTCCGTTTGTGGGCGTGCTGTACTGCGGGCTGATGATGACGGCGACGGGGCCCATGGTTCTGGAGTACAACGCGCGCTTCGGCGATCCGGAGACGCAGGCGATCCTGCCGCGGATGGAGAGCGATCTGGTGGAGGCGCTCGAGGCCGCGGTCGAAGGGCGGCTGAGCGAGACGGAGTTTCGCTGGAAGCCGGGCGCTTCGGCGTGTGTGGTCGCGGCTTCGGAGGGATATCCCGGGAAGTACGCGACGGGCAAGGTGATCTCGGGCCTCGCGGAGGCTGCGCGGGTGCCGGGAGTCGAGGTCTTTCATGCCGGGACGACGTTTGACGGCCAGTCGTATCGGACCGCGGGCGGGCGCGTGCTGGGCGTGACGGCGACCGGCGACAACCTGCGGGAAGCGCTCGACTCAGCGTACGAGGCCATGGATCGAATCTCCTTTGAGGGCATGGTGTTTCGGCGGGACATTGGGCACAAGGCGCTGAAGCGCTAGCCCGTGGCCCGTCGCCGGTGGCCGGTAGCCGAGAGAGGGAGGAGGGAGGAGCTGGGAGCCTGGGGGAACGGTCCGTTTGCTCGCTCTTGTCCTTCCTGCTTCCTCTGCCTCTGTTGCTAACCGGCGGCGGTAGCCTGAGAGGGAGGAGCTGGGAGCCTGGAGTAACGGCCCGTTTGCTCGCTCACGTCCTTTTCGCTTCCTTCCCGCCTGATTCTCCTGCCTCATCATTCTTCCTCCTATTTGCCGCCTCCTTCCTCGCGGCTCCTGCCTCCTTCCTTATCCTGCTTCCTCCTGCCTCCTGCCCGATGTGCTATCCTCCCCGCGTGTCCACCGCTACGGTTGCTCCAGCCAAAGCTCGCAAGGCGCGCCATGCTGCGCTGGTGCGGGTGACGCACTGGCTGACGGCGGTGGCCTTTCTGGTGCTGCTGTTTACGGGCTGCGAGATCATCCTGACGCACCCTCGGTTTTACTGGGGCGAGACCGGGAACGTGACGATGAAGCCGCTGTTCCGGATCCCGATTCCGTCGTCACGGGACACGGTGCCGACCGGCTACAACTATGTGCTGCCGGACTGGAATGGATGGGGACGGGCGCTGCACTTTGAGGCTGCGTGGCTGCTGGTGTTCACGGCGCTGGTGTATGGAATCTGGGGCTTGGCCAGCGGGCACTTCCGCAGGAACCTGTTGCCGGAGAAGGGCGACTGGAACTTCCGCGCGTTCTGGCGCGATCTTTGGAAGTCGCCGCGGGACAAGACCGGGTCGGCTTCGTACAACGTTGTGCAGCGGGCCGTGTATTTCGGAGTCATCTTCGTTCTGTTTCCGATGGTGATCTGGACGGGGCTGGCGCTGTCGCCGACGTTCAACGCGGCCTTTCCCTGGTTCGTGGATGTGCTGGGCGGCCGGCAGTCGGCGCGGACGCTGCACTTCTTCATCACCATCGCTCTCACCCTTTTCTTTGTGGTGCACGTGACCATGGTGGCGCTGTCGGGTTTCCGGGCGAAGATGCGAGGGATGATCACGGGCCGAGCTGAACCTGAGGAGGAGCCATGAGTCCGATTTCGCGGCGGAAGCTGATTACCGGGGGCGCGGTCACGGCCGCCGGGGTGGCCGGGCTGGCGGCGGCGGATCGGATTGCCAGCCGGTACGGACTGATTCCTCCGGATCACGGGACCTTGTATGGCGCGGGCGAGACGCTGAACTACGGGTTCCAGCGGCTGCTGGCGCGTCATGCGATGGCGCGGGAGTTTCCGCGGAGCATGATCTCGAAGACGCCTTTCCTGAACGAGGTTTCGCCGCATCATGGCAACGATTTCCAGCAGCAGCAGGCGGAGGGTTTCCGCAACTGGAAGTTGCAGGTGGATGGGCTGGTGGCGCGGCCGACTTCATTCTCGGTGGCGGACCTGCAGGCGCTGGGGCGAGGAAGCCAGATTACTGAGGTCATGTGCGAGGAGGGTTGGTCGTACATCGCGGAGTGGATCGGGACGCCGCTGTCGGCGGTGATGCGCGAGGTTGGGGTGCTGCCGCAGGCGCGGTACATGGCGTACTTCGGGATCGACAAGGAGTGGTGGGACAGCCTGGACATGAGCGAGGCGCGGCATCCCCAGACGCTGCTGACGTGGGGGATGAACGACGGCGACCTGCCGGTGGGATTTGGCGGACCGCTGCGGCTGCGGGTGCCGCGGCAGCTGGGGTACAAGAGCATCAAGTACGTGGTGCGGATGACGGCGGTCGAGTCGATGCAGAAGTACGGGAAGGGGCTGGGGTCGGCGGCGCCGGAGGGTGGGTACACCTGGTACGCGGGCATCTGACGGGGGCCTTTCGTCCGTAATTGGTGGCAAGAGAGAGGCTGCACGCGGCATCCGCGAGGAGACGCGTACGCTCGAAGAAAGTTTTTTTCGGTTAACTTCGCGGAAGTGTTTTCTTTTGAGCGAGTTCTCTGTTTCCAGAGGAACCCCCTTCAGGTAAGTCTCGCTTTTGCATTTATGTACGAGGGGGCTCCTCTCAGAGGTGCGGCTCGAGGACGGGCTGACGGAGCCAGTCGAAGAGAAAGAGCGCGAAGAGGATGGCGAGGCGATTGGGTGCCCGGGCTGTGGAAAGTGGTCTCGCATGGTGAAAGTTTTCCGGGGCTAAAGCCCCTTCCTTTGGAGCGTGTTGCTCCCCGGCCTGAAGGCCGGGGCTTTCTCCGTCGTGCCGCTGCGCGGCACCGCTGACGCGCAGGGGCTAAAGCCCGGCTTTCTTTGGGCTTCTTTCGGCACGACCGAGGTCGTGCCCTGTTACGAAGCGGGTCGGTTGAGATTGGGCCTTCCCACCCTGTCGCCTCGAAATAGCCGAGGCGACGAGGATGGGGCACCCGGGGTTCTGCCCTGATCAAGAACGGTTGAGATTTGGGCTTCCCACCCTGTCGCCTCGAAACAGCCGAGGCGACGAG
>Ga0335072_10000147_pt1 | contig 148959 bp, 131 predicted proteins | sample Lox_Sample_21_FD_206725 | JGI IMG/M metagenome (GOLD analysis project Ga0335072, IMG submission 206725) | Soil microbial communities from Loxahatchee National Wildlife Refuge, Florida, United States - Lox_Sample_2.1 | ecosystem: Environmental > Terrestrial > Soil > Wetlands | place: USA...
ATATTTGTTGTGTTTCTACCCCGACAGGACAGACCCGCAGGGTCTGTGAAATAAATATAACCGCTTCCATAGCCGTTCCAGTAGCTCAGCCTTTTGACTGCGCCCCGTCAAAAGGCACGGTTTTTTAATTGTAGAATGATATTCAGGACATTTGACCGGCCCTCTCAAATGGCCAGGCATCTAGTATTAAAATTAGGGTTGCGTCTAGGGTTAGGGTTAGGTTTGTACCGCTAGGGTTATGCCTGGGTTAGGGTTTTGGCCCGCATCTCCGTGCATGACTCAAGATTAGTTAGCCTTGCCGACTGCGCCCAGTCTAAAGGCACGTATTTTTATGCTAGGGTTAGGGTTAGGGTTAGGGAAGGCTTGGGGCCCGCATCTCCGTATTGTGACTTATGGCTTAATGTACGCGAGAATAATAGTTCAGTAAAGTTAGTTACGGCTTAAATTTTGCGAGAATAGTAGCTCAGTGTTAGCTCAGGAACATGAGTTTAGGGTTAGGGTTGATGCCTGGACAGTACTTTTGGCCCGCATCTCCGTATTTGTTGGGCACATTTGAAAAGTTCATGATATTGACAAAAAGTGGCCTGTAATTCGTCATGGAGTATCAGAATCTTATGTAAACTCAGTCAAAACAGAACAAGGCTCGCAAGTAACCACACTATATAAACTCTCATTCCAATACCAGATCGAGATGAACTGCCTTTCTTTGTCGTTGAAGTTACAGCTATGGGTGCGGCGGAAAGCGAGGAAGTAGAACTCTTTGGAGTCGTCAAAGTTGACGCAGGCGATGAGAGAGTATTGTTCTTTGAAGTGGTCGATATTGCCATGGTGATAGTAGAATATGAGACAGTAATCATGCCGCCAGAGCTTGTGACAATCAAGCCATTAGTTCCTGCGCTTAGAACGACACCATTGGACAAAGTGATGGCCGAACCACCAACAGTGACGTTTCCTATTGTTCCAACATCGAATATGGTTGAGCCATGGTTCACAGACTCGATGGCGGTGATGGTCTCTGAGTTGACAGTGAGGATTGCGCCGGTAGTGGCGAAGCTGGATAGATACAGACCGCCGTCGACGACTGACACGATCGCTCCACCGGTGGTAAAGACCTGACCTGCTGTTAAGGTCTGTGAGCCGACAACGACATATCCATTGGCTCCAGCGATGCTTGTGGCGGTGACGGTATCACCGTCTCCCAGGGTGAAGACAGCGGTTGCGGCCGGCGGCGATCCGCTCTGTAGAACAACGATACCTTGAGACAAGGCCGACACGGTTTGTCCATCAATGGTTGCGACTTGGCCAGGTAAGAGCGAGGTGGTGCCAAGCACAAGAACGCCGCCGATGTTGGTGACAGAGAGAGTGACTGATCCAGGGCCGTTTGCAAGTGTGACAACGGCACCAGGTGTGACAGTGATACCGCCGTTTCCGAATGTGACAATTGTATCCGGCGTGGTACCAGTGTTGATTGGTGGATCTGGGTTAATGGTTGAATCTCCATTGTTCGCATTTCCATTGTTGGCATTTCCGTTGTCCGGATTTCCGTTCGCATTTCCATTCGCATTTCCATTGCCTGAGTCACCATTATTCGGATCTTCATTGGTGTCTGATACAGTTGTATAGTCTCCAATGTCTCCACCTGATGGTAATTGCGACTCTACAGCAATTGCAGAAGTTCCTGGTGGTTCTACTATCTGTGAAGGTTCTTGTGTAACGAGTACAGGTGTCTGAGTTGGTGTAATTGACTCTCCAGTATATCCTGGTGAGGCAGGTGTTGTTTGAATGTTAGGATTACTCGGTGGTGTTAAGAAGTCCACAGGTACCAAGGAGGTAGGTGGATCATAAAGTCCAGCGAAATTAAAATCGCAACTGGCCCATTGAGGAAACATATCAATGAGTTCGGTTGGAAAGGCTATCTGCGGAGTATATAGTGCTTCATAAATGGTAGCACAGGACGAATCAAGTTGTGGGAAGCCTTCGGAAGCGTCAAAAGAACAGTCGGCAGCACCTTCATATGCCAGAACAGGTACGTGATTAGGAGGTAGATCGGCAAAGTTGAATGAATAGGTAAATAGGTTTGTATATCCATACTGAGAGTTTCGATATGATAATAGATTACTGGATGGTACTGTGATGATGCCTCCTGGTGCGGTTTGTTCAGTATCGTCGTTAAACTGAGCAATGACTATAGGGTAGCTGATATAACAATTTTCGTCGGAAGTGAAGTTTCTACCAAACATGGAGGCAATTGGAGTACCAGATTGGATTGCTGTAATGTCAATTGGATCCGGATAAACGCATAGATCTTGTGAGGCAAGAGTTACGGGCCAGCTAATTAATACAGTTAGGTTTTATGTGCTATATATCTGAGAAATGAACGTACTAAATTAGTTGAACTATTGGAATGCTTATGGAGCATGGGTAGTCCGCATTGAATTGGTCAAAGACTGTCTCACAAGCCAATAATGGAGGTGATGCAGTAACGTTTATTCCTCCACCGGTGAACATGGCATTACTGGAGGCAACAAAAAGAGATGAACAGTCCGAGGGATCGATTTGACAAGTTGGGAGAGATTGGTTTTGATCGTTAAAGCGAGATTGAAAAGCGGCCGAGTTATAAGAATACCCGAAGGATATTACGGGTTCGATGGTTATAAAAGTCGAGGCAATGACAGGTGAAGGCGTAAGGAAGGATTCATAAGAGAAGACTACGGTGGGAGTATAGTAGTCCACTGTTGAGGTGACCATTGTATAATTCAGGGGACCATCGAGAATGATACGTGGTATTCCATCACAAAGGGTGTAGGTGGAATATATGGTGCTAGTTACGGTTTCGAATGATAGTGTGATAGAAGAGAAGCCAATCAATGTGTTGACTGAGTTGAAAAACTCTACATCGGACGAGAAAAAGGCTTCAAATTCCAGAAGACAGCTCTCAATGGCTGCACTGCCCGTGACGTATGGTGAGGTGGTAGCAGCAGCCAGAGTTGAGGCGGCGGCATTTGGATCAGTTGTAGTATTGAGATAGCTCGTGGCATTGAAATAGCCAGAAGAGGTCTGAGAGACGTTTATGGAATTCGATGCTAATATTGTCAGTATCGTGTATCAATATTTCGGTTCAACTTACAACTACTCGAAACCAAAGTACCATATAACATCAAATCCACCAATATTAACACCACCGATGAGAAACTCGATAGCATTGTGTGATCTGACTATAGAAACTTTGATGGAATACACAAGGCTCCATAATGAACGGTGAAGTTACAAATATCAGCTGTTTCCGTTTCCATTTCCTTTTGATTGCCAAGTAGTAGATTATGTACACAAATGATCGGTAAATAAAGCCAATACTAGGATGGGTTAGTGTTGGTACAATGGCTTGCAGATTTGGCGAGATCATGTAGTCACCTGAACATCATCGGATAGAAGTCAGGGCTTCATATGATGATTCGATATACCGGGCGCTCTCTGACGGGTTTTGAGAGTGGTTTACTTAGAAACGAAGCTTCAAGTATATCGTTTATTGGTTAACCAACTTGAATCTCTCTTTTGAAGCGATTGTAAACTGATTGTTGTGTAGTTATGAACGTACTGGACTTCATCGGTGTAAAAACAAAAGCAATCAAAAACGCCACGTCGAATTTCATGAATGCCGAGGAGATAGTATATGTTGATTAAGATGAAAGAGATCTACATACGATGCACAGAAGAAGCTGAGTAAGAGTTTTGGATGAAATTCATTGTATTTCATTGCTCCAAATTATCGATTTCAGATCCGGATCGGTTGTGATCCGATAAGTGACCGTGAATATCTTTACCTTTTTCGATGGGATGGTCACAAAAGTGGGTGTAGTGCGGTTCCAATCAGACCGATAAATGGCTCATCACAAATTGTGAAGGGGGCAGCCAGTTCGGCAATCGTCGATACAAGGTCATGCTACTTCTACATTCGATTTCAACAATTTACAGGCTGGTGGATCTCCAGACGCAGTACGGCCAACCACAGCAAAGATCTCAAACTCGTGATGGTTTTGAAAAGCGTGGCCTTAACATCACTAAGTGAAATAACAGATATCATTCGTAAATGCATAAACCGTCAACTCGTCACATACATTAATACCTTTGATTATGACAATTAGCTGGTTGATACCGGTCTTCTGCAGCAAATTTGAATGCGTTCCGGGCTCAGAATTCCTCATCTTATCCACAGCCGTCTCGACCTTGCTCTATGCTAGCTAAGATCTTCGATATCTGCTTCCGATCCGCTCAAAGTCGTTCATAGACTTCAATTGTGACAAATTCGCTGACAATGTAGTCAGAAACAAATGAAATACGTTTGTAGATATAGAAATGTTCTATTTTGGAAGGAATTTGCCGAGAAAGTTACTTCACTGATGTAATTTGTGTAGGTACAAATATTCAAATTTTGCCACTACTTTGTCAAATTTCTCCTTTTCGGTTTCACCAAGCAGTTATCAGGATCCAACTTGGCTCACTTGACGAAACATAAGTTTACAAACGTCAAGCTGACAAAGTAGGTCAGTCTACAAAACATCTTTCGACTCCATTTTGTTGTTTGCTACACCGGAGTACTCATACTGGTATTAATATACGCCAAATCAGTACATATTAAGCTCCAGCTGATCCTATACTCATACATTCGCATCTTGAAGTCGAATCTTCTTTATTGACATTACTGTGTTGGTCGTAGTATTAGTTAGATCGATAATTGTACCTCTTCTAGCTGTGATCGACTTGAAAATCAAGTATCGTTTAGAACCTCTAAGCTTAGACGTTCTAAAAGGAAAGAATGTTATTGGAGGTATCAAAGTTCTATTACTTTTATTGTAATGCTCATTGATACGTTTCTCTTTAAACTGTGGTCATATGGAATGATCAATATCCATTCTCTTTTCATATCAGTCTCACATACGAAAGTGGAATATTGGTTTCTTACTCTTCAACCTCCACGATACCAGCCTAGACTTCTTCCCTTCAGTGTTGGATAATTCATTACCAACCACTCCCGCTTCCATTTTCTCGCTTCCAGCATCGCTTGTATTCTCTAATACTTGTTGGTATGGCCTAGAAGTTTCCCTTCGGTGTTGAACACTTCATAATCAGCCTCTCTCATTTTCAACTTCTCACTTTCAACATTGCCTCTATTCTCTGAGACTTGTTAGCATGGCCTATGAGAGGAATAACAAACTGCTGTCCTTACCGAGTTTGGCTTCCAGAGACTGCAACTTATGCTCAAGGCGTTGACAATCATGGTTGGAAGGACCTAAGAGCGTGATAAAGCCACTATGTACCTTCGAATACATACGCTTAGCGTCACTCAATTTTCCTTGGCTTTTGGAAAAGGTCACCAAAGTTCTCCATCGTGGTGAGCGCTGGTATATGCCCCGCAACCCTTGTAGGGTCAAGTACTTTCTCCATCCCTTGTAGTGCTCTCTCGTACATCTTCTCTGCCTCCTCAAACTTGCCTTGACTCTAATAGAGGGTGCCCAAGTTATTCACGATCTTGAGTGTCGATATGTCATCTTCTCCCAAAACTTTCTCCATCCCTTGCAATGCTCTGTCGTACATCTTCTCCGCCTCCTCCAACTTGCCTTGCTTACGATAGAGGAGGCCCAAGTTATTCACCGCCCTGAGTGTCGATATGTCATCTACTCCCAAAGCTTTTTCCATCCCTTGTAGTGCTCTCTCGTATATCTTCTCTGCCTCCTCCAGCTTGCCTTGCTGCGAATAGAGCATACCCAAATTATGGACCCTATCGAGTGTCGAGGTGTGATCTACTCCCAATACTTTCTCTACCTCTTGTAGTGCTCGAACGTACATTTTCTCTATCTCCTCCAAGCTGCCTTCGCTTTGAAAAAGATAGCCTAAGTTGTAACATGCCCATTGTATGCTTTCACTTAGTATGATGTCGTTCACGATCATATACAAAATTTTAGCCGCATGCGGCAGAAGCCTTCGACTAGTGAACCATCACTCAGAAGACTCTATTGAAGGAACATGCGATCCAACAAGCGTGGTAGCCAGCTTTGCCAGGTCTTCATCCCACTCTTGATTCAAAACATGGATTGTCCATGAGTGAACACAGCTATGTATACTATAGCCTCTCGACTCGATAACTTCTTGTGAAGAGTTATCCGGCTCTACTAGCCCATGGTCACTCAGTACACGAATTGCCTTGTTGAAGTTTAATTCATCTTTGGTAAGTTCATGTATCCATTCTGGGCTCTTCCGGTCACAGTGCTGAAGAAGCTCAAACCATAGGTCGTGGTTATCAAAGTAATCCCATAGGCAAATCAGGTTAGCTGAAAGCTCATTGTGCATTGTAATACAGTCATATAAAATCTGTCACGTAGAATAGAGCGTTCGGTCTTCGTAGGAGGTGATTTCAGGACTGGTCCGCTGAAGTTTCGCCCATGACTCCTTGTATTGACGGAGATAATCCGCAAAACTCATCATAATCCCATGGAGGTATGCTCCTGCAGTAGCTAGAGCAAGAGGAAATCCATCTAGCTTCTGAACAAGCATTTTAGCATCGGGATCTAGTATTGAAGTCAGAAATGTATCCATTACTGCAGGCCTTTCTTACCATTTTTCAATCTTTCTCGTCCTGACGTATTAGACAAGATATCGAGACTATCTTGGATGTCTACTAGCTTTTTAATTGGGATAGTATGACCCATTCCAATCTGTGACAATCGCGATGTAATGATGATAGATCCTTGATATGATTCCGGAAGACATTTATGGATATCTACTGCTGAAGGATCCGTATTATTTAGTAGCTTTGGGTTATCATAGTTGTCGAATATCATCAACCATCGAGTATTGTTGGAAAGACTAAGCCATTCTTTAATGACATCAATCAAATCTTCGAGATTTCCTTTCATATCCACAGTACTCAATCGGCTAGAAGGGTGTTCACGTAGTATCTGTCCCCCTATGCGAGCAAAACTTTGTTTCAATAAGTTCTTGTCTTTGATATTCAGCCAGAATATAGCTGAGTAGTTGTCTTTGTGTCGTTTTGCATATGCAATACTCAATTGAGTCTTCCCAACTCCTCCTAGACCGTGAAGTACGACAATACGACATGTGCCATCTCCATTTAGCTCCCGACGTATACGCTCAAGCTCTTTTTCTCTTACCACAAAGTGTTCGATATCTGGAACATCGGAAAGGCTAAAGGAAACACAGAAGTCCTCGTGTTTGACGCCTATTCAGATTAGTGACTTCCGAACTTAATTATTCTTGCTTGAGTAGGGAATAAGAGCTTCGCTCACCTTTTGTGGTATTATTAACTGCTTCCCGAAGTCTTTTATAGGCATTCTTTTCTCCTTCACCATAGATGAGAGGTATATAAACTCCACAAATACCTAACAACGAGTATGCTTTGTCTTCTTTACGTGTGATTTTACGACTTTCTTGCCATGAAAGTCTCTCAGATATACTGAAAGTAAAAAGATCTCCTCGAAGAGCTTTGATAGGTATTCCAGTTACTTCTGCAATATATCTTTCCAACGATATCTTATTGCCAATTTTTACTCTTTCTTTGGAGAAGAATTCAATAATTTTCGGAGCAAGTAATTCTTGAAGTGTCCAACCTCTTGTAAACCATCTACTCTTTAGAAACGCTTGTTCGTAAGGTAAGTCGCTAAAGTCATCGTCGGTGTTTACGGTAGGTTGAGAGACATCTGATAGATACACATAACATTTCGTTGCTTTCTGATACCATCGAAACATTGAATTGATAGCTTCTTGAAGTTCGACACTGTCTGATTTGTCTATACAACAAGAATCCACCCAAAAGTATTCCAAATCATCTTGTCTGGCTTGTTCTCCACAAAAACGAATCTTCTTAAAGTCAGCTTTATGCTTTCCAGTGTCATTTTTCAGGTCTGCTAGTGTGACTTCGTCTGTATTCAATCCCCAGGTATGGGAAAGTATCGCGTAAGGAGGAATATCATCGTCGTTTACGAAGTTCTTCGTTTCGATAGAGTCATCGGCATGGTTGAGTTTCAAAAGACGCATTTTCTGGTCAGGACCAGAAGAATGAGCATGTCGAGGCGAATGTGAAGCAGGATGGACGATTTCAAGATAAAGCAGCCATCGACGAAATGAGGCAGTACAAACATCAGCTTTGACGACGCCTCCTGACGGCCAATCGAAGGCTGGTCAATACGAGCATTGACACTTCAGCTCAGCCACCACTTGCTTGATCATTGCATAGACACATTCGTTGTACACAGTAAATCCAATCCGTGGAGACCTCAAATTCATTTAAATCTACGTCCTACCATTACAAGCGTAATTATAACATCTTCAAATCGTTGATATTCTCACATTTACTGGATTTTGGTCATCAAGTACTTATTGGAAGGGATTGAGACGTCTTTGGAACGACTTGATAGACCAAATTTATCATAATTCCAACTGATTTATCTACGAAATCTTGGCTTCGTGTGATGTTTTTCAGATTAATTGGGAAGACAAAATATCAGAGGCTATCAAAGTAGTATCAACTTATCTCGATCCCATGAAGACGCTGACTACAATATAGGGTGGTATAAGTTAACTCTTGTACCGTAAACCAGTTTTAATTTAATGTCTATTACACTATTCTTCAGGTTTTGTCACAGTAGTATCTAGATCCTCATACTCCGGGTATCTTACTTAGCAGAGAAACCGTATAAGATCAAGTCCTGAATTCACTCAACCAATTTCCTCCATTCTCATTGAAATTCAGATCAACATACATACTAAACACGTTTAATTCACAGGTCAAGATTGTCGTATGCCGTTTTAAGGTGCTAAGTGAACTAAAGCTATCCGAAACAATAGCCTTTTATTTATGCTTTACTTCTCGATGAAGCTATATCTTCTTAGATTAGAATCTCTCTCAGCTATCTTATATATCTCATAGAACGTTGAAACAGAAAGAATTTTGCTTATGAGTAAGATCTTGAAAGGTATAATCACTCTCCTTTAACTCATTTTTATGTACATTCAAGAAAGTGTTATGTTTACGAGTCTCCCAGGTCCGATGAGAGATACAACTCGCTAAATACATGAATACTCCAACTAATCCTACTATATTGAAACGTAGACCTTGTCGATAGGACGTAATGGTGTATCATTGTGGTCCAATGATATCTGAAACGATAAATCAGACCAACTTCTGTTGGATCCGTTCGAGTAGGTAGGGAGTATCGATTGTCTCGGTGTCTGGATGTCTCGATGAAGGATATCCTCGGATACGTCTTTCTAATATCGGGTATCAATGAAAATATTTCCAAAATCATGAAATTGATAGCAAATGCTAATATTTGTAGACCAACAAGTGGTATGACTGATGTTATCGATCATGGATTCTCATTACTTAATAATTTCATTCGACAAAGTGCTAAAATCTTCAATGCAATTACGGTGGGAGCCGTTACTCTGTCGACACGAGGAATACATACTACTCTTGGTAGATCTCGTGGTGCTAGTGGTATAGAATCCCCATTAGCAACAAAGTAATGCTATAAATGAGCAACCAAATGTGAATTGATCAATTCTCAAGCAATTGGTTTTACTCACGAATGATCAGGATGGCCATTCAGTGCAGGATTACAATCTGAAGAACAAATCATTGCTGTACGAAGTATCATCGCTGCTGTTCATACAAAAGGAGGAATTTGGTTTCATCAATTAACTCACGCTAGTCTTTGTACGGAGTACTACTCCAGCTTTGGTCAAATTGGCTCATATTCGAATGGGAGTCCCAGAACCACACTTTGATTATCGACCATTAGCACCTTAGAACATTCGAGAGTCAGTAATCAATACTCACTCTGGAGAATCATTTGGCATACCACATACTCTGACGCTAGTTGAAATTAATAGAGTATTAACTTACTTCAAACAAACTGCTCGAAACGCTGTAAAGGCTAGTGTGAATGGAATCGAGGTATACTACGACATCAGTTCAAATAGAGGCCGTACCGACCTCGTGCATAAAGTCTATCAGGAAATAGGTTTCTATTGGATCAATTTCTACACATAGCATCAATCAGCGAATCGACAAATACGGTGGTTGTATTGAAAATCGATCTCGTTTCGTCCTTGATATCGTTGATATCATCTTAGCGGCGGTTGAATATCAAAAGATAGAAGTCAGATTGATTCCATTCTTTTTGTAAGTCATACGTGAACGGGTTTATTCATCTTCATCGGTTCTAACAGTATGTAAAAGCTTTCATGAAACTGATAGTTCACAACTAGTCGAACAAATTTTGGACCTAAGCAAGAAACTCGCATTGAAAGGAGTTACATACCTTCACATAAGTGAAACTTGTACTTCAAGAAATCTAGGAGTACAAGAAAATCTACGACGTTTGGTCAAGAAAGATATCAAAAGACATGACGTTAAAACATTCTTTAAAGTCTTCCGAGAAATCAAACCTAGAGATCCATCATTTAATCTAACAGTTTTATTTGCTATTGGTGAATACGTCTCAGCGACAGCTATTCTTACTATTGACGAAGATCTAGTCGATACAGTTGTCTTTGGTCGTCAATATATTTCAACACCTGATTTGATCAGACCGTTACGACACGGATATCCTCTCACTCCTTCCGATAGAAACACGTTCTACACGCATGGTGCTCGAAGATACACTATTTATCAAACCTCTGACGGTCCAATCTCTGAGGATGGGGCTGAAAACTTGCGAGTTCTCAATGGACATAAGATTAGTGCTAATGATATCAATTTCGAGGCAAATTACAAAGAAAAACATCACCAATTCTATCGGCCGTCAATTACCGATGTCAGTGCCAACTATTTCAACCGAAATTTTGAAAGAAAAGTCGAAATAGTTTGCAATTATTGATGCTGGTTTCAGCGGTATCGTTTCTACCAGTATATTCTAAAGATTTGGTGATTTCGATTCGTCCCAAAAGCCATGGATACCTTATTCCAACTCTTTATCAACATATTTTCGATTCCTACATTTCAAAAGTATCGCTTTCATTGGTGTTGTTAACTCTTAGTTGACTTGGGTTACTTAGAAAAAGACTACCTTGATAGTAGCTCTATTCTGGTCTGGTCGTATCAATCTACTACCTCTCGATGCTCAGCGAAAATGGGAATTATTTGATTTACAGAGGAAGAAGAACATCAATTTCATATCTTTGGTCCAATTTTTGAAAGCGTTATCTTCTAGGACGAACTCAATGAACTTACAGCTCAATATCTTCACATCAGTACTCTTGACGATGAACTTTTGAAAAGTTTCTCGTACAGCTTTATCCTTTCACTAATCTCTGGTAAATTGACAAAGGAGAAATACGAGATTGGGAAATCTCAATAGTCCATTCATTGGCATGTAACTAGATTCTGACATTTACTTATCTATGGTTTCACTTGAAGACGAAATGATTCAGTAGAATTTACTATTCTTTCTTAAAACTGAGTCTAAAAAGACTTATAAGATCATTAATCCCTTATGGTTCGTTTAACCAATGTCCTCCAGTATCATAAAACTTCCATTCAACAGACATTCCCAAATCCCGTAATACTTTGTTGAGAGCTTCACCATTGGTATAAGGTACCACTTCGTCATCTCCACAATGTCCAAGAAAAACAGGAGTCTTCATACATGCCTAACTTTCCGAAGTTGCTGTTCTACAGCCAGTTATTGCTCTTATTCGTTGTATACGTTCTGTTGCTTCTTTTTGAGTCCGACAGATATCTTCAATCTCATTAACAAACGGTATCCAACCACTTAGACATACAAAGCCTCCAAATGTGTGACCAGAGTTGAAGAGAACGTGTATTGCTATCGCACAGCCTTGACTTATGCCTGCAAGAATGATTTGATCTGGTTGAAGGCTTGATTCTTTATTGATCACTTCCATAATCTCTGTGATGCTCTCTTCCAAGCCTTGTTTCTGCATTTCGAGTCTCTCTTGCGGCTTGTCCACTGACCAGATATCAAACCATTGTGACATTGAGGTTCAGAAACGTGTTGATTTTCGTAGTTTGGAGGTTGGAAATACCCATTTAAACGATGGTAGTGCTTCTGGAAGAGTCTTATCGTCAGAGCATTGACTTTCAAATATCTCAGACGCGAATTCGGTAGCTGTACTGTCGCGACCATGTAGGAAGATTACTGTATGAGAGTGTGTCACTGAAGGCTGGATTATATGTAACTTTTGTTCCATCTTTGAAGCTTTGCGATGGTAATGTTAACTTCAAAGCTTCTGAGTCTTTGATTGTGTTTGTAATATCAAACTGTGATGCAGCTAGCAAACTTTGGTTGAACCACAACTTCTCATCCAAACTTCGATATTTGACTTATACTCGGGAAACAGAGTACTTCGTCAAAGGCACGAACAAATAGACCGAATCTTGAGGGAAAGTGTGGCAAGGTCGGACTGATAAGCGAATATTTACGTACTCTAGAAGTGCTTCAGATTGTCAACATTTCACGAATGAAGAACATCCATTGGACTAATTTGAGACTTCAAAATATGAAGTTGAAGCAAATTTCATATTATTACGACTGATTTACATCTCATGATAAATTCCGTGCCATATTTCTTGAAATCAAAGAGAAATATTGTACTGTGTACCACTACAATCGATTTAGTTCTTTGACGGAGTTCGCTCTTTGATGTCACCCGACAAATACCGAATCTTTTGTCAGCAAGAAGAAACATCTGAATCCCCGCTATTTGACCCATGCCTAGCCTTTTGGTTTGCTTGAATTTGGTTATAGTCCGTGAATTCCCTCAGATTTACAACTTAGTGTATCCATTCATATGGAATCTAGACAAGAGATGGCGTGATATCACACCGTCTTTAAAACTGATTTAAAGAGAAAGACATAAATACAGTCTTTAATCCAAATCTAATATCAAGTTGTAACTTCTAATCGATTCAAATTTGATTAAGCAAAAACCAAAAAATTGACGATTTCAATCTTCAACACTCAATCAAATTATCTCATACATCATGGCAAACTTTGCTGCATTCATTCCAGCTAAATTGGCTCCTCTTGAAATTCGTGAAGTTGAAAAATATATTCCTGGTCAAGGAGAAATACTCATCAAGAATACCATCATTGCTTTCAATCCAATAGAGTATAAGATGGCACGTATTGGTTTTATTCCTTTGGAATATCCAAGTATCCTTGGTCTCAGTTACGGTGGAATCGTTGAATCAATCGGAAATGGTGTAACCAAATTCAAAATCGGAGATAAGGTTGCTGCTACACGAAATTTAAGTATACCTGGCAACAAATACGGTTCATTCCAACGATATGTAGTGGCTCTCGAGACGATGACTGCGAAATTACCTGAAAATGCAAATATCGAAGCCGCTGTCAACGTTATCCTCAACCTAGAAACCGTCATTGGTATTCTCACCAATACTCTTGGTCTCGATCATCCAAATCTTGATAAACCTATTACTTCGAAAGGGAAAAAACTTCTCATTTACGGTGGTTCATCAAGTGTTGGAAGTCTTTGCATACAATATGCAAGTCAAGCTGGATACACTGTCATCAGTACATCATCTCCACGAAACAATGCATTTGTTTCAACTCTTGGTGCCACCAAAATCATCGATCATACGCAGGATCAATCTGCTATTGTATCTGCGCTTATCGAAGAAGGTCCATATGACTTCATTGTCGATACAATCTCAATTCCATCAACCATCAACATCACGGCTGCTGTTTTGTCTGCTCAAGGCGGTGGTACTTTACATACACTCATCCCACCAATTGGACCAGAGACGATTCCTGACAACGTAGAGAGATCTTTCAAACCCTACGGTCTTCAGTTGGGACCCGAACATTCGGAGATCAACAAATGGTTCTTTGAAAGTTATCTCCCTCAAGGCATTGCCACAGGAAAGATCATACCTTTGCCGCAGGATAAGGTTAAAGGTGGATTGAATGGCATTGAGGAAGCATTGACTAAAATGCAAAATGGTGTCAGTTGTGTCAAAGTTGTCGCTGATCCTTGGGAAGAGTAAATCTTTCCGAAAGCTGGATTTATATCACACTATGGACACTCGGAAAATATAATTTCAAAGGTCTTTGGACTGTAGATTTCATATAAATGCGTACGGAATTGAAGCTTAGCAAATATAGCAGAAAAAACTGGTATAACATAGTAATCAGCAGCTTTCTATCGTAAGCTCCATCTACTTCGGATTACAAGTCACGTTAAATCAATTACTATCTGTAAATGAAATACAGAAATCTGTTGATTGTTCTGAACAATATGCGGTATAGAATACTACCTATTGAGACATGTACTACAACGAGTTGAAGGATAAGGATGGACCACGATATTTCCTCTCCATTCCGTCATTTTGGATGAAATCATATTATAATTTCGCTTTCGAAGTTATATCACCTATCCAATCATGCTTATTCTCTTTGAATAGCTCCATAGATGGTTGATCTCTCTCTCCTTCGATTGATCCAGCATGTAATATCACCAATCCTTTGAATGCCGAATTGATCAAATAGAGTGGACTACCCTACAATGTAAGTTAGTATCTTCGAATTAATCTCAAAATCTCTTTGGGTTTGCTTGTATGTTTCATCCTTCAAACCATGTCACAAATTTCTAGAGACACTTACACAATTTGAACAGAAATGTCTATACAACTTATTCCCGGTCTTGGTGTTAGAATCGGTATATTGTTTCACCAAATCTTCACCTTTGTTGAAGGAGAGTTGGGCTTTTGTTAAACGATGATTCCACGCATAGGTACTGCCGGTTGCATGTTGACAATTGGAACAGTGACAGGAGATAGCTCCTTTGTCTATGCCTGTTACCGTGAGTTCGATGGAATTGCAAAGACAAGTGGAGGATTTCGTGACTGTAGGAGGACTGGGCTTGGACGACATTGTTACAATAGCAAAAACGCTATCTTATAACTTTTTTCGATGAGTATGAAAGGGAATGACTCTATTGACGTCTTGTTCTTCGATTTATAGACGTCCCTCCCTCTTTCAAATTGATCTGCAGGATGCTTTTCTGTTTGCCGAGGCTAGAATGTTTCCTATGAATGTAGCCAATTAGATCGCAGCATAATGATATTGTCTACCGAAGTCGTATATGCCTTCAAAAGGTCTCTTAATTATATATCATAATCCGAGATTCATCCATCAAATGACCATAAATATGCTTAAGTTGGTCAACTAGATGGTATTTTCGAGGATTAAGTGAGAACGAAGGATCTAGACGCCACGTTTGTACTCCGTATCCAGTCTGTAGCAAGTATCCTCTTCATCAATTAATCACTCTGGAGGTATTGTTACGATTTCATTGTTCGAAAACTAAAATTACTAAGCTTCAGGTTCTTTTGAAATCTTCTTCAAACCAGTTTTCGTCTCAACATGTTCTGTACTAAGTACAGCTTTACCAATGAAGAAACTTGTAAACAACGCAATACCAGCTATTCCTGTATACATGATCCACAAATGTCTAAGACTCCAAGAAAATGCGTCTTTGACAGCAATCTCTTGTGTCTTATTGCTAATCTGACCAATTAGCATTACATTTGCTTCAGCATTCGGACCCGAGAATGCTTCAAGAAGTGTCAAAGATAAACCTGCCATTTCCAATGTATCATGCCTAAGATCCATACCATTTTTAAATAGCACACCGGCAATGACAATAGACATTGAAGTTGCAAGATTTCGAATAAATCCAAGCATTCCTGTAGCTGTAGCAACGTCGTCTTTAGGTACGAAGGATTGAAGAGCAATCAAAGGTGGTGAGAATAAACCTCCTGCACCAAGACCAGCAATCAATTCGAATACAATGATTTCTCCAAGACTGGTCGATGTACCAAAGAGAATAAACAAACCATTACCAATGGTGATTAATATCAATCCAGCATAGATAGGTTCGAGGTATCCTCCAGTTTGATGAATGAATATACCAGCGGTAATACCTGCTAGTGCTTCGCAAACAATAAATGGTAGAATAAGAACTCCAGAGCGGAATGGTCCAGCTTGTTTGACAGACTGAAAGTATATCGGCAAGTAATATTCAGCTCCGATGAAGATCTTTAAAGAAGATTAGCAACCTGACATAGCTGAAGATGGATTGGACCTACCGCTCCATGAAAAAATGTCACCAATAATGAAGCGACATTTGATTTATTGGAGAATATTGACGGTGGAATAAGAGGATATTTTGCGAACTTCTTTTCACTCAGTACCAAAAAGACCGTCATAAAGGCACCGACAACAATTAAACAAATGACTTTGGCCGAATTCCATGGATATAGATCACCTCCAAACTGTAAACCGAGAAGAAGCATCAACACAAGTCCCAAAAACGATAAAGTCCCAAACCAATCAATGGCTTTAATACCATCTATCACTCCAGTCCGTGGATTATGGACATCGAGATATATGAGTATGAGAATGAATGATATACCGATAAAGGGTAAATTGACCCAGAAATTCCATCTCCATGAAGCAAATTCGGAGAAAGCACCACCTAGGATCGGACCTACTCCAGCAGCTATGGCCCACATGGTTTCTAGAAGACCAAGATAGAGAGAACGACTTCTGTACAGTGTATCAGTGTTGTGCTTTATCCAATGTCTGTCAGAATTACCTCATGCTAAAGAGATCCGATAAAATGACATTGACAAGATTGATTAATCCACCACCAGCGGTACCTTGAAATGCTCGTCCAATGATAAACGCATTCATAGTCTTTGCTGCAGCACAGGCTATTGAACTTGCGAAGAACCAGGCCAGAGCTAGGAGAAGCATATGTTTTCTTCCCCAGATATCGGAGAGTTTAGTCCAAATTGGAGCTGCCACTGCGTTTGCGAGCAAATATGCACCACCTATCCAAACAAATCCTGAGGAAGAATGTAGTTGATTGGAAATTGTTGGTACAGAAGTGGCTACGATTGTTTGATCGAGAGCTGCCACGAATAGTGAGAGCTACCAAATTATTAGCACGCCGTTGTACATGCTAGAATATAGCAATATAGCAGTATCGCCATACATATAATGCGATGAGAATAGCCAACATTCTCATTTTGCTTCGTGTCTTACCGCTTGCGAGTTCAACTTCAAGCTGAGTCGGAGTTTGGCTGTCTGTTGGCAACGCTACGCTCTCTGGGTGAGCTAGCTCCATTGGTATCTCGACAGCCTCTGAGATTTCATGATCATTAGACATTTTGGATAGAGAAATCACTTAAAATCTCTGCAGAGGTGCGTGTAAGTGAAAGGAACAACAGCAAGTCGTCCTAGAAGAAATTTGTTACCTACAGTGCCGAGAAGCGGAGGCTGAAGCCGTTTACGGAGAAGAGTCGGAACAGAAACGGTCCAATGAAGTGATGATCCATTGCAAAAGTGACTAAGTTACCTTTTGCCGATTGTCGTCTCGTCGACATACACAATAACTGTTCTCGGTCCATGAATTTGTGATAGGTCATCATCGTATGACGTTCAGAGGAAAAGCTCTTACGAAGTAGTGATCCAAATTGCCGCAAATCTTCTTTGGAACTTTGGCAGAATGATTATTCTTTCAATCAGCTTCTTGCGAACTCATGTCTTCTCTGGAAGAGTATCGCATTTTGTTAGGTTAGCGACGGAAAGAATATCATCGTCTTCGCATCAAGACCAAGTATTACATGAGCTGAGAATCTTATAGGATTGAAATGGCATAAAGAGTAGTTCGTTAATAGCAGTCAGTCAAAATGAAGCGCTCTTCTAGACATCCCGATCAGTTTTGGATATTGGCGATCACTTCAGTTCTGCAAAATCTTCTTATACAAACAATATTGCTATCAGCTTCGTCTATGATACTTTCACTAGTGATACGGGAGGATATGGCACTACTACTATTGAAAATAATCCTCATGAAGCTATCCGTAGACAAAGTTTGGCAACTATAGAGCGCTATCATTTCATGGCTTCATTTTCAAACCTCATACCATACCTCATTTCAATGAAGAACTGTCTCATGGTATCATAATCTCGCACTTGTGCCCACATGGAGCAATCGAAAAGCAATTCTCCACTTCCATCATCTTTTCATTCATACTTGGAGATAATTTCGCACCCCTTATCTCACGGAAGAACAATGTTGTAGCCAATCTTAGCTCCATTCGTGCAAGATGTATGCCTAGACAAATTCTAGAACCAGCTCCAAAAGGTTAATAAGCTGTCTTGGATCTCTCTGACATCTTCTCAACGTTTTGAGGAAGCTATCTTGTTGGATCAAATCTATAACTTGTTAATTTCGTTGAACAGTCAAATCAAACACTAACAACTAACCTTTCTGGATCTTGAAATTTCATTGGATCACGATGAAGTGACCATGCTTGCGTAGTAACCGTAACACCTCCAGGAATGAAAAAACCACCTAGTGTCGCTCCACCTGGAGGTACAACACGAGGTAATCCACCAGGTGCAGCATCATAAAGTCTCAAACCCTCTTCAATACAAGCATTCAGTAGTGGTAGCTCTTCCAACTTAGCATCGGTAATTTCACCTGATACAAAACTAACTTCTGCCTCGAGTGCTTGTTGAATCTTTGGATGCTTCAGAATAAGCCAGATCAAATACGTCAAAGAGACACCTGTTGTATCTGAACCAGCAACAATCAAATTCTGAGCTTCTAAGGTGACGTCCAAACCTGTAAGGTTCTTATTATTGCCTTTCTCCGCTTCATTGATCATGGTCGCAAAAATATTCGCCTTTGTACCCATTTGTTTGCTATTTCGTAATGCAATTTCAGCATACATAGTAACTTCTAAGTACACATGATACGATACTAACCTCTCCAGTCTCAAGACACCTGAAACTCTCACCAAACATCAAATGAGTGCTAACATCAGTTGCCAGAAATATCCACCATTTCATCACGTCCGATATTTTTTGTATGGCGAGTTCCTCCTTCATTCTTGAAACAGCTAGTTCTGCCTTTTCAAAAACTAAAGGTTCCCAATGTTGTCGAAGGAATGTTTTGCTAAATGCACGAGCAAACAATTTTCTACGTGAGGCATGTTGCTTAGGATCCGTCATTGCAAAGACACCTGGTCGAGTGGTGCGACTGAGCTGCTGATACCACACAGACTTATTGAATCCTCCAATGCGATGGATTTCACGAAAAACCGAGACATCATTGATAACAATTTCTGTTGGAGCGATACGGACAACCGGTCCATACTTGTGGTGAAGGTCATCGACATAGTACACTCGATGTCCGGTAATATTGGCAGCTTTGAGGCGTAAGTTAGTGAATGGTGCGAACCATGGACCAGGAACTTTGTGCAAAGGTGTAAAATAGGCTGTTTTAAGGATGGGAGCCAGATATAGAATAAGAACCGCGATGGCAACAAAGAGTAGAGCTAAGAGATACGGTATCATTTTCACCGTTCAGGAAAAGTAGATGACTATAAAGGTATGTCTGACAGTTGAGGATGAGGATGAAAGCGTAATATGCTTTCAGAACGAACTACAGACAGCAGAAAGGAGCTTAAGATATAACTCCTTAAGTTTTAGAAGCCAGAAGTCGTGCTTCGGATCGAAACGTCGACGGGTCAAACACATCGGAACCCCTCTTTCGGTACATACCTAGAGTAGTGCTAGTTAACAGCTTGAGTCTGAAGTCGTTTGGCGGAGCGTCGGAATGTGGGGGAGAGATGCGGAGTGTCCAACCACCAAATTGATCAACCACTCACGCGAATAGAATGCGGCAGGTAGTTTCGATATATTTTGTTTTTAGACACCCTCCGGCCTTGCTTGGAACCGTGTGTCTCCTTGATTCAAACAAATTTACTTTGACTTCGATAGCCTAAAGTCTATTCGGTCAGCGTGTTGTACAATTAGCTGTCCGAGTACATACGCGACATCGAGAAATCCTTGCCACAAAAATGGAAAATAACAGCGATCTTACATCTACATCAGTCTGAAATATCTCTCAGACGAACTGGAAGACATACAATCCAGTTACGTCTCATCACTCAGGTTAACGGCATCTCCGGATCTTCAAGTCATCAGTTGAGATCAAATTTATTGTAGAAAATAAGTTGAAGCTACTCTAATCGGAAGAAACGAAATCCTCTACGTTGAAAATGATGATCTGAACACTTCCAACAAGTCAAATAATAGAAACCACCACTTTTGATGCCGAGACACCCTTTCTCTGAGCGATAAATGCATCTTCAACCTTCTCGAGTCCTTTTCCAATAATAGTTGGCTTTGGAGCAGACACAATCTTTCCAATTTTCAAAGCTTCCGGTAGGAAATCGTTGTACATGATCCTTCGAACTTCATTCCCACTTTCATCGCTCCCCGAAACAAAACTTGTTTCCAATCCCATTATCTTTCGTTTCCACATGAGATTCAAACTTTCTTTCATAAGTGGGAACATCAATGGAATAAATCCAAATGCATTGCTCGGAATTTCATTTGGCTGAATGGCAAAACTAACCATTGCTAGCTTTTTGATGCCTTTGCATTTTGCAAGAACGTCGAGACACTTTTCAGTGGCACCACCACCTATCGACAATGCTCCAGCACATTCACGCTTTCCAAATGCTGCGATAATGTCTTGGACTACCGTTGGGCTCTTGTAATCGAAGATTTGGTTGGCACCCAACTTTTTGACGTATTCAAAGTTTTTCGGTGAGCAAGTGGTAATGACTTCGTAGCCGGAGGAGGTTGCAAGTTGAATTGCGCATGAACCGACACTAGAAGAGCCACCCCATATCAGCACAACTTTCCCTGTAGGTTTCACTGATGATGACGGGTGCTGTAACGCGAGATTCTCTTTTTGATATAGAGCGCATGCGGCAGTAGAAATGCCAAGAGGTAAGACACTGGCGTCTTCGTAAGACATCGAATCAGGAATTGGTGAAGCCATATCCTCTCTAATTACAGGATAGTGTTGAAATGCTCCCTGTCTGTTGTCCATGGACGTCTTGGTCACGCCCAGAGCGAAAGCCAGAACACGATCTCCAACTCTGAACCGATTCACTTCACTTCCAGTTGCAACGACTTCTCCAGCAAGATCGGATCCCAAGATAACTGGAAACTTTAAAAATGGTAGAATCATGGGACCGTGTTGTGCCAACAACCAGTCAATTGGGTTGATGGCTACTGCATGGTTTCGTATGATCATCTCCTTTGGATTCAAATTTGGATATGGAGCGGCCTTCACTTCTAAAGGATGGCCTTTGAGAACTGCCCAAGCAGCTCTATTTTCTGCCATTTTCATCTCTGATTTGATGTATCAATGAAATACTTGTGTGTTTAGGTCGAAAGGACAAAGGAATGTATAGGTGACGTGCATAGACGCACAAAAAGGTGTTGAAGTAGTTAAATAAAGTAGAATTGGTTCTACCGTGATTGAACTCACAAGGCTTATCCTACATTAATAGTTGTGGCGATTCCTCGGTCAATCTACTAAAGACAGCATAACGAAGGTACGGGATTTCGGGATCGCGAACACATTTAGAAGCCGTGACCGAGTCAACGAGGCTTGGAATGGTGACCAGATTTGGATGATGTATTCCCAAATTGAATGTCACACGAAGGATAGTTGAATATCCGAGGACATAAATAGCCGCTATTGCATATGTTGCTGTGGAAATGTCACTATCGAACATGCACGAGTTGTTACACATGAACGATAGTGCGATGCATTCTTCGCCAAATACGGCGAAAAGTGTTATACCACAGTCCTTCAGAGTAAATCGTTCAAAATATAATACACTGATGCGTATCGTCTATTCTCTTTATGGACAGAGAAAGAACATTGACGCCTCATATCTGAGCAACTGATGTTCACAAAACTCGTCCGTTCCAGCCGAAGACGAACCTCTAAGATCATCTACATATTTTCTTCCAACCTAGTGTTATCTTCTAGTTGTGAGTTGTATTTCCTGCTTTACTCTGTGCCGCTTTCGTAAGGTAGTGGAAGTACGCAAGGATGAAAACAACTCCCAAGATCGTTACAGCAACAGTGACGACATATGCCAATGCGAACTGGCAGCATTGCAACTTTGTAAACTTTGACGATCTCAGGTTTTGCTGCTCAATTTCGAGTAGAGAGACATCCGTAGATGTGTTCAATGGATCGTTTTCGAGGATATTTGTAGTTTCATCTTCAGCTCGTCCTTCCTCGGTACCTTCTTCGATGTCATAGGGAGGTAGTTGTTCGTATATAGTCTCTTTTGAGGTAGGCATTGTTATGGGTAATACTCTTTACGACAACTGTTTGCGAGGAAGATTGCAATTGGGAGTCTTTTTGCATGAAATGAAGAATAAGCAACAATCGACATCCTTCGAAACTCGCGGTCTCTTTACCATACGATAAATTGCTGCCTAGACGAGGATGAGCTGAGCTGTGCGAAATCGGCACAGCCACAAGCATGGCAATTTCTACGGCGGCGGCGTTTAAACGCCGTCTCGCTTGTATTAAATCGAATTCGATTCGTCGACCTTCCTAATTGGCGTATTATCATACTGCTCTCTTACAAAGCTCACGACATGAGCCCAGTAAACGAAATTCGACAACATAGCAGCAAAAGGCGTCTCCATTCCATTTCAGTGAAGTAGTCAAGTCAAGATAAATGTCGAGTATTCTCCAAACCCAAGGACGGAGCATTTGGTGCACAAACTTCCAGATATTTTTCGTGGTAACTTACTGGCTAAGGTTTTTCCACCGAAACTTAACCAATACGGTAGTCCTTCAGCTGGTACTCTACTCGGGTCGACTTTCCTTTACTTTATAGGATCAACTTGACTAGCGCTTCACGACGTTTAATCAACAATAAAATCATTCTTCAACTTTTAATAGTTAGATTTTTTTTTTAGCTGAATGAATTACCGCCGTCAGTCCTCATATGACTAGTTTTCGGTTTCAAAAGAGATCTCATCGTTCGAGGTGGGATCAATGCAGATAAGTACATGTGACTAGAGAATATGGAATTCCCTTTGTTTACGACCGAATTATGAATGGATTATATTTGGCTCTCGGATACACAAGAGCATGTAATACGCGTGGGATTAGTCCCACGTCTCAAATTGCCCCACTAACGTCGTTGCATCTTGTCCATGTTCATTTCATAAACTCGATGTCTGTTTCGTTAGGATGTGACTCCAGCTCCTCCGATGGACAAAAATTCGAGCTTCTCGAGGCCTGTGGCATCCATCTTTCAGCCTCATCTATCTTCTACAACGCATCGACGCCCAACGGGCACACAAGAACAGGGTGACCCGGATCGCTGGCAGGAAGAGGGTTTGACCTGTCACCCATTTAACTGCAGCCACGAGCAACTTCACACCAATTCGGCCTGTCAAATTTTGACTCATGACACTTGCGCTGAAGTCACCGGACTTTTTCCGTGGCAGCTGGTAAGTAACAAGTCCAATCGGCCACTCCGTACAAGCTGATGCCTGGCGTAGGCAAAGAAGAGGCACGTTTATATTTGGGAATGTGTTAGTTGCCTTCCAACATCATCCAATATCTTTGATTCAGCCTAACGGACCTCCTCGCCAGTGCCATTGCAGTATGGATGCCATTGGAATAACGACAACTACGTGTCCCAATTGCGGTGTGCCGCGATGCGCCTATTGTCAAATTTCAAAGATCAGGGTGCAGTAGGAGTCCTGGACTTCGTTCTCTATTGCTTAGTGACGTGTCCATGTTGGTTGGAAAGGGTTGGAATGAGAAAGAACGGTCTCCATTCCACCAGCCGTCTTTCTTCCTATCATCGTCTTCAACGCACCTTTTCACCCGTATTACGACTTCTGCTGTGTTACTCATGTCAACCGTGCGCGAGAGAGTTATGGGATATGTTCAGTATTTGTCCAATCTTTGAGTTTGTCTGCATTACTTTGGCTCCGGATAGCCAAAGGCGACGGATATCATATATGTCAATTTGGAATACGTCTCTTCTACATACCTATCATGGCTCTCAAGTTGTATATCTCTAACATTTCAGTGATATCTATGGCCAATCATCGTTACTTTCCTCACAGCATTCTTAGCAGCATTTCCGATTCCAATGCTTGCCACTGACGACAGTAGAGAGCGAAAATTGTCCTTAAACAGGACTCAGGCCTTGCTGTCTAGTGCAAGAATTTGGTCTCTGAGAACGACAAACCAATCCAACTACTCGAGAAGCCATGGTAGAGACACACCGAGAGTTCTCTCATATCTGGGAGGTAAAAGATTGGGATCCACGATTTTCTATTGACGAAGACATAGAGATACGCAGTCTCTGGCATGAAATGAAGGACATAATTCGTCACGAGGGAGACAAACTAACAACTCTGTTGGACGACTCACCAGAGGATGGTTTGGCGGAAGCAGTAAGAGACTTCTGCAGAGAGCGAATGGGAGATTTCAATTCAGATATTTCCATTCCGGAAAGACGACTTAAAGCTGCATGGGTTGATGAAAGATCGATAGATGGTCCTGTGCGAAAGTATCAATGGCTCTCTGCACTGGCACTGTATCGTATCTTAAGTAGAGAGGTATTTATTGCTAACTGGCATTCGGAGCTTTAAGAAACTAACAGTTGTCTCTTGGATAAGCGACTTGATCGACGACTAGTGTAAGCTTCATATACAAGCGTCGATTAGATACAGTCACTTACCGAGTAGGTACATAGTTATGTTCACAACCTTGATATCTCCTACATTATGGCTCTACTCGAACCATTGCGACGACGACAGCTGCAGGTGCTTAGACGTGCTCTTCGCAATCACATATCATTCAAGTCATGTATACGAGTCAATATTGAAGTAAGTCAATCGATTGTTTCGTCTAACAAGCCGGTTCTGCACTGATATCTTTGCCACAGTCCACAGGATTTCCCAAGTTCGAGCTAGAATTGCATCTCCCGAATTTCAGGCTGATAATCGGCTACCCAGCAGAAATAGCTGAACAACCTAGGAAAGGCCGATTGAGGGACGTTTCATTTTTGCGAACTGGAGTCTCCAAAACCACTACACGTGAAACGGCCTTCATCCTCCAAAATCATTATTCTTTAGTTATTCACGGACACCATAACCAAAAATGGGACGCAAATTCATTTGAAATAAATGACTTCGCTCATTATGGCTTGAAGTATACGGACGGCGAGGAAGAGGACTCCAACAACGAGGATCTGGAAGACGAAGAATTCCAACATGATCCGAATGGAGGCCTGAATGGTGTACTTGAGGCTGACATTCCCATTTGGGACGCAAGAGAAAATTGGCTTCGAATTTTCGATGCAAGATCAAACCAAATCCTTCAATCGGCAAAATACCTCATTCCCTGGCTGGAACGTAGCATCAAGAACTATGTACGTTAATTTGAAGCCCCTCTTCACATGTTAACATATCTCACTAACGGCCTAAGTAGAAGGAGCAACATAGTTGGGCTTGGAATCAAGAATCCGACGTCAAAAGAAACCAAGTACCCGAGCTTAAGAAGATTTACGATTGGACTCAACCAACTATCGAGCTTCTGAGCGATCTTAAACATGAATATTCGGAATTGCTCCAGAATTGGGAAACATTCCGCTCTAGGAGTGGAGACATTGGCTACTTTTCCGATCTCAACTCATCAACACCACCTTGCCGGGGCAACAGCTCGTTGCGATCCATAAACGCAGCGTTTGAGGAGCTACATGGCTTTGTGCGAGGACTTGACCACCTGTTGGATTCCTCAAACCGGTCAGCAGCAAATGTAAGTTTTAAATAAATTCTCTCACTAGAATACTCGTCTACCTGCTTACTCTGATATAGCTTCAACTACGCTTGCAACTGCAAAGCTACGACGCAGCACAACATAATGCCAAAGCTGCGGAAGGCAATGCCGAAACCGCAGCGCACAACACACGTACCACAGGACTTACCTTCTGTGTACGTCAATTCTCATACTAGGTCTATAGCATAAGCTAACTATTATCAGATTGTCTCTCCTATCGCTCTCACGACTGCCTATTTTTCTATGCCGCAAGCTGTCATTCCATTCCAAGCCGGTCCGAGAACGTTCTTGATTGGCATATTTGTAGTCGCGGTTGCCCTACAAATAGTATTTCAAGTATCTTCGAGGTGTATACATCTATGGGACAGGTTCTATGTTTCAAGAGAAAAGATGTTTAGTAGACGGGCCTCTGCTGGTGTGTTCGGCTCTCTGCTTATGGGAAATATAGATCTTTCCGAAGATGTTGAAAGAGACAACGGTGTATCCTGAGAGGTTACGTCTTCTGCTTTCTTTTGTTGCATTCATGCGAGCCTTGATGTTTGATTAGCGTTCTCACTAATGATCATCATACGAATCAAACGATACTACTTCTGATGATAATGAGTGTACGACGAAAAGCGTTCTACGTATTAGATACACAAATTTCAAAAGATATTCCAGAGTAGATGAAGAGACATACGATATTTTGTGTTAAATAATCCTCTGAAACACTTTGAAATGATTCTTGAGAGTAAATGTATACCTGTCATCCTGCATGGCGCTGTCATAGCCCAGTCTGCGCTGAATTGCGGTGATTGCTTCCAAAAAGGGAATTGCTACGAGTTTAAAGCGATTCTTCAAGTAATTGATGATTAAAGTGTCCCGCAGACTTTATAAATATCTTCATGCTCTCCAGCACCCGTTTCTTCACATCTTTACTACGAATGACTTGGTTTGGAAAGCCTCCGAATACAGTATCGAAATTGAAAGAGCCAAGAGCTTTCCATATTCCCAAGATGGCATCAGGAGACAGTGGTAACTGATTTGGGTAAGACCACATGAAAGTGAAGCTCAATGTACCACTCGGGCGGTCAATATGGTACAGTCCAGACTGATGCAGTTAGCAACGATGATCTACTGAACCGGAGACTGCAATTGATTACCGGTACGATCATCATGGTATCAGCGATAAAAATCTTGTCGTTCCAATGCAAGATCAAGCTTCCTGGGAAGTGTCCGCCGCATTTTATTGCCGTCACTCCTGGAAGGATCTGCTCTGCCTTACCCCGAATCAACCGCCGGTATTGGTTGGATTCATCAATTCGATTCACCCATTCCTTATCCTCAGCTGAAATATAGACAGCGCAGTTAAACGCTTTCGCCCATTCAATGTGTGTCGTATAAAAGTGAGGATGAGATATCTAGAATCATTTGAGCACCAAAGCAAAGGATTGATGAGAGTCTCTTACGACGATAGCTTTCACACCACCCTTATCATTGATCTTGATTTAGTTTAGCTTCTGAGTAGTCACTCATAACATAACATTCTCGTTCGACTTACATAGTTGATAGTCTCTTCATCAAGAAATGCGACTAGGTCCCACAGGACATTACCATGCGGTGTCTGCAGAAGAAATGATCTTTGACCTATCCCGGCTTTAGGATTTGTCGTGAACCAAGAAATTTGTGAATGCACTTGGTCTTGATGCCATTCATTCTTATGAGACTTGCTTCGGAGTTCTCTCAAAGACGTCCAGCTTTGGCCTGTTGGAGGGACGTATTGCCGAGGATCCTATAGCTTTGGTCAGCAAATTAATGGTTACTAACAAATAGCGAGGAAGATACATCGCAGATCTGACAATTCTTGGGATGAGAGGCAAGAAGTTGATCGTATTGAGTTCCACAAGTCGAACATATCGCCAAATCTTGGCCAGACTCCATAGTTGCTCAGTCTCTTCAGTATCTTAGTGCTGAAGGAGGAGTAGATTTCGAGCACTAGAATAGGTATGAAAGCGTATTCATTTAGAATGGAGTGTGATATTCCAGACCCAAATATTTATAATCCAAAGTTGTGGAGACCACATCTCGTGTTTGGATTGATCTACACCAAGGATCAGACAGCGCTGCATCGAACTCATGAAGCAATGCGTGATACCGAGTAGAGTTTATGGTGAAATAAGACTAAGGATGCATATTAAGAAGTTAAACTGGACTTAGGATGATAATATAGCCTGTAGATTGGAAATCAAAAGCTGAAACCTAAAAGGAGACGTTTCTGTCATGCAGCATTGATCTTCTATGACAATTTCACCTAGATGAAAGAGCTTGGAAGATCGATGTTATTCGCCTTTACAAATGATTTCAATACTCCGAACAAGTATCAACCATTTCGGAATTGAATGACAAATGAATCCGGCTTCAAATTCCGAGAGGACCTCCTCCAAACCCGTAGCTCAATTTTTCCAGTGCTTCACTCAGCTCCTCATCTTCTTTGCTCATTACTTTTGCAGGCGGAAAATTAGCATAACCGAAGTCGAAAGTCCCAAAATCCGGTTCACACATCAATCCTTCCGGCGGAAGTTTTCCATCCTGGAAGTAATTTCTGATCCACTTCGCCATGCATAGACTTGGTGCGCTTAGACTACAATGTCCATCTGCATCTTGAGTAAGAATCGCACTACCAGTAAATCCTTTTGCCATCTTCACAGCGTTTCGTAATGGCGTTACCGGGTCTCGGGAGTTACTGATCCACAGTATTGGATTAGATGTGTTACTCTCTAAGGTGGGAATATACTCCCAGGACGGTCGTACATGCCAATTGGCACAGTCCATTGTGATCTCGCTCCAGGCAGCACCAAGATATTTACTTTGACCCATGAGAGTCAAATACTTCTCATAGTGGCGCTCTGCTGTCCAGTTCGTATGATCAGGAGCGTCTGAGCAAAGGATTGCATGACCTGCTTCCAGGTGTGCTAGATCAGGATCACCGCAATCTTTTCTCCAAGGAGTGCATAATGGACTCTTGCAAATTACACCAAACTGCATTTGCTTAATCGCTGCTATCTCTGCACCGTTTCCTTGATCGAGAGCGGCAAAAAGACGAGCCATGATCGAAAACCAGCCGCGTGGTTGATACAGAGCTGCGCGAACTAACGTCATCACATCGGTGTAAGTGATAATCTCGGGTCCAAACGATCCAAAGGCCGGAACAGGTAAGGGAGAATCTTCCAGTTGGTTCAAAACACGATCAAATATCGTCCGGGAGTGATCTGGTCCGGAACTTCCCCATAGAAGGCACTTCTCTGGTCCAGCAGAATAGCAATCTTCGTGAAATCTTTCTATGATGAGATCGGTGTCTTGAAGATTCGTAAGCCATTCGCCTTTGTAGTAATCTTCAGCGTCCACCACTCCATCCAAAGCAATCCGTTCAAGACGATCTGGATGCATGGAGGCCAGCGTTGCACCCAGCAAAGTGCCATATGAAAAGCTAGTGGTGGTTTAGTTTGATGATATCCAAAGGAATGCGGTCACTTACCCCCAATACAAAACTCTTTCTTGACCCTTACGCCATTTTGTACGTTCAATAATGGCTTGTCGCTCTGAGATTGGTTGCTTCCTCAGCTCTCTTTTAGCACTTTTCTCTCGCCATTCTCCTAAAGCTTCGACGATGGCTATCATATCTTCGACGACAACAGGAGTATTGACAAACTTTCCTACACTATAGTCTTCTGGATCATTCATTCTCTTTGAGCAACCTTCACTAAAAGATTCAATTCTACTCCACACGTAAGGGAATGTAGTATTCGATACGATACCCTCGGTGTGCCTAAGTAATTGCCACAGTATCCGAGACGTGTCATCTGGAAAGCAAGACGTGGTTGGAGTTGTATTATTGATGCCTCTGGGATCAAATCCAATGATATCGAAATACTTGCCACTGTTGCTCATCTTAGGGTCGCTTGGTGAGTCGACAACTGTTTGAGCTTGTCGACCAAGGAAAATAGCAGCAACGACTCCAGAGCCTCCAGGGCCGCCTGGGTTGATTAAGACAGCTCCTCCATATCTTGGATCCGTGACTGGAACTTTGGCTGGTATTCGAATCAGTGCTACGGCTGCCCTCTGTTTGGATTGACTCGAAGGAGACCAATCTAGTGGCACATCCAGCCTTGCACACTCGAAGTTGCCAAAGCAGGGATGGAATTCAAGGCTTGCCGTTGGAGTGATCTTGGTACGGTTAGATCAATGAAGACTGATTTAATCAACTTCAGGACTACAAATATCGTAACTTAGTGGATTTGAAAGCATTTTTTTTTTCATTGTGAAGTCGATGACTGATGAATAGATAGAAGACTCACATCGTCCCAACTGACATGGCTTTCATGAAGATCTTGCACATGTATGGGTTTAGAAGCTATGAGTTTGTATCGGAGAACAAATGCGACTATTCCTAAGAGTCCCAAGACCAATCCTGCACAGAGACGAAGTTTTGAACGAATTTGGGGAGAGGAATTGCCTGCGCGTCGGATCTCCGCCTCCTTAAAATTGGAGAGTAGTAGCGACTTCTCCATGTCACCAGGTCTGTAATCGGAAGTATTAACACATCAAAAAAGATGGAATAGGAACCGGTGCAGAGATATAACAAGCAAGAGATATCAGGCTGCGCCATTTTGCTTCAGGAGGATGCGGTAGTCAATGCCATCGTGCAGACACTAATTGAAGTAGATCCTTGCAAGTGTCGGAAGCCGGGTGTTCGATAAAGCTGCTGCCTGTCACTTTTCCATTCCTACTCCCAGCCGCGGATCAATCCTACGGAGCTTCTAATGTGGAAACTTTTACGAGAGGAGTTGGTGTGAAAGAGCACAATGACGGCGAATCAAAAGCATTAATCAATTCACCATGTGCTTGAAATCTTTATCTTGTATTTTCGGGTCCTACATCAATAGTCTATACGTTAGTGAAGGATAGCCACGAAGCTATCAAAATGCTCCACCGATTGTAGGATTTAAACCACGTAGCTATATCTCCTGCATCTGCTTATCATTATGAACTTTCATCCACCGAATTGCTTTCTTAGAACTAGCATTGTCCTTGTCAACTTGATTGAGATGTCATTTGCTGTCATGAATAGTGTCAATTTCGAGCGAATCGGTCGTTGTCACAGATACTCTACACCAACACCAGCAAACTCGCAATATCGCAACATCTCAACGTTGCCGGAGTCGCAACTTTATTGTCGATCGTAATACCTTTGTAACATTTCTTTGTGATTATCTACGATACATATCAAATAGTCATGAATAACATACTTTTCATCTCCGCTTCTGCTCTCCGCTTCTTTTCTCAGCAGCTCAAAAGGCAAAGCCTTGAATTTGAATTTTGGGCCGTCGCTTTCCAGTATCGACAGGCATCGCGGTGATCAGTTTGCTACTAATAAAAACATAAAAGCTCACCGGTAAATTGCGCATTATTTATTTCTTGCTTGCCTGTAGGTATCCATGCGCACAGCTTACAGCACGTTCATGAGTAGCTAATGGAGTATAAAGCAGCTAGATCCCTTACAATACATTTCCGCTTCTGAAGATTGACTTCTGGAAGGAGTACTCCGAAACAAAGTCACTCAAGATCAAGAGTTGAATAGCTATGAAACTCCTAATGGTATTCGCTACCATTGTCTTTGCTCTCTCGGCAACTACTGCTGCTGCTCGATATCGACCATCATTCACATCACGACCTTGGCCGTCACGACAACAGTGGTCGACGAAACAGCAATGGTCGACACTAGATCCATTACCGATCCGAGATTCATCGCCACCAGTTCCGTCCAGGACGGCTCATGTACTTGATGTCTCTTTGGCTCTGGCAAGTTGTACCGCTAATATTTTGACTGAAACCGTGTTATGTCTGACCAACATTCCCACACTCAGGCGTTACAATGACTGCAACATCCTGTAATTCCGCTCCGCCATATCCAACATGTTTCCGGTCTCCCGTATTGCGTCAGCTTTGCCGTTGATATGTGGGCTTCCGGCGCTTACTACATAGGTGACATGCATGAATTGCGGCCAGGTGCCTACAACCTCCTTGACTGACGGAAGCGGTGAGTTCGGCTGTCGTCCACAATTGATTTTCGAAACTTATGTCGCTTGTAGTTCCAATTCCGACTGAGTGTGAGTAAAAGAGGTAATCCTTGTATACAATACAAGGCTCATTGCCAATGCATCTCTTAAATGAAATGATGGACGCTGTGCTTATGCGGAAATGGTGCAATCAACCAGCCGTTGAAATCTTCAGCGTCTGTCGATAGCATGCATCTAAGATGGAATTGGTAAACAAAACGAAAAGTGATAGTTATTAGACAAAATGATTCCAAAGTTATCAAATCCGCATTGACTTTTCTATCATTTATCCATAGACAAGAATAGGGGTATCCTGAGGACACAGTTACAACAGCCAGAAGCTCCTGGAGCTTAACGTTGCGTAAACTCCTTACTCCCATAGACGTTCAAGTGTAAGGTATGATGACATTACTCAAACAGAAAAGAAAATCGTGTAATCTCAAGTCAAGGTGTCTATGCTTCGGCTTCAACAGCTTCAATCTCTTGAGTGGCGATCTCACCTCCTGCCTTCTCTTCGGCCCAACTACCCCAAAGACCGCGTTTGGCACGTAGTCGAATCGGTCCACCAAGCTCATCTGAACTTTGCTCGACTTTGATGGCATCTTTGGTTGCCAGAACCAGAACCTCAAAGAACATCTTGGTTGCTTCTGTTCGTGTCGTTCTCTTTTCAGGTAGCAGATCTTGAAACAAAACAGATGTGTTGGATCGTTTCGAAGGTGTAGAGCCGTCACTGATTCCCATACCCGAAAATCGATCTCGAAGGAGATGAACTGCATGTCTGGTACCAACACTAATCGGACCTGCATCTGCTGGATGAAGTATTGGTACGGTGGTATCATCAAACGCGTCAAGAGCACCATCATCCATCGGCGGCTCTTCATCTTCGTCTAATGGTCTCACGCCGTCAGAATGAATGCCGATCATATCAGCGTGTGCTCCCGTTTCATCATCATCTGCTTGCGCGCCATCAGTATGTCGTCCGGCCTGTCCTCCAGCGGCCGCATCGTCATCAAGGTACATATCTGCCACACCGCTGTCTCTCTTCCTCTTGAGCTCTCCACTCCGTCTAATAACTTCTACGCTAAGGACGTCACGAAGTTCAGGTGCCCAACCAGCAAGACGACCATCACCAAGGACGTCACTGACAAAAGAACCGTTCTTTTGCATGGTTATGAGTGCAAGTAGTACGGGATCTCGTGGGAGGAAGCTCATGGGTTTGAGGATTTTACTGCGATCATTTTGCTGTGCGCGGATATCAGCAGAGTGGAGTTCGGTTTCGCGGTCCTCAGCGAGGAGTTTACGTCTCTTTTGGCGCTGATGAGCAGCTTCATGTATAGAATCGTCGGGAATTTCAGAGAATTGGCGGAATGTAGTTTCACCGTCACGATCTGCCACTAGATGACCATCGGAGGGTGGAGAAAGCGTGCCATGATCGCGATGAAGTCCTGGTATCGCTGTTGTATCACCTTCAGGAAGAAGTGCAATGTCATCCATGTCAATGTCGGCAAGCCGCGTCTCGGTTGTTGGATTGGTAGGAAGAGGTTCATCACCGAAATCTAGAGGAAGATCATCGTCGTAGAGCTTCATGCTGTCGTCTGGTACATCTCTGAGCACTTCAGAAGGACGTTCTTTCCTGCCCAATTCGACGCTCGGAAGTGTTGTATCACCAAGATCCAAATCGAGTGGCTCATCTTCAAGCATCAATTGTCGCTCAGTTCTGTCGGAGTGATGTACACTATCGGTGATGAGACTTTGAGTTCCCCAATCGAGCATTGTCGGGTCTTGAGTGCCGCGTACCAAGTCCAGTTCTCCAAGCAATAGAGCAGGATCTGGCATTGGCGCAAGAAGATCGAGTTCGGTGAGCGCGTCGGGTAAGGTAAGCATGGCAGAATTCACGACGTGTGATTGATCCGCTGGCAAGTCGACATTACCAGGCCGGAATGCCATCTTAATCTTGAGTAAAGCCTCATTACAATCGTCGAGCAGGTATTTGGCCTTTTTGCTGTAGATGCGCACGACACCGAGAAGCAGTTGACCACTCAAGCGGAGCGCCATAGGAGCTGAACCTTGATCGACGATTGCTTCGATACTATTCTCAAGGTTGACAGTCACGTAATCCTTCTTGCCCATCTTGCGCTCGAGGTTGGCGGCGAGCCAGACGCGAGCCAGCGGCCCGGTCTTTGACAGCAGCGCTTCCGAGTAGAACATGATTGATGTATCGTGATTTCAATAAGTCTTGACGTCGTGTCAAACGAAAGAATACGGGAGTGGAGGGTCTGTTTAGAGGCGGATTCGGACCTCTTTGGCGTGTTGTTGTTTTGAAGACGCGCCTTGCCTTCGGATGAAAGCCGTGGCGCAACACGCCTCGAAGGAGTTTGGAAGGCTGTACAGTGAAGCAAGCAAGAAGTTCAAGCTGCGCGACGCGAATGAAGATAAAATCAAGCAAACTGCAATGTGTGGCTCAGTAATAGCAGTGGATGTAGAGACAAAAGGACGAAGGAGTTGGCGGATTCTGAGAGAAAGACAAAAGCGAGTGGCTGGTAAGTCATCGCCTCAGGCCCCAACCTCGTCCTCCCCTGGATGCCTTGTGCCAAGGCTGAGGATGCAAGGCTCAAATTCCTATCCTTGCATTACCTTACGTTTACAAAGTGAAGAAGACCAGAAACGTCGGCGGCTTTCAACAGAACAGTCCAGCTTTCCAGATCGCGGGATTGACGACTACAGTCAGTTCGAACCTCCTCTGCGACCGTCGTTACCTCCTATACCACCTACCTCCGAGTCCCAATTACCCGAGCAACCCTGTCAAGTCTCGATTACCTCCCAAGCCGTCTCACTTCTCTACTAGCTACGGACACGAAACGACTCGCATTTCTGCAGCTGCCACGAAGTCTTCTCGAGCCCTTCTTCTTCTGCCTTCTTTGATATGAAGTTGTGCATTCTGCGGTAGCCTGCTTGGGCACTCACATTCTACTTCAGCCTGCGTTCTACGGGCTTCTCTTCCGCTCCGGCAAGTCACCGAAGACTTGTGACTCGTACTCATCATGTCGCGGAATTCTACTCCTGTTCTTCCTATGTACGAAATCTCTCCGGCACCTCCGAGATCCTCTAGTCCTTCGAAACCCAAGACTACCTCTCCTCCATCGCGATCACGCTCTCCGCGGCCACGAGCACCCGGCGGCTGTCGACAACTTACAGCCGATTTCTCTTTGCTCACTCCCAAAGAGACTGCACTACGGCTGAATTCCTCACTTCGACATGGCCTCACTCTTTCAGAGGCAAACACGCGAATCCTCGACTACGGTACTAACGAACTTCCTCATGCCGAATCTGAACCTCTCTGGAAACGCTTTCTCAAACAGTTCCAGGAAACGTTGATCCTCCTGTTGCTTGGATCCGCGGCAGCATCATTACTTCTCGGAAACACCTCAGATGCGTTCAGTATCGCGTTTGCAGTCTTTCTCGTCACAACCGTTGGATTTGTGCAAGAGTACAGGTCAGAAAAATCTCTGGAGGCATTGAACTCGTTGGTACCTCATTTCGCACACATTATCCGAGGCGGCGCAAGCTCAACCAAGAAAGAGAATGGAGACATTGAATTTGACACACTAGATACAGAAGAATTGAACGCATCGCACGGTGCTGCTGCTACGATTCCGGCTGCTGATCTTGTACCAGGTGATTTAGTTCTTTTTCACACTGGCGATCGCATCCCAGCCGACATCCGAATCACTCAGGCTGCAGACCTCACCATCGATGAGTCCAATTTGACTGGCGAAAATGAAGCCGTCTCTAAAACCCCGGACCAGCTTGTCCGTTCTACTCAACATCAACGTAATGTGAGCGCTGTGGAAACTCCATTTTACGCTTCCGAAGCAACTGGTACCGTTGGTGCAGATATGCGACTTCATGATCAATGCAACATTGCTTTCATGGGTACGCTGGTGTGTTCAGGATATGGTCAAGGTCTTGTTATAGGCACTGGCACAAATACCGAATTCGGTGCAATCTCCGCCTCACTCCAAGATATTGAAAGTCCGCGAACTCCTCTTCAAGAAGCAATGGGTCAGCTTGGAAAGGAGCTAAGCTATGTATCCTTTGCTGTCATCGGTTTCATTTCAATCGTTGGCTTGTTGAGAGGTTGGAAAGTTCTCGACATGTTCCAGATTGGCGTGTCTTTGGCTGTTGCCGCGATTCCAGAGGGACTTCCAGTCATCGTTACTGTCACATTGGCACTCGGAGTACTTCGCATGTCCAACAAGAACGCAATTGTGAGAAGACTACCCAGTGTTGAAACTCTCGGCTCTGTAAATGTTGTCTGCAGTGACAAGACCGGTATGAAACGATCTATATCCAGATCTCTGATAAATACTAACCACCATACAGGTACCTTGACCACCAATCACATGACCGTCACGAAAATTTGGCATTTCGATGGTCAAGGTCCTATTGAAATTGCTCGGAAGCAAGGTATGCTTACGTTGGACCCAGCAACTAGAACCATTCTGCGCATCGGAAATATCGTCAACCATGGTCGTTTGATCGATGGTCACAACAACAATTCCTCTTCACAAGTTTTGTCATCCATGTTAAATGAGGATACTTCAAGCACCAAGAGTCGTTGGGCAGGACAACCCACAGACGTTGCCTTGTTGGACCTCATAGATTCCTTCGAAGAAGAAGACGTGCGGCCTCGAGTCGGTACTCGTCTGTTTGAAACTCCGTTCAGCTCTGAGAGGAAATGGATGGGAGTCGTCATTAAAGGTTCCGACTCCACAGGCTCAAGCATCGCTTACATCAAAGGCGCGGTCGAAAAAGTACTCAAGAGATGCGACACATACATCACCAGCGATGGACGTGAGGTGGTGCTTGACGAAGCTAGACGGCAAGAAGTCCAACAAGCTGCTGACAGTATGGCTCAAGAAGGTCTTCGAGTCCTTGGATTTGCAAGCGGTTTCGTCAAAGAGCCACAATCGTCCACCAAGAACAATCGCCTGACAACACCGTTACAGAGCCCACTCAAGGCTGAAGGACCCAGTAATGAAGCAATATACGGAGGTCTAGCCTTTGCTGGTCTTGTCGGTATGAATGATCCTCCGCGTAAAGGAGTCGATCGCTCCATTCGACGTTTGATGGCCGGCGGTGTGAAAGTCATCATGATTACTGGTGACGCTGAGAACACAGCAGTTGCAATAGGTCGAAAACTTGGTATGCCTATTGCTCAGTCTTCCCTTGGTCATTCTATCCTCCGTGGTGAGCAGCTCGACGCCATGACTGAAGAAGAATTGTCACAAGCCATCTCCACCACCACCATTTTCGCCCGCACGTCTCCGGAACACAAACTTAAGATCGTAAAGGCTCTTCAGGCACGTGGAGATGTCGTCGCTATGACTGGAGATGGCGTGAATGATGCTCCGGCTTTGAAGAAAGCAGATATCGGTATCAGTATGGGCAAACTTGGCACTGATGTTGCCAAGGAGGCTGCCGATATGATTTTGACCGATGACGACTTCAGTACCATCCTCAACGCAATTGAGGAAGGTAAAGGCATATTCTACAACATCCAGAACTTCTTGACATTCCAGCTTAGCACTAGTGCTGCCGCACTCAGCTTGGTTCTTCTTGCCACCTGTCTTGGATTCAAGAATCCATTAAACGCAATGCAGATCCTCTGGATAAGTTGGTCTCCCTTTTGGATATTGTTCTTTCTTGATCACTGACAGTCATAGACATCCTTATGGACGGCCCACCAGCTCAATCTCTCGGAGTCGAACCGGTGGATCCTCTGGTCATGAGCCGACCTCCACGTTCCAAAAAAGAACGTGTACTAACCCGTCCACTCATCCAACGCGTCCTCACCCAGGCATTCGTCATCACACTTGGAACACTTGGCATCTACATTAGAGAGATGGCTATCGACGGTGTTGTCACTGCCCGCGACACAACAATGACCTTCACGGCTTTCGTTCTGTTTGACATGTTCAACGCACTTACCTGCCGCTCCGAAGGGAAACCTTTCATGCGTGGTGAGATGGGACTTTTCAAGAACAAAGCTTTCAACGCTGCGGTAGGTGCTAGTTTGTTAGGACAAGCTTTTGTGGTATATCTACCATTCCTCCAGCGAGCCTTCCAAACTGAGGCTCTGTCTTTCGATGATTGGGTTTTCTTGATACTTATAACTAGCACCGTGTTCTGGGTCGATGAAATTAGAAAGCTGTATCGCACATGGCGACCCGGCCGGCTACCTGGGTACGGCGCTATTGTGTGATTGTGTAGCATTTTACATTAGATACAAACATACTGCATCTCAACTAGCATTTGGATATGATTATTTTTGTTTAATTGGTCATTTGCATGTGAGCTTTCATTTTCTCTTACGTTTTGAACTACTATCAACAGGCACATCGAGAAGCCGATAAATTACTTGCTTCGCTTTCTCCGCTTCTGCACTCTGACCAAGCTCCCAAAGCATTTGGCCAACAAACCACATCACTTTGCCTTGCTGACCCTTTGTCTTGATGGCTTCAACCATAGATCCGTTTTCTTGTATCAAGCTTTTCGCAACAGCCTCATACTCTTCGTCAGGAATATCTGCCAGTGTCATATTCTCCTCTTGAACAATGGTATCGACGCTGCGAGGATCGCCGTAGAAAATCATTTCGAGTATTTGTTTCGCTGATCGAGTTGTAATCTTATCTGTCAGCAAATATCGAAGTAGATCCGCCAACTTCGAAGTCGGCACTAGGTCTGCAGACCAAGAAGACTCGGATTTGGTGAAAAGGGCGCCAAGTTCGTGAAGCACCCAATTGCCGACGATCCGTCCCAAATCATTAGGAATGGAAACACCCGGATCAGAGTTGCGCAAATCTTCAACCAAGTCAAAGTAGTACTCGAGACGTTCTACTTCGTCATGAGCAAGAAGTGTCTGCGCATCTTTAATAGTCAATCCAGCTTTGGTGAGATCCGTCAACATATCATCTGGCAGCGGTGAGAGATTCTTCCTCAAATCCTCGACAAGCTCATTAGATATGATCAAAGGTTCCAAGTCTGGATCGGGCATGTACCGGTAGTCGACCTCTCCCTCTTTACCTCGAAGCTTCTCTGTTTCTGTGCTTCCAAGAGTCCACCTCCTAGTCTCACCTTCAACAACGCCGCCAGACTCCAAGACTCTTATCTGGCGATCTCTCTCTGCAATGATTGCATCTTCCACAGCCTTGAAACTGCTGAGATTCTTGATCTCTGTACGTTGTCCTAGACCAGCAATTCCACGGTATTCACCATGTCCACGTTCAACACCACCACCTTCGGCGTTGCGACGACGAACGGAGACATTTACATCTGCACGTAGTCCACCAATCTCCATGCCTGCCACGCATGCATCTACAGATCTGAGTATGCTCTGTATTTTCCTTACACATGCCGCAGCCGTAGAGGGATGGTGGATGTGAGGAAGTGTAATGATTTCGATGAGAGGATGAGAGGCGCGATTGAAATCGAGTAAATAGTCCGACGATGACTCTACGATGGTCTTCGCGGTATCTTGCTCCATCTGAACTTGAGTTATCCCGATCGTGATCGATTCGCCGTCCTCTGCCGCGATACCATCGTGGCGGAATAGTGTGATATGACCGTCTCGCGCAAACGGTTCTATGCACCAGCGTCAGATTTCTGAAGTTCGTCACCATAAATTCAAACATACCATAATACTGTGTAATTTGGTATCCATTTGGCTGGTCCTGATAAAAGTAATGCTTGCGGTCCCATCCACTCCGTCTCTGGATCTTGCAGTTCAGTGCTAACGCTGAGCGTAAAGCTGGAAGGAGTGTCGCATATTGAAAGTGCGGTTGTGACCCAGGATATGCGAGATCGAAGAGTGCAATGTTGCTATTGGGTTGAGAATCTGGTCTAGAAGAAGCGAAGGCATCAGAAAAGAGCTTTCGAGACGTGTTGAGCTCGGCATGAATCTCAAGGCCAACTGTTAGCTCCCACTGAGAAAGATCTACGCCATTCTTCTTTATGGAACTTAGTTTGGCTTCGCGTTTGAGCCGTTTTGCCTCCTCTTTGAGCTCTTTTCGCAGCGGAACTACCTCCTGTTCGAGATGTGCATTGTGGTTCGCGTAAAATGGCCTTCGGATGAACGCAGAAAGCGGATACGAAGGATTAATGGTGAGAAGAGCGTGGCGCCGAGGATTACATCGTCGAAGGGAATTCATATGCGACGTGGCATTCCGTCAGGTTGAGTATTGGAAGCTGAAAGATAACTCTTCGAGATGGAGCAACGTTTTGCCGAAGTTGACGATGGGACTTTATTGTCATATGTTGTACGAATATGCCGGGTAGTTTAACGTATCATGGAGAAGTTGAAAGTCTGACGTATGTGGAATACTCTCCAATCGCATGGACTTACGATATGTCTAGGTATTTGGAGATGATGTAACTCTCTCAGTGATGATTCGCGAATTATCTCAATCGTCTTCTGTACCACACCAAGAGTCGATCCCGACATCCTTGAAAACTCTTCTCGTCACACTTTCTTTCACTTTTCCTCTATATTAGTAGCCTTTGGTACGCAAACTACTCCCAAGTTGTTCGTACTTTACTCTCTTTCTCCTAGTCATGGCTTCTTCTGCGCCGACAGCGTCTGATCACTTTCGTGGAATTGTGGATATGGGAAGGTATGTCGAACTTTGATTGATATACTCGTTTTGCGCCTACTTTTCGCTCGTAACTTAGTCTGCCGTAATGAACAATAAGTTTTCAACTCTTCATCCTAAATCTTCGACTCCCTCCCGTTGTTGAAATGGTTCTCTCTTCCGACCGACGAAAAGTTCAAACCCAAAATCTTAGGATACCCGCTCATAGATCACAATTACAGAAATATCACTCTAACAAGTTATTAAAGTAACGGCATCCGCTTTTCTATCACCAATCTGTCACCTCCTACAACTCGAATCATGCCAACTCTCTACCAAGATCGTGTAGGCATCTCACTTTATGACGCACAATTCCGCACTGGACAAAAGGCACCAATACCGGAGTCAGTAACCAAAGACGTAGTCCAATCACTACTACGCTTTAAGAGCACATGCCATGATTTTGGTGTACAGGACACAAATGTCAGGATCGTTGCAACTGAAGCCACTAGGCAAGCCATCAACTCCGAAGAATACAGAAGTCAGATCGAGAGTGCCACAGGATGGAAAGTCGAGATGTTACCAAAAGAGGAAGAAGGCAGAGTCGGTGCAATGGGAGTAGTAAGCAGTTTCAGTACGGTGAAAGGTCTCATGATGGATCTAGGTGGCGGAAGCACACAGATCACCTGGCTGATTGCTGAGAGTGGCGAAGTAGAAATGAGTGAACGCGGATCTGTGAGCATGCCATATGGTGCAGCTGCCCTATCTAGAAGGTTGGAAGAAGCCCAAACTTTGGGCGGATCGAAGCTGGCCGAATTGCGGAATGAGATTACGATGAACTTGAGAGACGCCGTCAAAGAGATTCAAATTCCAAAGGAAATTTCCGATTTGTCCAGTTCTCCCGGAGGTTTACCATTATATCTTTCAGGAGGAGGGTTCAGAGGATGGGGATTTGTACTCATGTCACAACATCCCGTCCAACCATACCCAATCCCAATCATCAACGGCTTCAAGACGTCAACAAAGAACTTTTACAATACTGAGATGGTCAAAACCGCGGTTTCCAGTAGTGATAACCTCTTCCGAGTTTCAGAACGTCGAGCTTCACAAGTACCTGCCGTCGCTCTTCTCGTCACATGTCTTCTAGAGGCACTACCTGCTATATCGACAGTACATTTCGCACAAGGAGGAGTTCGAGAAGGATCTCTCTTCTCTTCTTTCCCTCCAGACATAAAGCATCAACATCCTCTCGTTACTGTAACTGAACCGCATCGCAGCAAGTCGGCGTCCACTTTCGCAGAAGACATCTTCAAAGCAATGCCGTCAGTAGACAGCAAACAAATTCCATCCAGCATCACTCAGCCTCTCCTTACCGCCTTCGCTCAAGCAATGTTCATTCATAACGATATGAACAAAGACATTCAGTCTGCCTCGGCACTTCGGAGTACAACAACGGGGGTCCTGGCTTCCGTACACGGTGCAGACCATGAAGATCGCGCAATGTTAGCAATCATGCTTTGTGAGAGGTGGGGAGGAGTCGGCGCTCTAGCTCCAGGCGACGAACAATTTTATCGCCGGCTGATTTCGTTAGTCGGTCCGGAAGTCACTTGGTGGTGCTCTTACTTTGGCAGGGTAGGAAGTTTGCTAGGAGAGATATACCCCGCCGGTATAGTCAGTCAGTCTAAAGTGACAATCAATTCGCTGTGGGTTGAGGAACATTCAGATGGTAAGAAAGGAAAGAGGCTTAAAATTAAGCAAATGACAACCTCTAACAGTCATTCAGCTCATAGGACGGCATTTGAAGTTCAAATTGATTTTGGAAAAGACGAAGCGGCGATGATACAATCAATTGGAGTGAAGAAGTCTATCAAACAAATTGAGAAAATCGGTAAGAAGAAGAACTGGCCAGAAGGGCAAAGCGGTCATAAAATTGCATTGGTCGTGAAAAGTGCCGCGGCTGGAGGCATAGTCAATTTGAAAGATGATGGGATGGAACTGGAATTTGTTTGAGGCCGGTTAAAAGACTGCTTCAACGGGATCAAGGATGGGTCAACGTCTATACAACATCAAGTTAGCATTAGATCCAACGTCGTAAAGTTACTGGTGATACCATATCCACGTCGAACCTACTATGCATTCAACTACGAGTTTCTGCACAGTTTCCAGCATCAATGTCCACTTCCGAAACTCAACTATTTGCAACTTGTGCTGTTATTTTGACCGTTATTGCTTTCGTTGAGGAAATTCTTTGATTTGCAGGCCACAGTTATAGTCGTAGTAGGTTTGTAACCTACTATATTTAGTCGGATCGAAGGGATTAACCTAAGCTCTGGGATATTACAGCGCTTAATGCTTCGCTCTTCCTGTGCAAGGTTTCGGGTTCGGAGCTGAAGATTATTTACAGTCTGCGGCGCCTACCTATCGTAATAAGGGACTGCACGTTTTCGCTTTCGCTTTCGCTTTCGCTTTCGTTAGAATGCGCCCATTGCGTCAGCTTTAAGGCACTTTGATTTTAGGATATTTCAGTTAACGAGATGACAAAGCGATCCTTTTGTGTTGAATAAGATTAAGCATCTATGTCAAGGGGCGGAAACGCTGTTCGGTGGCGATACCGTTACGAACCAATCGTTGTGAAACGAAGCAGTTTGCAAAACTCGCAGCTGAGCTACAAATCTCCACCAGTCCTAACTACAAAGCCGGCACAATCAACACTTATTGCATGCTTTTGGCCTAGAAGTCTTTTGTGTTGTGATATTTTCACTCTTGAGAACCTTGTCTGTATCCACCCAACCGTACTCTAATGCTGATTTCAACTGGATAGAATCCTCGTCTTTCAGGATCGCCGCGCCTCCTGTGGCATGTCTGCGGCGAAAGACTGGCAACGGCCTTGAAGTTGAATTAGGATCAAGGCGATGCAGCATCCCGGATTCGTATTTTATTTCCAGCCCAAGTTTTAGAAGTTGGATCCTGGGTCTCAGCCCGATCGTCTATAAATTTAAATGCGAGATTTGCCGACTAGGTCTTTCATTCATCTTCATGTCTGTTCCTCTTCTGGTTGCTCCTGTCTCTTGACTTGTCAACTATTTCTCGAAAATGAATTCATTCTTGCGCTGCATTTCCGTTGCCGCACTTGGCTTAATACTAGCCAAAGCACAACCTTATGTCACTCTTCCCGCAGGAACAGTTCACGGTACAACGTGCTCCAACGGAGCAAGTGCTTTTTTATCAGTTCCGTTCGCTATTCCACCGGTTGGAACCCTCCGATGGACGTCACCACAAGCATACAATGAGACCTTCCCAGTGGGTGGGTATAATGCTACTACGAAAGGCGCAGCATGCATTCAGTTTGGAACTGAGTTTACCGAGGGCGGGCCAATTTCTGAAGACTGGTGCTTATTGTTTTCGCCTATGCATCGTAGATAACACTAACAGGCAATCTTAGCCTATACCTCGATATTTGGGTTCCACCGAATGTAACCAGTACTTCGAATCTCCCTGTCAAGGTCTGGATATATGGAGGAGGTAATCAAGGTGGTGGCATCCAGGATCCATTGTATGATGGCTGCAATCTCGCAGCTCATGATACTCTGCTAGTCTCCATCAACTATCGAATTGGCCCGTTAGGTTTCTTCACTCTAGCTAGTGCTGGGATCGCTGGAAATTTTGGTATTCAAGATCTCATTCTTGGATTGGAATGGGTCCAGTCAAATATTGCCGCGTTCGGAGGAAACACCGTAAGTCTCTTGTTGCCATTCTCTGATCACTTCATAGAGATGATGCTGAGTATACTGTAATAGGAAAATGTTGTCGTATTCGGTGAATCGGCGGGAGCCTCGAATACTTTCCTGCTTAGTACCTTGCCGAAAGCCACTTCGCTCTTCAAAGCAGCCATTTGGGAATCTGGAGCTGGTCCACAACTTGCTACTCCAGCCATCGCAAATAATCTAGGAGCAACTTTTGCGACCAGTCTCAACTGTAGTACTACAGATGTAAGCACTCACCTTTTATTTCTCGTTCATCGTGAGATAAGTCGGCTAACTACTAGATAGGCTGCATGCCTTAGATCAATATCAACAACGGCTTTGCAAGCAGCTGCACCCGAAGCAGCAGACGCAATTATCTACAGCGGTCTCAACCCTACTGACATGCAACCGTACGTTGATGGGGTTACAATTCCCGCGCAGCCTTGGTCCATCGGCCCAAAGGTTCCCATGATCTTTGGCTCTAATGCCAATGAAGGTGCTCTCTTCGCACTTGGCACCTATGACTCTGCTACCATTTCTGAAGCTAACTACACTTCCTTCCTCGCCGAAAACTTCGGCCCAGCAGCCTCCATTGTCGCAAAAGAGTATCCTTTAACTCTACCCGCATTCGACTCCACAGGTTTTCCCGAATTCGCAGCCATTAGCACAATCATCACTGAAGCGCAATTCCGTTGCCCTGCGTACCAAGCAATGCTTAAAGCACAATCGAACAACATCCCGGTCTATACGTACCTTAACTCGCATACTCCTCATTGCCAATGGCTTTCTACGCTCCCAGCGGCGGCAATCCCTTATGTAGGCGCGACGCACACTTCCGATATCCCGTACATCTTTGGGAATGGCGTTGGCCTGCCTCTGCCTGGTGGAAATTGCAGTTTCACTGCGGCAGAAGATGCGATTAGTGAAATTCTAATAGCGGCTTGGACCGCTATGGCAGTTTCTGGGAATCCGAGCGTGCAAGGTGGCTTGCAATGGCCGCAGTGGAACAATACCGCGAGTTTGGGCGTTAATATTGTAAATACGACGACTGTAGGTGTTGTGGATTACTCACAGTGTGCATTTTGGGATATGATTGATAATTTGTACTTGAACTTTACTAGTTCGGGTGCTAATGGGACGAGTGGAAATGGTAGTACGAGTACCAATGGGACGAGCGGAAATGGTGGAGGTGGGAAAGCAAATGGGTCTGAGAGAGGAGTTGAAGTGCAAGTTTGGGGATTGATCTTAGCTGTTGGGATCGCGTTTTCGGTTTTGATGAGCTAGCTGATTGAGAGGTAAGTAGTACAATCATTGTCGACAAGCTTCATATTGTTAGGTACATTCTTTCTGGGACAGGCTCCCATTCATTTTGGCAGTCGCACTCTACTGTTGGTTCTGTTGACCAAAGGTGTTTGTTCGAATAAGTGTAGTCGTCCACGACCTTAAGGGTTGAAATTGTCCTCACTTGGTAAAATCATTGTACCTAATAGCTTCTAAAAATCAATTCTTAGCACTACTATCAGTTGCAATTTGACCGTTCTCTTCCTATCCACATCATTCCGGTCTATACCCGTCACGACTTGCTACAAAACCTTCCACACCATCTCCAAATCCTTCCCATCCTCTGAATTCATCGAGAAATTTCACTGCAGCCTTCAAGTAGAAACCATTCTTCTCACCGTATGCCTCATCAAAGGCTTTGGGAGCGCGCACAACCTTGAAGAAGTGCGAGTCCAAGACCCACTTATTGGCCAACGCAGTACGCACCACCCAGTCCCAGTCTCGGCCATCCGGTTTGACGGACTCAATACCTTCCATTCCAAATTCTGGCCTTAGTTGCGCAATGTATATCACAATTGCGAACAGGGCATACTGCCTAAGGACTGCTTTATGTCGTTCCGCTGGTATGTAATGCCATAGGACTCGAAGAGCGTGAGCTACGGTCATCAGATGAATATGAAAGAAATCAAATGACTTCTCTGTATCACCGTCGCTGATTGCTAGTAGAACGGACAAATCACAGCATTGTTCGAGCTGTTGGACAGGATCTACCACCTCCCAAGCATTCCAATGTTCCAAAACCTCTTGGAACCGATTTTGGAAGATTGGTCCCAAATTCGTAATCCCGGCAACAGCCAAGAGTCCGTCGAAACGGGTATCGGTACGTACACGCTCGATGACATCTGCAAGAGACTTGGACTTGTAAGTTGAGCTGTCAGGAGGTTCATGATCTATCAGACCATGAACCTCAAAAAGTTCGGTACATCCGAGGCTTAGAGCTTGTGTTCCAACCTCTTTACTCTGAAATTCATAGGCGTAAGCGAGATGTATGAAAGGATGGCCAACTGTCTTACGAGTTAGCAATGTACAGTAAAGAAAACCGAAAGTCAAACGTACGGCCTCCTGCGAAACCATTGATTATAGGCTCTGTGGTGGCGTAGAGGTATTCGTCATGCACACTCCTCCAATCGCCATTTCGTTCTTTAACTTCCTCATCAAAGAAGTCAACATATGCAACGGTATAGCTATCAATACTATGAGCGAAATGATTCACCAATGCCTCTTTAGTTGCGCATACCTCTTCTGATTGAAAAAATCTCGCCAATTCTTCTTCGAAATCTTGTCGCCACGGATGAAGTCCTCATCGACCTTCAGTAAGGTGCTTGTCTCTTGCTCGTAGCATCTCTCCAACAATTCGCTACTTGCACCAAGTGCGTAAGCTGATCCAAGAAGCTGCAAACAGAATCAGCCAATGCCTTGAACATCCAATGAGAATGTTCGAAAGCTCAAGAGGAGCATACATGAGGAAGATGGCTGGGTAAGATCAACTTTGGATTACGAAGTGGTGCTACTGTGACGTGACCTTGTTTAAGTAGGCGATTGAGAGTTTTGGTTCGTTCGTCCGACAGTTTGGCAACATCGTATGTTGGAACAGGCTTTAAGGTGGTATGCCCTGAAGGCTCTGGAAGGCGAACTGTAGCTATGCTGCCGTTCATACTGGACATTGCGAACAAAGATTCAGTTACGCGAACTACCGTGGATGTACAAATACATTGCCGATAGATGAAGTGCTGCGTAACGCATCAAGATATAAGCCGAAGATTCGACATGTTGGGGGCCTCTCTGTTGTTGTCAGTCCCGCCATCGACTCTAGATGGTGTCTACCTCAAGATGATTGGTAAATGGTATGTGTGAGATGGGCATCTATCTCTCCGAACCTTACAAATGTGGTGTTATTCCATCTCCGCACCTGGCACCCTGAGTATGAATATCTTGGCCCCAACGTTCTGTCCCGCATCATGTCCCGTCCCACAAACACTACACTAATCGCTCGTCTCGCTCAGCTTAACAGGGTAAGAGTAGGGCAAAATACACAAGCGTGCATCACAGTACGAATGGTGGCGTCGGAGAAATATCGTATGTTCAAAAATGCTGCTGCCTGAAAAGCGGGACACTATTAAATCCGGCTTGGCTCAGTGCATTGAGAAGTGCCTTAGGTAGAAGTATTTCAAAAACTTACTTCTGGTCTTAGATTTGGTACAGCTTGGTATTGATTGTGGTATTAACACGTTCGATCGTAATCCACTTCACCTATAACTATCCAGCAACTCCTTGTCGTTCATCACAGCTTTCCTTCTGCGCTATCATGACCACATATATCCGCATAGTTCAAATTTTGGGCATCACAGGAGCGGCATGGCTCTCAGGTGTGTTTCTCTGCATGTCTTTCCATTACATTTTCTTCAGCTCTTCTAGGCTCAAGAAGTGATCTTGTTCGATGTTTCGAATGAAGATAATGTGCTGAGTTTTGAATGCGCAGGTAACATTGCGTCCGTGTCTGTACTTACAGTTCCGGCATTAAAGCGATCGCACTCCCGCGATGGAGTTTCATCCGAATCTCTCGCTAGACAATGGTTATGCATCTACGGAGTCGGCAAGTCCCAGGCCCCTCCAGTCGCATTGGTGACATCGGCATGTCTTGCCTATCTCGCATGGTCTTTCAGAGAAGGAGGCCAGCTCGGTGAAGGGATGCCAAAGAACACAGCCTGGCTCTATGGGGCGGCAGCGCTGCTCACCCTCGGAATCGTACCATACACCCTTATCCTCATGAGTCATACCAATAATTTGCTTTCAGCAAAGGCGGCACAAGCTCTTGAGAGTCGACAAGAAGGAGCAACGATTACGTTTGATGGCAATGAGTTTTCTAAGCTTTTAAACCGATGGGCTAACTACAATATTGTCCGAAGTCTTTTGCCGTTGTCAGGCGCTATCACTGCGCTCGTAGCAGTTGTGGGATAGGTTTCATGGGTTGTTTCGTGATCTGAATTGTGTGTACGCTTGTATAGTAACTCATGAAGGCTCTTCTCTCTAGAGATCAAATCAATAAACATTCAAGGAACTTCTTAGACATCAGAAAGTCATCGTGCAGATGAGATTTGGGAATAACGAATAAATAGGCAGCTTGCTGACGTTACTGGACGCTGTATCAACCGGATTAGAAAAGTTTCGACTTTTTCTTACTCAAATCCACCGCTGCTTTTTATTTCTTACTGTAATTGTGCAGAATTACTTACCATTATACAGATATCAAACCCCTAAGATGGTTAAAAACTCATGCATTGGATGCGTATTGCACAGTTTCAAATGTTAGAGAGCTATGCTTTGTTGATATACAAGCTACTATGCTCCACTTCTTTAATCCAGAGCTTCCAAGGTCGTCCTGATGACCAGTGCGTCATTTGAGACGCCGCTGTTGCCTCCTCCTCATCAAGATACTTTGGCGCTATCGTGTTCTTAATACCTTGATAAGCACTCTGTGTGACAAGAACCATTGATTGAATTGAGGCGTTCTTTTGGGTGTATACGGCACGCAATACACACTCTTCCATATTGGGAGCGATTACCGTCATACCATGACCTCGCATCAACACGACCGCATGGTCGATGTTTTCGGTTTCACCCTTTGACTTAGCCAAATGGTTAGCCAAGACCTCTCCAAGACGGGCATTTCTAATCAATAGATCTCGAATGTCGTCAGCCTGATAGAAAGCAGAGATATCAAATACTGGCGTTGATGTCCCTGCAGGTGGTCAGCTGTCATATTTCGCTATTAAGAGAAACGTTGTTCATGTCTCACACACCGAGAAACCCAGCCATATGGAAACAAGCTTGCAATGGGACTCCTACATGGTGTCAGTCTTCGGCATCAAAACGTTCAGCAGGTCCAACCTGATATGCCGTAGGGAATGACAGAATCTGCATGACTGTGAATCACAGCGTGGACTGTGGGATATTTCTTGTATATTTCGCTATGGATATATCGCTCCACATAACCATCCGTCATGGATGCATCTATGGGTGTTGCATCGGACACTCGATAGTCGACCAGATCTTCCGGAGAGCAGACTAGTGCAGGCGCGATCTGTCGTGGCATAACAAAGAGATCAGGCTTCGCGATATGACGAATAGATAGGTGACCATATGCATCTAGCACGCTGTAAATAAGTAAGCTGTAACTCCAAGTTAAAGAAATGTTAAACATTGCACCTGTGATAGTGAAGGATGTGGCATGCTGAAATGAATTTACGAGCTATATCATTAGGTAATGAAGTCCTAGGTGAAGACGGCTTTGCCATTTCAACAAGACTTTAAGTGATTAAACTGTAGATTGTGCGATATCTGTGTCTGGATGGCAGTACGCTTATGAAGTCTGTGGCGTTAAATGATGATCTGGTCGATTGACGGGTAGGATGCAACGAACCATCGACTTCCTACGCCGAAAACCTGAAAGGTGCGCAAGGCGAATGCAATAAACCATGGCTGAAAATAAGTTACTGTAACTTTGGTGTTCTGTCATACAAGATCATGGTGTCTGATGAGGAAAAATGGGTTCGTCCCGCATCTTCTCCGCAACTTTAACAACGCATGCCCTATTCTCAAGCCACAACTAGGCTGGGATACGTCCCATGAAAGACGCTATTTCAATGCTTAATCCCATTTTCCAACCGCAATATCTTAAAGACAACGGCCGAACGCCGGCGATGGTCGGCGGTCCCGCAAATCTCCTCAAAGCCAAGTCGCATGATGACAGGATCAATAGTTCTAGATATGTTCATCAGGCAAAACCCGTCTAGTAAAAGTGTACAGAAAGCTTCGTTGATGTGTAGTGAATGCGTACATTGCTCCCGTTGAGCTGGAGTGCTAATGTCCTCTAGGAAGGCAGGCTCCAGTCTAATCCATTTCACACTTCGTCTGATAAAGCCTTTCCGGTTTACATTGTGCATGGAGGGACTCTCTCGGTGTCTCTCATCAGTCTCATACCAACCCGCGGACAATTGACGACCCATAAGCTTCTTAAGTGTCAGCTACGGTTCACAAGGCAATTCGCACTCCTGTTAGTGATCCACAACCGTCGGAGCAAAATGTCAACGACAACTCTACCAGAACCTTCCATCAAACGATCTCTGACACTGAATTTCGTCGGCGACTGGGGTCAAGCCAATTTTCACCGTATTTGCTCATGGTTGACCCAAGAGTTTTGCGATCGAGCGGGTTCACGCAGCAGAGTGGCCATTTGGAATATGCGAGGTGGTGGATTGGAGGGAGTGCAACAAGTCTTCGATGGTGAAGCTCAACTGTGCATCGCCACTCCAGCTGGGCTTCTACGGGGAGCATTAACAGGAGAAGGCATGTTTGCGTCAACAGGGCCGATGCCTACTCTTCGAACTCTTGGAGTATTGCCACAACGTGATCGGATGATGCTTGCGATTCGTCCCAAGTTTGGCATTAAGTCGTTTGCAGATCTGCGCCGATTGAAGCCAGCTATTCGAATTGCAACATCGGTTGATGATGGCACTAACTACATAGGATACGTTGCCATGCGGCTTATGGAAGCTCACGGAATCACGAAGGAGGTGCTTGAGTCATGGGGAGGATCATACATCCTTACAACTCGTCCAGAGCAAGCAATCGGGAATATGCGGCTTGGCCACGCAGACGCCGTGTTACAAGAGGCTATCATGACGCCTTGGTGGAGACAATTGATGGAAGAACAAAAGTTGGTGCCGATTCCCAGTGAAGCAGATGCTATTGCTTCCCTTGCCGGTCAGCATGGGTTCCTTCCTGCCTCGATACGTGCAGGATTTTGGAATTCGGAATACTGTAAAGAAGAAATTCCGGCCCTAGATTTCTCGGATTTCCTTGTCATTGTGCGGGACGATATGCCAGATGACATTGCCTATCTACTCACGTGGTGCATGATCGAGAAAAGAGAAATCATCGAAATGCAGTACAGGCACTTGGATCCTGAAAGGAGCCCATTAACTTATCCACTCGATCCGGTCGCCATGGCGAAGCCTTCAATACCCTTGCATCCAGCAGCAGAAAGATACTACAGAGAAGCAGGACATTTGACTGAGTCAGAATAGGTGGATTTTCAGCCTGTGTGGTTCATTAGATCGTTAAGTGGTCAATTTACAAAGTTTGGGATAGAGAATATCAATTGATTTGCTGCAGCTTAAGGATAACTGCCTTAATTCTTTGAATATTAATACGTCAGACAAACTTTCCGGCAACCGCCTTCACAGGAAAGAAGAAGTACCAGATGTGAGCTAACATGCCCCGGAAAATCCTTCGAAATATCTCTGGCGCATATCGAAGTGGTCTATCGCCTAGTTTGCTTGACACACCAACAGCAGACAGAGTATGATGACTGTCGTCGAGAACTAGCTCGACAAATGCTGCTCCGAGGTCCTCATATGAAACGGCCAGCCGAACTGATTCGGTGCTGATCTCGTGTCCAGTGCCTTCTTCTTCTATGAGCAGAGGAGGTTGGATAAGGACGAGAGAAACAAGAGAAGGATTTTCCTGAAATCGAGTTTGTGCCACAGCCAGGTCGGCATATGGATGGCTGAAAGCTGTTTTGATAAGCCAATGTACAACTGGAGGACGAGCTGCTGCGAAACGCGCGTAGTAGGTCGAAGAAGAGAGAAGCAACAGTCGTGGCCTTTGCCATTTCTTTTCAGTCGCTTTCAGATTCTTCAAAGACGTAATAATACCATCGGCGGCATCTTGCATAACGCGAACACCAGGAATGTTCATATTTTCGCCTAATGTACAGATGATGGTATCCGCTCCGCGACAACAATTCTCAATCGCTTCGAGGTCGGTGATTGAACCTTCATATATTTTGACATGTGGATTCGAATCGATTCCTGGGAACAAGCTTTGAAGTTTTATCTTTGACCGTACATATATCTGCAATGTCAAAGACTCTGCATCTCTGACGGCCAGAAGATGGCGGACAACAACTCGACCAGTCTGACCCGTGGCTCCCAATGTGGCAATAATGTGAGGTTTGTACGTCATAATTATACTGTTCTTCTGTCCGCTAAATGAGTTCGCTAGAAATATGAGATCTTCTGCCAAGAAAGTATTACTGTGAATTTGACAAGAGGGATAGGTAAAGGTGATAACGGAAACTCCAGCGCATAGAACGCATTTCATCCTTCGATATCATTACAATCCAATCCAATGGCTCGATATGGCCCCCCATCATGCTCAAGTTTTGGCCCCCCAGGTATGCCCAAGCTGTTCGCGGAGTGTAATATCGTTTTGAGCCTTTGCTGGCCTCTGAATACGGGATGTGGGACATATCGTCGAAGTGTGGGACGATAGTATATTTCTGCTTCACTGTTCAAATCTGGCGCTAACACGCGTAATAGAAGGCGCTGACTAGACGTAACTTTGCCATTCCTCACTAGTAGAGGAGAGAATTGAGAGTTTAAGGTTGCGAGAATAAGTGTAGCTTTTGTCATCGCAGAGTGATACGTGTTTTAATGCCTGAGGCTTTCAGGCAATTTATGCGCCACACCCGCATCTCTGCAAACGGTCATATCACGTGATTACCGAAAGTGGCTGAATGTCCTACGATATGTACATTATACGCCTTTGTTTCCATGTGTAGACTTCATCGGATCACTTACCTTCAAGCATTTTGAATATGACGGACCAAGAAGAGAAAGAAGCCGACCGCGACTATAGCTTACTGAAGCCGGAAGACGAAGGTAACTGAATCTCAAGTCCATAACAAAGTCAATGCTCATTCAATTGCAGATGCTCTTCATAAATCTCGGCTCCTCCCGATTGAACAGCGACCATTTCAGCGCTTGAATAAACGTCTCATCTCGCCGGATTCTCCTTTCGTCAAACGACCAACGGCCTTAGCTCCTCAAACCTCAAACGATGCGCCTCCTGATGAGAAGGAAGACGAATCTTCACAAGCTGAACGTTCTGCGGATTGGTGCAAGCAATTTCGCGAGGAAATGCTTTTAGACTTTGCGTTATTTGAGAACAGCATCACGCGCATCCAGCTTCTACGTAACCAGAACGAAGCTGAGCGGAGAAGATATGCAGATGAAAAAGTAGAAATCAACGAGAAGGCACAGACCGTACGAGAGAACATCTTCAATCTCCGGCAGCAGCTCCAAGATGCACAGGCAAGGCTTGCGCTGCGGAAAGAATATGACGCGTTGGCCGAAAAGATCACTGGTAATCGTATGCTCAAGCCGCGTGAAGATCAAGAAGCGTCAATGGAGAAGCTGCAGAAGGAGATTGCCGAGTTGGAGCGTGAAAAGGAAGAATATGGCCGCAAGTGGGTGCAGAGAAGAATCCAGTTCGGCGTGATCGTCAAGGAGGGCAAGGCTATGCTGGACCTCATCAAAAGCGAAAAGGAAGAAGCCGAGCGTAAGGAAGGTATGGAAGGAGGCGGAGACGATGGCGAAGAGGTTTCAGCCAAGGGTCAGTTCAGTGCGGTTGGAACACCAAAACCGGATACCGAAGGTACTACACCTTTACCAGTGCCTGATGGTGATGCTGATGAATCGGGCAAAGCTGAGGAGGACGGAGAGAATGAGGATGTTAAGATGGGTGACGGGAATGAGGAAGCCTTCGAAAATATGGACGAAGCAGCTACAGATCTTGAGGAAGGAGAAGCTGAGGATGATATTATGGAGACATCGTAAGCAGTTACGGTATCCAGGAAACAGCAGTTGATCTGAGATCTTCGAAATTCTCAGGAATGACTTGGAAGCGTAAGGTATAGCTTGGAAGGCTTACTCTTGATGAAGCGCTCGCCATTTGGGTCATCGACAGCCAGTCGCAGATTTACATTCCACCACAATGCTATCCAAGGCCAATGCCATCGTTCGTGTATGCGAACATTTGTATGGCGGTCATGCCACGCATATGCAAATCTGAATTTCTATGCGCTGGACCCTTCTTGCTCTCCTGTCTGCTCTTCGCTCCGCGAAGAGGCTTCTGGTCACCAACGCCAACAGCTCGTCTGGGAAGAGAAAACTGGCCTTATTGGATATCACAAGCTTAAATAGACGTACTATCATGGCGCCAGTCGTGGCATTCTAATACGATTTAAGCAATCTCAAACACGAGCTTGCAATTCCTCGCTCACATCCCGGTGACTTCTCCAGTAAAGAGGACAATGGATTGTCCTTCTACATCACAGAATTGAAGTTGTCATTCTCAAAGTTCCTCTCCAATGGCCTTCTTTGCTTCCGCTACTGCTTCCTTTGCTGCCGTAGCTTCGTCAGTTGATACATCCGCACCTTCCAGCTGTAATTCCAACTGAGCCAAAGCCTCTTGGATGCGTCGTTTCAGTTGAGGAAACATTGCCTTGGTCTCTTCTACTGCTTTCCGCTGAGACATATCAGCGAAAATGAAACTATCGAAACAGTAAATGCCAAATAACTACCTCTTGCTTCAACTGATACTCGATTTCTTCATCATTGGTGCTCTGCTCCAACTTCTCAATTCTCTCTTGTTGCTGTGCGAGTTCTTTGTGATAACTTGATTCCTCCTTGACCAGCCTCTTAACCGAAGACGTAGCGATAGCCAACTTTGTCGGTGCAGGCATTTTGGGATTTGGATGATTCAAAGACGTTGGTGATAATTATTCGTGAATGGAATGTCAGGCGTAACCTTCTGCAACAGCCTGTAATTTAACGGTAGGGCTAAACCAGAATGGGCGCTAATTGGTTTGACGCGCTCAACACGCGCTAACGCGCGACGCGATTGCCATTCTTAACTCACTTCTGCTTCACCTCAATACCAAAACCCTCAGCTTTCAAGTCGTTCACTTCCGTACAACCTCGATCTTACCTCTCTGAACACCATGTCTTCGCCTGCTTCAAGGCGCTCACAGCGCGCTTCAGCCACGCCTCGGCGAAGTGCTCGATCCTCACTTGCTCCTCAAAGCTCACCTGCTGCACAGAGTCCTGGCCAGCAGCTGCTCTCCGAAGCATCGCAACCGCAGAGTGATGATGGCCCCTCGCGATTGACTCCGCAACCTAGAAATGTTCCTACCTCTTCACCGTTGTTCTTTCGCTCATCGCCCGCTGTGCCCGCTGCCAATGGTTTGAACGGCAGCTCTCCAATGCCAAATGGAAACGGAGAGGCGACTCCAAGGGCTTCAAGAGCAACAATTGCCGGTATGTATGACAGTTTTACATTTTACAATACAATAACTGACCTCTTCTCCTTTCAGATTCTTCACCAATTCGATACGCCTCCAGCTCTAGCCCTACAAGACATCAGAATGGTGATCGCTCAGAGGCCCCGCGCAGCACTAGTAGTGCTCTTTTTGTCAACTCCACTCTCAATGGCGACGCTCATTCCAGTGCTCAAAACCGTCGAGGCGATATTACCTCAGAGTTCTGGGACTCGAGCGCTTCCAACAGACGCCGAATGCTCGTGGACGAAAATGGCATGCCAGTCGGTTCGGACACGGCTACATTCTCAAACCTCAATCCAAACACTTCTGATGCTGAAGCTCTCGGTGGCCGTGATAATATGGTCGTATGGGGTACCAATATCTCACTTCAAGATACCGCACATGCTTTTGAAGACTTTCTACGAAACTTCAGGAAGAAGTATCGTATGATAAAAGATGGTGAAATACAATCCGAAGCTGTGCTGCTAACTGATCATCCTGGAAATGAACGAGAATATGTCGACATGATGAAGATGATGCTTGAATTCGGCGTTACGGCACTAAATCTTGACATGCGCAATCTCAAAGCTTATCCTTCAACAACGAAGCTATGGTATCAGATGCAGAACTTTCCTGAGGAAATAATCCCAATTGTGGATATGGTCATCAAAGATGTAATGATAGATCTCGCTGAGAAGAAGATGCATGAACAGAGACAAGATATCATTCAGCAACAAAACGTTAGACAGCAACGCGAGTCAAGTTCTCTTCCACCGATGCCTAGTTCCGATATCGACAATCAAGAACCGTCTAACGGAATGGCTGCAGCTCTAGCAGCTCTACCTAATCTAGTCGAAGATACACAAAACAAGATCTATCGCGTTCGACCGTTTGGCCTTGACACAACCATAAATCTTCGGGACCTGAATCCTGGAGATATGGACAAGCTCGTCAGTGTCAAAGGTCTCGTCATTCGTGCCACGCCAATCATTCCAGATATGAAAGCAGCGTTTTTCAAATGCTCTGCGTGTAACAAAGTCATCCAAGTCGACATTGATCGTGGTAAGATCACCGAACCTACAAAATGTCCTCGAGAAGCTTGTAGCCAACCAAACTCGATGCAAATTATTCACAACCGGTCAACATTCGCAGATAAGCAAGTCATCAAGCTCCAGGAAACACCGGACCATGTTCCGGATGGTCAGACTCCACATTCCGTTTCACTTTGCGTTTACGATGAGCTTGTCGACGTTTGCAAAGCAGGTGATCGTGTCGAAATCACTGGCATCTTCAAATGTAACCAGGTTCGAGTCAACCCACGCCAGCGAACTGTGAAGAACATCTTCAAAACTTATGTCGACGTTGTTCATATTCAGAAAGTAGACAAGAAACGTGTCGGAATCGACACATCGACAATCGAAGAGGAACTTGCAGACCAAGTTGCAGGAGATGTCCGAGAGACACGTAAAATGACCGAGGAGGAAGAGACCAAAATCAAGGAAGTTGGAGCACGTTCGGACGTCTACGAGCTTCTTTCACGATCATTGGCACCCAGCGTTTATGAGATGGATGATGTTAAGAAAGGCATTCTGCTTCAACTGTTTGGTGGCACAAACAAGACTTTTGAAAAAGGAGGTAGTCCAAAGTACCGCGGCGATATCAACGTTCTCCTATGCGGTGATCCTTCTACTTCTAAGTCGCAACTCTTGCAGTATGTTCACAAGATTGCCCCTCGCGGCGTCTACACTAGTGGTAAAGGTTCATCTGCTGTCGGTCTTACTGCATACGTCACTCGGGATCCAGAGACTAGACAGCTTGTGCTCGAATCCGGCGCACTGGTGCTGAGCGATGGTGGCGTCTGCTGCATCGATGAGTTTGACAAGATGTCCGACTCAACGCGCTCCGTGCTTCACGAAGTCATGGAACAGCAAACTGTATCCATAGCCAAAGCCGGAATTATCACTACTTTGAACGCTCGAACAAGCATCCTCGCGTCGGCGAATCCCATCGGCAGCAAGTACAATCCTCAATTGCCTGTACCGCAGAACATCGATCTTCCACCTACTCTACTTAGTAGATTCGACCTTGTATACCTCGTTCTCGATCGTGTGGATGAACAGACCGATCGCCGCTTGGCCAAACATCTGGTTGGTATGTACCTCGAAGACACGCCAGTGAACGCAAGCCGAGAAGAAATCCTCGTAAGTATTTACCAAACTTTTGCATGAATTCCTCGTACTAACCTCCTCCTTCAGCCAGTAGAATTCCTAACGTCGTACATCTCGTATGCTCGCTCCAACATTCAACCTCGCCTTACCGAACCGGCAACTAAGGCGCTCGTTGACGCGTACGTCGCTATGCGCAGTCTTGGCGCGGATGTTAGAGCTCAGGAGCGCCGCATCACCGCTACAACACGTCAACTCGAGAGCATGATACGTCTATCCGAAGCCCACGCAAAGATGAGGTTGAGCGAAGAGGTGACGGCAGCCGATGTGGAAGAAGCTGTTCGACTCATAAAGGCGGCACTTAAACAAGCGGCCACTGATGCCAGGACGGGATTGATTGATATGGGATTGCTCACCGAAGGTGTCTCAGCATCGGAGCGGAGAAGACGAGATGACCTGAAGAATGCCATTGTAGGAATCCTGGATGAGATGCTCCGAAGTGGCCAATCAGGCGCGGTAAGAGTTGCCGAGATTGTCAAGGGCGTTAATGAGGGCGAGAGCGGTGGACAAGTTGAGAGTAACGAGGTGCTTGAGGCGTTGAGGGCTCTCGAGCTGGAAGGACAGGTTCAACTTGGTAGCGGCGATGGGGCCAAGAGGACTGTAAGGAGAATCACCGGCGTGGTCTAAAGTTTCATGTGATGGATCGGTTAGATGTAAGGCGTTTGACGGTTTATACTCGACGCATAACTCGGGCTGGACATTGTCATGGGCAGATGATGGTAGCAATTATGTGATGATAATACCAAATCTGAATCTCTAAACCGGCATATTCCTCTATGACTCCAAAATGAATAAGATGACGAGCCACTTTGATGTGTTTGTGCCATTGATTTATGCTAGGTATCTAAGCAACCATGTAAGCAACCGTGGTACGGGATCGATATATTGCAGCTGCACCAATCACGACCAGGCTTTTCTCGACCTCCAACGTCAACACCAAAACCCTCAACACTGGCTCTCTCTGTCTCTCTGACAATGGCGATTACGTCTATTGTCCCATGTCGCCATTATGGCCCAAACCTATAATTGACGTCCTCTTTCCTTTCCTCCTTCATTTTCTAACATCTTCTTCCCATTCATCCCCACAGAGCAACCTCGTCTGCCCGTCATCGAACCTCACCACCACAGCATCTCAAGCTTCCAAAGACTCCTTTCACCGCAATCCTCAGATAGTTTGTCTCACCTCTTACTCTTACCCACACCAACTTGTCACCCTCGACCTCCGATTCTCCTACAGACCACCAACATCCTACACGTCCTCAAGGATCGTTTAGATCAAGATGTCGGCATTGTCTGAAGCAGCCAAGAAAGTACTACTCCTTAGAAATGCTCCAGATACTCACTCTCAGGTAGAAAAAACCTCCAAACCCAAACCCAGACCCGTTCAACCTGAAATCGACTCTTTATCTCTGTTAGAGGCTTCCGATTCGGAGCCCAGCATTGACACCAAAGTCAAGCTCATCTTCTCGGTCTTCTTGGAAGTCATCATGCCGCCCAATAGTCTTACCATCATGTGCAAGAACAAACTCATGAAGGAAGTCGACAACTTGACAGACATCGGCAACATCCCCTTCGAACTCATGAAGCCCGTCCTCCAACGTATCAGTCGTCCGGACCAACTCCGCAGGCTGGAGATCAGCTGTGCTCAACTACGAGGAAAGACCGGAGATATCTGGATGAAGTTAATTCAGCGCGATGCTGGAAAGCATGCAGAGTCTATCAAAGGCGCGGACATCAAGGACTGGTACAAAACCTATACCGACCTGAAGGCTCGACAAGCAGTGGACGACGCAAATGCCAAGGAGGTGCTCGCTGCTCGCATGAGTGCACTTCGGAAACAAAACAACCAAAACAAAGCGGAACTCGACCTGAATGGGACTCTCGTTCCCGAAAATTCTCCCAATCGCGTCGGCCGTAAGTCAACAGTTGTGAAGATGCAAGAGGCAAAGCGTGAAGCCGGAAAAGCTTCGAGCAAGCCTAAGCCTGCGCCTGGCTCCAACAACAAACCATCTGCCATTCAGAAGATAGTAGCAGATGTCCGCAGGGACCATCAGCGGATGGGCTTTACTGGAGCCAAGCGCAAATATCCTTCCGATACCGTTCTCGTTGCACAGAAGAAGCGTCGCACCTGATGGTACTCTTTACCGCCATCATGACTCGAAACTCCCCAAAGGCAACAACCTCCATACCTCATCTACACCAAACTGCGAGCACCACCATCATCCTCGCAGACACATTCATACCGCTCTATCTCGCATCCGAGACCCACACTCTTTGGCTGGTCATTCTTTAACAGCGACGGCGTTGGAGGATCATCTGGATTATTTCACAAAGCATCGGTGAAGGAGTTAGGGAAGATACACCTCAAACAAGATACCCATGGGATTAGGTCAGGTCTAGTTTAATACAAACATACAAACACCACTGTCAACGCCATCATGTGACTTTCCCACTGTGATTTGAATCCGTCCATCCGTGTCTAATGTGAAGGAATATGGTGAGAGTGTACCGTACTTTGATCCGCAAAACATCAACCTTGTATGCTTCGCTATACGCTCCACTCAGTGAATATTGGCTGCAAGATCCTTCATTGCCGAACCTCTTGACAAGGCTCGCATGCTTCACACCGTGCCATTATTACGAGCGACCACCTCTCAAAGCCAGCACAAGATGCAGAGTCGCACCACCTTCAAGATTGTAGTCGGCCGCCGTTTTGTCATCCGCCCTGCTTCACAGTCAGTTTCTGTTTCCGTGTCACACCTTGCTAGTCTTTCGCCAGAGAGTGCTCGCCACTTCCAACACCACACCGAACCGCAGCACGCACGGCGGTGCTTTGTGCAAGAGGAGGGCGTACCGAAGCAAAGAGAAACGTACATCTGCTTGCCACCGAAAATCAGGCGCTGCTGCACCGGCGGAATACCCTCCTTCTCTTCGACGCGTTCCTTGATCTTGGAAACTTTGTAGTCGGGCTCGATGTCGAGTTCGATCTCTTTGCCTGTGAGGGTGCGGACTCTGGCTCTACCGTCAGTATTCACTGCCTTCTAAATCTCTTTTCTCTGCGCAAAACGCAGCGGCTCGGAGACTCAAGCCGCGGATGGTGGGATGGTGGGGTGGCGTACTTGATCAGCATTTTGGAAAGGTGTAGAAGTAATTACTTCTGTGACGGAGGATGGGAGTATGAGGTGGTCTGAGGACTGAAAAATGTCCAGGTAGATGTTTCGGAGAGTGGATGAGTGGAAGCTAAGGCAGCCTCGTTGTAAGATCTGGGCTGCGCTGAGGATGGAATACGGTATATCGGGGAAGCGTCGGCAGTCAGGCGTCAACTCTTGGCCACTAGAATTAGTCGTTCATGAGCACGAACGAATACAAGCTCAGCGTCGCAAAATCTTCCGTGGATTGAACTTTTAGAGTTTCCAGTGGGTTATTATAGCAATAACACGTAGGCAGGGCCACAAATTTACGGTTGCAATGAGTGTTTGGCCTCCAAAGTGGCCGATTGTCAAATGGCACGCTTTCGACTTCAAATACAGGCAAATATCAAACTTTATGAGTCTTTGGATCAGAGAGTTGACAAGGTAAAGCTATGGTCTGCGACTTCTCAGTCGCAGCAATGTCATGAGCCAGATGTCCGAAATTTGATTTTCAGTGCTGCTCCATGATGCCTTCAAGGCTGCTGTACAGAATAGAAAAGTTCCAACCCAGAAACTGAAAAGAGTCTCCACTGGAAACTTAACTCCGAATCAATATGTGCTTATATCAATGCGTAATCTCGCCGTCTGGCTTCATAGAGCACCTCCAAATGCCACATGGTGCCAGCAGACCAGGCGTTACCGCAACCATCTGCCACAGCCGTCCAAATAGCTCCTTTCCGCTCACGATTTCCCTGACTCATCAATGTTTCCGCCTAAGCAGGATTTGTTTATCCTTGCTCATAAATTCAAGTCCATTCGAGATCAGCGTGGAGGGTAGAATGGTGCCTGACCGGGCGGTCCATAGCTCTGATAGCCAGGAGGAGCAGACGGAGGTTGTTGAACGTATTGCGGCTGAAACTCGCCTGGCGGAGGACCAGCGCTATAAGGCTGCTGGTATTGCGGTTGGCCGTACGGCTGCGGAGGCAGCCCATACGAAGGCGGATACTGACCTTGCGGTGGATACTGGCCTTGAGGTGGATATTCGTAAGGTTGCTGGTATTGTTGATACGGTGGCATCGAACCGTACGCCATAGAATCATCGTGCGGTGCGCCGTATCCTTGCTGCGGTGGGAGCGAACCGTACGCCATGGGATCATCTCTTGGCTGAGCACCAACACCTTGGAAACCCTGTGGCACATAACCTGGCGGTGGAGCACTTGTAGGACGCGGAAGAGCCGGTGGAACAGGCGCGAGCATGCCAGAGCGGTGTTGCTCTTTGGCGCCACCGTCCCATCCACGTCGCTTCAAGTCTTCTTCTGCCTCCTCACGCATCCGCTCTTGCCGGTCCTTGCTGCGCTTGTGCTGGTATAGCAAAGCACCGGCAGCGGCGACTTCAAGGAAGACCATCTCGCCTGGATGTCGACGCTGGAGGTTGACGACGGTTTGAACGGCGGGATTGTTGAGGAATGGCAGGGCCCGATCTTGGTCTGACATGCGTGAAGTTGTAGAGCTTGCCCACAATAAGGACAATAGATGGTGTATAGGAACGCAAAAGGTTGAAGAACGTTCGGCTGATGGGTGGGAAATCTGGGGTAGAAGTCGTTATTTAATAAGTTCTAGCCAGGGCGGTCTCGGCAAGGCTGAGCAACGCACGGTGAAGACCGAGAGACGCTCAGCACAGCCCGAAAGCCCATCACACGGCCTGCATCGCCCGTCGCTTTTCCTGCAGATGGCCACAGCTCTGGATCATTCGGTGAGTTCCATTCTTTGTTTCGCCTTGCAATTCTTAATACGCTTATGAACGGCAAGATCTAGTGTCAATCGGTGGATGTTGGAATGCATTTACAATTGCGCTCTTGTAGACCGCCGTGGTGGAGATTTACAATCAAGCACACCGGAGATGGCTGAATGATTTCGAGCACCCAATTTTGGAGTACTATCGATCATAAAAAAGGCTTAGAGCTGTCAGCGCTTGACATCATGCGACTCTGTAGTTGCAGTCAAAGAATTAGAATCACTTGTATTGTAACAGCCGAATGAAACGATGGCTTATTGCTGCTTTCTGGACCTGATTGCTCTCTTTCTTTACAACGAAGCGAACTTGTGTTTTGATTCTACAATATTAACACATTTGCGTACTGAGTTTGTGACTATTCAACGAAGTATCACTCGTTCCAAAGGTGACGGTACGTGTCATTAGTTCACTATATGCCAAATAAAGGATTACATGGTAAATGACCTGGTGGCAGGTGAACCTCCGTTTCCAGCGCTTGCCGCCCTACAAAGCACGACAACGAGAACGAGCGCCATAGCCTCACGGTCATCCTTGTAAGAGGTCGATTTGGCGGTGGTACAGAAGTGCAAAAGCTAGGGAATGAGCATCCAAGCCTCTTGAATTCGCTTGCCACGTGGAGTACCTGTAGGAATTTTCGACAAGCCTGCGAAATGAAGCAGCCGTGTAATGTAGAGATCATTTTGAAGGTGGCATCGATGAGAGACAATAGAACCATACTCGGCACGAGTCTTCCAACTGCTCTTTAATAATCTTCTTCTCATTCCAACTGTCTCCAAGCGTCACGCAGTTGCTCATTGGGCTTTTTCATCGCCTCTGGTATGCCATTTGGTTCCAGTTGCGGCCTTCCATTGGCGAACCTAACAGATTGCGGTGCTCTAGTAGCGGTCGGCTTGAGAAGGACGGATGGCGCTGCAAGAATCAACCTCACCAGTATTCGGAAAGATCCAGACTGCAAAATCGTTTAAAAGAGGCTTAGGACAGGAGGCCGCCCTGCAGAGCCGTAGCCCAACCAGAAGAGACCAACAAAATATTTACCAAGGCGTAGCAAACTCATGGGAGATGTTCCAAAGCACTAGCCCAGCTGTCGACGCTCGCAGTATCAGAACGCATTTCCAAACCGCTCCAAAATTCGTTGAATTGTTTGCAGAATAACTCATCAACGGTTACTCGATCATTCATGACTTCAATTGCTGTGCGGCCTTTGGCATCTTTGATATTGATGTCGACACGTTGTAGATGCGGTTTCAATTTGTGTAGCATGCTGCTATTAGCGTACAATGCAAGAACATGGAGGATAGTGTACCCCTGCTTATTTCGATGGGAAAAATCAATAGGCTGATTCAATAGAACATCCATAACCTCCATACAGCCGTAGTATATCGTCTCGAACAATGGGGTGTCACCGTTGTGATCAGAAGAGTTGGGATCTGAACCGAGATCGATGAGAGTCTGTGCATTACCAGCATGATTGAGGCAAGCCGTCGACTGTAAAGGGGTGACGCCGCCAGGATTCGGCTTCATTGGGTCCGCTCCTGAGAGAACAAGGAGCTTGATTATCTCAGGAGAGTCTGCGGACCATGCTGCGGTGCTGAGTGCATTTTCACCCATCCTGTCTTTCTGGTGTACGTTTCCTCCAGCGAGAAGTATTGATTGTACACAAGAAATATTTTTGGACATAATTGCGCAATTTAGAGCGGTTCGGCCGTCTTTTCCCACGATATCAAGATTAGCACCAGCGACTAGGAGGGTTTGTACAGCATCAACGTCGCCTCGAAGGGCGGCCCAACACAACGATGTGCGACCTTGGACATCGGTTGCGTCAATGTGAGTGCGATGTGATAGTTTGATAATCTCTGTTGGAAGGTCGAGGGGAAGAATGCCGAGCACAACGTTGTGTAAATGAGTGAAATCCCACAGCTCTGGTATATCGATGTTGCTGAGAAGCTTTTGCAACCCATCGTTTCTATTTGGAAGGCGTGAAGTCAGAAGTAATTCGCTAGCTTGCATTGCACCAGTCCTAGAGTTGTGAGGTTTATATCGTACAAATGGGTATAGGAAGCTCACCATCCTGTGTCATCTTTGAGATCGAGATCGGTTCCGGCAGCGACTAAAAAGCTAGCCGAGCTCAAATCGCCAGTGGCCGATGTGCGTTGCATGGCCCACTGCCCTCGCATTAGTCGCTTGGTCTCTATTCCTAGGGGAGTAGAATCTAGGAATTAGGATAGGGAGCACTTACATCAAATGCTGTCCTTCCCCCTTGAAAGGTCACGTCGTTAGGAGCAGCCAGTCGCCTTTCAAAGAGTGACTTCATTCCTTCTACGTTGCCCTGACGCGCAAGCTGAAAGAGGCTGTGATCCGAATTGTAGTCGACTCTATTGTTCAGTTTGATGTTGAGCTCTGGCTGCCCAAAGAAATCTGATCCAATTGCAACATCAATTGTTCGTCTGAGAAACCATATCGGAAAAGTATACGTAATTCGGAGAGCGCGAACGGACGAGTTCCTGCAAGAAGTCAAGTTGCAGGATGAACCCAAGGCTGGAAGACCGATGTATCCGACGAACAGAACGCCGAGAACAGAGCTCAAAGGCCCGGGATTGCGAGCTCCATATCGTATGTGGCAGGTACATGTACATTTGATGTTGCATTCAGCCCTCTTGTATGCTTGTACCGAAATGGTTGAAGAGAGGTGCTCCATCTGAAGATTGTCAGGTCCGCAGGCATTTTGTTTCGTAACAGAGATGTTGGTATCAGTACCCAGTATTTGCGATGCAAGGTCGACTATTCGTCCAGTGGCATCTTTGGCACCGATCTCGCCTTGTATAGACGATTGAAACGAGTCAATTTGAAGCTCGATTCGCGCAACTCTTGAGGCAGTCGCCAATCCAATGAGATCGCGCAAGGTTTGTCTCAGCACGGCGATTTCATTCCTCAACCTGATTGCAGTTGACCTCTTCCGAAGCCAGACGTGTCTTTTGAACACGAGATGTTCTTCTTGGCCTCCGATGAAGCTCGAAACCAGTAGGCGCAATTCTTCCAATATCTTTTGAACTTTGATGATATTACTTCGCAACGTCTCATGAAACTGGGTTGAGCCATGGGTAGGGCCTCCAGAATCCTGAAGCTTGCCTTGCAAAACATCATACTCAACCAAAAGCAAGCGGATATCCGTCACCTCGTTGTGAAGAGACAGCATTTCATAGGGAGCATGATGAAACAGCTGAATCACTTGAATTATCAAATTGGAAGTCTGCGCGGCGAAGGTGATCAATGTGGTGACCGAGGCTGGATCCATGACGAAGGTCTATCGACATGTTTAACGAGCTACTGAACAGACAAAGACACTGAGAAGACAGCATTGAGACGATTCCTGGAATATAGGGCCTGGTCCGAGAGTTTGAGGGGTCAGGTGGTTCGATGTTCGATTTGGTTTCGACAGCCTAATACCTAAAAGTCTTTGACCGGCAAAGGGCTTATCGAAGTAAGCATAGAGTTGACCGGTAAAAAGATATGTGGGAGAATTCAACTTCAACTTGATTGCTAGCTCAGAACACTGATTTCAAGGCATTTGTACATACTATTGGACGTACCTTCTACGTCACGTATATGCAGATATGCCCTGACGCTCGAGTCCGGTCAGAAATTCCAGAAATGCTACGTCGAATGGCCTTCCTCCGGGAAAGGTATGCCAGCTCATCCTGAGAGGGGCACGAGCGATTGGACTGAGGGACAAGCTGCTGAGCTCAATCGCCCATTCCTTCCAAAGGTCTGGAACTGTTGAGGCCGTAACGAAACAGTCTGTACACCGGTGGTTCAGTAGTAGGAGTTGATAGTAGTAGTGTTACCAGCGTCAGCATCAGTCGATCCGGATCCTGTTCAGGATCTAGCGAGCCCGAATTGGCTCCTAGAGCTAAAGCAGGCTCCCAAACATCCATCGGCTAAAGTTAACGAAAAATCGAGGCGAAGGAACCCCGTACACTACGATTCCACTAAAAGTGCGACATCCAAACCAACGTGAATAGGTACGGGGTGTTAGTTAGTTGTGGTGAGATGGAAAGCAACTTGAGCAGAGTGACAACGAAAGAAGGACGAGAGATGAAGGATTGAGGTAGGAGAGAAGAGGATAGGAGAGGAAAGGAAAGGAAGCCTTTTAAAGAGACGAGGGAGGGACGAGCCATGCCGGAGACACTGGAATATTGGTGCCATTTTCGGTGCCCGTCGAATTTAGAAGGAGGTGAAAAGTGGAATTTCAGGAATTGTGAAATCGCGAAACTGAAAAAGACGCACGTCAGGCGAGGCTCCACAATGGGGCACAGCACGGTGTAAGGGATTCCGACCAGCTGTGGTAGCATGGCAGCCAATAGCCAGGCATTCAGTCGGCGCATTGTATGGGCAGATTTACCGCCGAAAAGAGCGTCACAACCCCCCAAAAACGGAGGTCAACCTGCCATCAGGTCGTTTAAACTTGAATCCAGCTAGCTAGAGAACATATTCGTAAATAAAAGTCCTCAGAGCATACCAGAGACGAGAGAGCTCATCCTCGTAACACAAACACATCGAAACCTCACTATGCAGTCGACAAGGAGCAGAAGGGAGGGCAAAAGTTCGAGAATGCACATGAGCACATCATACCTAACAAAACATACATCGCAAAACCCATAAAGCCACCGCAATATACTACCGGCAACGCCCTCTCACAGAGAAATTAGAACAACGCCCGTCGTTAGCATACCCAATCTTCCCTCTTCATCTCTCCTTGGACTCCCTTGCACCGGTCTCAAGCGTAATGCTGAAACAGCGACCGAGAGCAGTGTCAGACGGAGAAGCGTAGCAGACATGGAAAGACTCAACGTATACAAAACGAAACCACGGCTTTGGCTAACCAACCCAACGAAAAAAATCCTCTTTGCCGAGCAAACCAAGGTATTTCCGTCGCAGCAAACCCACATGAAAGAGAGTGAGGAAAGAAAAAGTCGAAAGATTGGCTGAAGGATCACTTGGTCTCCTTCTTGGGCTTAGCCGCCTTGGTGCTCTTGACCTTCTGCGTTCCGGCTGCCTGTAGATGTGTGTCAGTCAAAGTTGCAGAGACAATTTGGTTCAGGAGAAACGTGGTGTGGATAGCAGCAATCTTCGCCATGCGCGAGCGCACGAGACGAACGCGTAGGATGGCGACCTGGAATTCGCAGTAGCAGTGGGAGCCGCATATACGCGGGAAGGACTGAGCGGCGCATCGTTCGTCACGAGTTGCACAGTGCCCGCTGTTGCTGCAGTAGATGCTGCAGGAGCAGCAGAGGGAGTGAAATCGTAAGCGTCAGCTTGGAATGTAGCGGACGTCTCAGTGGAAATAGAAGCAGCAAGACTACCAACCTTCTTCGCAGGCTTGCCTTCAACAGCGCCCTCGAGCTTCTCAACAGCGCCATTGATCTTGCTCTCAGCCTTAGCCTTTACCGTCTTTTCTTTCTTGGCGGGAGCCTTCTTGGTGGTGGTCTTGGGTTTCGCGACGCGGCCGGTGGTAGTCTTCTTCGAGCGCGGTTTGGACGTGTTGGCCTTCGTCGTGCTCTTCTTCTTGGTCGAGCGCTTCTTGGTCGGGATAGCTGGAGCCTCAACCTCGGCAAAGATGCGCGGCTTCGAATTGCCCGTCTTGGAACGCGTGGTTCGAGATGCCGTAGCCGTTGTTGGTGCCATGGCGACGCGCGTCTGTGGTAATGACGGAAAGGAAGAAGATGCTCGAAAAGACTTTGGCTGCGGTCCGCTTCACTTAATTAGCAGGCTCGCTCTCCGATAGAAAATTGCGCGGCGGGGATACGAGCTCGAAGGGGACGAGATGAGTGGAGTGGGATGAAGCGGAGAAGTCGGGCGTGTTTGAGAATAAACAACGAGGTTGGGGAAGCGCGCGAGAGCAGACTCACCTCGCGCAAGATTACGCGACTCTACGGGAGCTGGAAGGAAGAAAGCTGGAGGTGTGCTTGAGGAGCGGCAAGGCGGTGTTTGTTGTTTGAAGCTGGGCGAGGAGGAGGAGAGGAGAGATTGGAAGGTGGGCCGAAGCTGAATGGTCGAAGTTGGTCAACGCTTGTGAATCCTGACGAGAACACGCACTCGATCATAACAACAACAAACACTTGATTACCACTCAATCAAAGGTACACGCCGAGCATGTCGATTTCAGAAGTCAACTCTGATGCGCATCACTTGGCTCTAAGTATCCAAGCCTTTTTGATTTCGCTCCCTTCATCCTGCACTGTTGCCATGCCACTCACATGGACTGGAATGCGACGCCGCCCAGAGCCCCCCAACCCATGCAAACTCCAACCACCCTAAGCGCCCGGCACCTCGACGCCGTCCGACCATTTGCATTGCTTCCCGCGCATTTAATGCTGTCTAAGCACTGTGAAAGATCAATTAGACACGCTGCGGAGCAGAAGGCGGAGCATACCTGACTTGTCCACCCTCCGCTTCCTCATTTCCCACCAAGCCGTAGTTCGTGTGAAAATCGCTTCTGCATGCTAACACACACGTTAGTGACCAAAAAAGGGTTCGGATTTCTTGCTCGGCTTCACTTACAACATGAAGAACTGCAAATTGCTTGCATGAATGCCGTATTTGTAGATGAAAGCGCTACCCAAGTGGCTGCCAAAGATGGCCTTGAGATAGTTCTCAGGAACCTGTGAATTCCCAAGTCAGCTCCGTAATGGACAAACCAGAATATTAAATTACTCACCCGTTCCACAATCGTCTGGAGGCCAAGCTTCTCCAGCAGCAAAGGCGGCAGCGCCTCCTCCAAAACAATATTCCTCAAGTGCTCATTCTCATACATGCCCGAGCCGCGAATCTCCTCGTCCATCTTGGTGATTGCGACGCTAAGCTGATCGCTCAAGACACTGCGTGGTTCGCCAGTCTCCGCATGAGCGCGCCAGATGGCTTCGAATTCCAACGCCGCATTGTATTTGATGGTCTCTTGCACTTGCTTAACGTATGCCTCGTAAAACGACGGGACGATACCGTTATCGCTAACACACATGTTCTCCAGGAAGCCTTCATCATCAAACGACAACGACGCAAGCACTTCGAGCGACGAGCTGGTCACACCACCCTTGTTCGCTGAAGCATCCTTATAGAGAATGCAGCCTGCTTTCTCCAAGCGCAGTTTTGCCTCTTGGGTTACGAAGAGATTTGCACCTTCCACGATATAAGGAATTGTGGTTTTGCCGTCATGGATCAGCCTCGAAACGCTATTGATATCAATCGACTCGGGTCGTCCGCCACACGGCACAAAGACATCATAATGACCAGGTCGAAGATGGAATGTGTTTCGGAAGCTCGTACCGTTGTGCACGATTTCGCCGCTTGGCAACTTGACGTTTGTCTCTTCCACAAGAACGCGGTAGCCTTGAGGTGAGAGTTTGGAAATGTTGTACGCTGAGATCATACTTCTCTTCCTTGCCAATCGAACCAGCTCATCACCGTCCAATCCCGCAGGGTCCGCAAGAACTCCAGAACCATCGACGATGGCAGTGTACTTCTCATTAGCAAGTAAAATCTCGTTGGATCCAAGATCTCCGTCTGGGCCACCTGTTTGCAGCTTAGAAAGCTTCTTGGGGTCGAGATTGAGTTTGCGCTGGATGCCAAGTATGTATTCACGAACCGAAAGCGTGGTCATGCCATAACGATCGTGTGGAATACCACCAAGCTTGGGTGACTTGCCAGTGAAGAATGACTTCCACCAAGAAGCTCCGCGCGTTCTCGCGTGCTCCGTCGCCCAGTCAACAAGATCAGCTGTATTCTCGTCCGGTCCCATGAACAATATCTCTTCTTTATTGTACAAGTCGACGATTGGATCCTTGATGCCAGGGCTATTGGGCTTGAGAAGTAAGTCCAAGATGCTATCGATGTACTTTTCGAAGGCAACTCGAGCCTTGTCCTGGTGTCTAACGTCCAAAAGAATAACTCCTTTTGAGCCACCTTCTGGAATGTCTTTGTTCTTGCGCTGTTGGGTATTTGCCAGATTGTAGTTCTCATCGAAGAGAGAGCGCGCGTTGATTGCGTAGGCTTCAGCGCTCCTCGACTTCACGATTCGAATGCCACCACGAGCAATGTCCCGGAAGCGAAGATGGAAGCCACGGAACTCGGAACTGATGACTAGGAACATACCATAAAGTGGTTGTGGATATTCCTCTGGTGGTAGGAAGGCGGGATCGAGGCGGAAGCTCAAGGCAACTTTAGTCGGGGTATAGAAGTTGGTCTTCAACACACTCTTGTTGAAGATGTAGAAGGACTTCATGACCAGCTCATGATGTTCATTGACTGCTTGTTCCGTGATGAGTGACTCTATCTCATCATCATTCAAGACATGGTCAACCTTGAGGCGAAGATAGCTGAGTGTCGGTAGGAAGTCATCGCGTTCACCACGAGTCTGGACATAATGCGTGTTGGCAAATGTGAGGTAGAGTTTATGGATCAGATCCGGATACTGGTAAATGATCTCGAGAATGTAGTCGGTCGTGAAGGTTTCGTTGCGCAAGCGTTTCTTCAACTTATCTAGAAGTTCGGCGTTGCTGCTGTTGTTTGAGTCGATGATCTGAGTGAGAGCGGTATACTCGGTGCCAAGTCGGTTCAAAAAGTGACTGATAAAGACCCAAACACAATGTGCATAGATGGTTTCCTGTAAGCTAAGACGGCCAACAGCGAAAAGTGATTGAAGCTTGTTCTGCGGGATACAGTAGAGGAGGGAAATTTCCTTGACGATTTGGTGGATTGAAGATTCGATGGGCACTTGGCGGTTTTGGCTGAGTATAGAATCCGGCGATTGCTTCAGATATATACCGATTATGGTGTAGCCATTCGAGAATTGCTCGACGTATTTGCGAGACGAAGTCAGACCATAGTAGTGGTACAAGTCACTCAGAGCGCTAAATATGCCCATTGCGGAACCTTGCTTGTATGCCAGCACCAATCGCTTCTCAGAGCTTCCCTCTGTGTCGAAATATTCAATGACGGGACCGGTGCGGCCTACCGCCAATTGCAGGAGTTCCTGGTATATTTCTTTTGTATTGTTTGTGGCCTTCTCCAAGAAGCGCTTCTCGCCAACCTTTTCAATGTCTGTTTCGCCCGGGTCAGGATTGTCGTCTACGAAATCACACTGATAGACGAAATAGCAGCGGAGTTGCTGGTCATGGCTCTCGGGAAGAAGGGATTGTGAGCGAAAGGTCTCAACGCGGTAGGCATTTTTGGGCGTGGAGCCATTGAGATACTTCTCATCGATACGTTGTTCGTATCGAGGACCATTTACGACGCTGATACCAGGTTTGCTCGTGTCAATGTATACAGCGTGATCCGTGGCTTCCTTATCAAGTCTGATCTCGAGGAGCTTGTCGTCGCGAGCGTAGGCGGCGACCTTTGCGGCGTACAGGGAGAGGATGTGAGAGACGATGGCCTCGACAGACTCGGTCTGGAAGTACATGTCGTCGATTCCCAACTCCTTGTAGAACCATTCCGTCTCGGTCTCGATGAAGTCGGGAGGGATGAAGTTCTTCACCTCCAACAAGTCCATGACCTTCTCCATTTGTGCCTCCTTACCCTCAAACTTGGGTGCAACATACCCGGAGCCTTTCTGGAGCACGCGGGGATGTGGAGAGCCCGGCACGCCTAGATGGGTGGGCTGAGGAGATGGGATGCGGTTGGGTGTCCGGATGACGTTTTCGAGGATCTTGTTGTGCACCACAGGCTGGCCATCCACCGTGCGGGGTGGGAGGCCATTGACCGCCTCTGAAGCCATTGCGGTCACTGTGAAGGGCGTCTACGCAGCGGCTTAGGTGTTGTACCGCGGCAATTAAATTGAATTTCCGAAGGCTGTTGGTACTCTACGTGAGGTAGCGAAAGATTGGTGGGGTAGCTGGGATGCGTGTTGAGCGTGCTGGTAGGCTTGGTTCCCGCGGACCGAGGAGGTTTGATTGAGTTGCAAAGTCGGCTCGAGAGAGAATATAATTTGCGGACTTGCAGATTGCGTTTACCACCGAAGCCGGGTTAATATGGGCATATGCGGGAGTGCAGGTGTGAGGCTGAGCCTTGCACTGGTCTGTTCCGATGATGGCGCCGGAGATGCGTCGGCAAGCAAAGCGAACCGCGATTCGGAAAATGGAGATGATGTAGTGCGTGATGGAGTGACAAATGCGGCCAAAATTAACGCGAGTTTGTCAATGGACCTGCGAGACTGAGATACAGTTGAGGTTTAGCATGCGTCGTTCTTATCTTTCAGCGGTCGGGGCCTTACGATCGGTGGTCCCACAGACGGTGGTTGCTGACTGTAGCGATCTCGTGTCCCAAGGAAGCTTCGAAGGCAAAGAGCAATCGGAGGCAGAGGCAGAGTTGCGGGCTGTTGCTTCACTGGAACGACCAGACTACATATATGCAACCACCTGGCCAACGGCCGAAATTTCTGACGATGCACGATGGCCGCTATGCTGCGCCGTGACTGACCTCATTTGCCTCTCACCGCGGCATCCGCGCCGAACGAAGTACACAAGTACAGACTCACTGCCGACAGCGGTTGGACCCGGCAAGGCTCTGCACGCTCACAACGCTCACCACGCTCACCACCCTCTCCACAAAGGCGCCCAAACGTAAGCCATCCAGGTTCCTGACTAACCCGCTTGGAGTCTGGCGCGGCTAATCACATGAGATCGGGCAGTCCGGTGTTCGGCTGGTCACCATCAAAGCCGGCTCAGCCTGCAAAAATTCTATACATTTAACGTAATGGGCTTCCCTTTTCACGGCCACGCGCCATAGCCTTGGTAATGCGCGCATTCCATCTCGCCTCTGGCCCGTGGATCTACCTCAACGTCGCACTCACTAATCGATGCCGTTGGATGTGGCCCTTTTGCGTGCCCGATATTGCCTCAACATCTCCAGCTCTTGGTCGTCGGCCGCGTACCTCTCGGCTTCGCCAACCGCCAGGGTCTCATGCTTCCATTTCTTCCCGCTCGATCCATAGTCCGCGCTCGCCTGTCCGCTACCCAAGATTCTATACTTGTATATTGTCAATCCCTCCAGTCCCACAGGTCCGCGCGCGTGGATTTTATTGGTGCTGACTCCAACTTCTGTTCCAAATCCAAATCGCTGTCCGTCCGCCATGCGTGTTGAGGTATTCCAGAACACCCCGGCGCTATCCACCGCATCAAGGAAATACTCGGCGATTTCTCTGTCCTGTGTCAAGATGGCATCCGTGTGATGTGAGCCATGTTCATTAATGTGAGTGACTGCTACCTCGGCCGTCAACATTCCCGTCGCTTGCTTTGGGATTGTCAGAACCGCCAGCTTGAGGTCCAAGAACTCCGTATTGAAGTCCTCTTCCTTTGCGTCCTGCAGAATGGTGGCATCGTGCTTGTCGAGAACCGATGTCAAAGCATCTTTCGACTTCTTGTCACATAACAGCTGCACTCCATTCTTGTGCAACGCTTCCACGACTGATGGAAACACCGTAGTCAAGGCGTCTTCGTCGACTAAAAGCGTCTCGACTGCGTTACAGGCAGCGGTATAGCTGAGTTTTGCATCTAAGATGACATTGACAGCCATATCAACAGGGCAGTCGGCTCTGATGTATGTGGTACATAGTCCGTCTGCGTGACCAAGCACTGGGATTTGGGTGTGGCTTTTGATATATCGCACTAGTTCGTTACTCCCTCTTGGAACAACCAGATCAATATCTGCATCGAGATGTAGTAGTGAATCGATATCTGATCTGGTTGTCACAAGTTGGAGACAGTCTCTGGGAACCTCTGTTGAATCAAGTGCTTTCGAAATGACTGTTGCAATTGCTTTGAACGATTCTGTGGACTCCTTTCCGCCTTTCAGGATGGCTGCATTTCCAGACTTGATTGCCAACGACGCGATATTCGCTATTACTTCGGGTCTTGCCTCGAAGATGATTAAGAGTACCCCAATGGGACATGACTTTCGCTCCAAGATCAAGCCGTCGTCGAGTAAAGTTCGTCGGTCAATCCTCCCGATTGGGTCTTGGAGCTCTCGTACGTCCAGAATTCCTTGAAGCATGTCGTCATATTTGCCTTTCTTCCTCAGATCCAATCGCTTGGCGATGCTTTGGCTAAGTTCGCCGTTCTTCACGGCATGTGCCGCCTTTTCCATATCTCTGTCGTTTGCTGCAAGCACGGCGTCTTTTGCATGTAGCAAAGCATCGTGTATTGCTGTCAATGCATTATTTCGAGCTTTGGTTGGAAGGATGGCAAGTCGTCTGGATCCGAGTCTGGCCGCTCTGGCAGCCTCCTGCGGCGTTTGGTTGCCGTAAGACATTTTGGCTTTGAGTGTTAAAGTAATTGTATGCCTGAATCAACTTATAATTTCGATGTCGACTATAATGTTCATGCTTTTGATTTGTATGACTGGACCTTTTGGTGATATTTTTGCGTCCAAGTCGAACGTTAGGGTTCCAGTGGGGGCGTGCCATGCTCTCCACTCCACAAGCCACGAATGCAAGCCTCGTCAGCCACCCCGTCTCCATGACCAACCTCCACCCCAAATTCCAACCAACCACATCTTGCCAATTGTTGTGTCGCGTCTAAAGAACTCAACATTTTCCTAGGTGAGGTGACGTGTTTCACTTGAAGCTCAAGCGGATGGCTGGGGCTCCGTCCTCAAAAGAAACTGCGCCTGCTGCTCTCCTCTTTCCTCGTGATACCTTCCGGTTTGTACAGCACGCTTAGATTTCTTTGTTCTTTGTGTCTTTCTGTTCAATTGCTCTGTGCTTCTCTTTTCCCGGATCCAAGCTCTCTCCAGGACACCCAATCTCAATCAGTCTCAATTAAGGCTGACGCAGACGACCACGGAATAAAACTTGAAAGCGGAGGCGAAAGGGTAGCGACACGATCAATTCAACAAATGGCACGGTTACGGAAATTCCTGGCTTGTTGCTTAACATTGGCATTATCAACGGCTCAAACGTACAGCAATTGCGATCCCCTAACATCAAGCGAATGTCCAGCAGACTCGGCGCTCGGCAAATCTGTAACAATAGACTTCACCCAGGGAGCTTCTGAGAGCTTCACAACGCAAGGCAATCCAACATACAACTCCAGCGGCGTCGCCTTCACCATCAGCGAATCCGGTGATGCTCCACAACTAACTTCGAAATGGTATATCATGTTCGGCAAAGTAGACGTTGTTCTGAAAGCAGCTCCCGGCGCCGGTATCGTCAGTTCGTTTGTCCTTCAATCCGATGATCTCGACGAGATAGATTGGGAATGGCTAGGCGCCGATTCAACTGAAGTACAAACCAATTACTTTGGCAAAGGCCAAACGACGACATACAATCGCGGCGCTTTTCAGTCTGACCCAGACAACCAATCTGGTTTCAAGCAATATACCTTGGAATGGACGTCACAGCAAATCACTTGGTACATCGATGGCACTCCCATTCGCACTCTTACTCCTTCAACGGCAGAAACAAACCAATATCCTCAAACGCCAATGATGATCAAAGTTGGAGCGTGGTCAGGTGGTGACCCTTCCAATGCCGAAGGAACAATAGAATGGGCGCGCGGACCTACCAACTATGCAGACGGTCCTTTCACAATGATGGTATCATCCATCGCCGTCACCGACTACAGCACCGGAACGAGCTACTCTTACAGCGGTGAATCTGGCAGCTGGACCGACATCGAGTCCTCGGGCGGAACCATCTACGGCGGAGGACCGATATTGTCTAGCACTTCTGCTCCAGCCGTCACGTCAACAGCCACAGGAGCTCCGATGCCCTTTGAAGGCACACACAAGACGGATACGATTGTCACGACGCCTACAGTGTACCCGTGGGTCCCACTGACAAGCTCCTCCGATCCAGCAAGCGTTGCATACACGAACTATCCAGGGCTGCCGAGCGGCTGGACGGTGAACTCACATGGAAAAGTCGTACCACCAAACTCTGCTCCAACGCTCAATGTTCCATGTCGCATGATCCTTGCCGTGGTAGCAAGCGTAGCAGCAGGCTTTTTACTCTCGTGGAGGGTTTGAAATTGGCGAGTCTCGGCACATGGCATGCGTCAAGATGCGGTTCTGTCTCTGCAATTAGCATAATGGGTGTTCTCAAACCCAAAAATTTGGGCATAGCGGCGGCGTTTTTGTGTTTTTTCATGTAATCATTCATCGGTTTGTCATGATATCATGAGCCAAATACCCCAAGGACCGAGTCATCATTTAAGCAATGGGCTTCACACAATGTACATGATAACGAGCCTGATGATATTATCTTACGAAGCAAAGCATTACCAAGTCAATTCAAATAATCTTATTGTTTTTCTATAACCATTCAATCCATAGTCATGCAAATGCCGGGACGTGACCCGGTCCTCGCTCTGAATCGTTCAGAGACTCAACCATATGAAGGTAATCTGTGATGCCGGTAAAAGCTCAAAGGCTCCTAATAGAAAATTTTGACCTCCGTGTAAAGAGATGCTAGATAGGCATCCAGCACTCTACAGCCATTTTGGCATGCAAACGCCTAAAGATATATCCACCACACCGGATACTCCATGTTGTCGCTCATAATCCCGTGCCGTCATCCTCGATTACCATCCATCATACCGTATGAAAGTTCAAACAGAAAGCAGAACTAAAGCAAAAACAAAAACAAGCTCTTCAGTAGCTTACACACTCCACGAAAGCGTACCCATCTCCCTCACCCCTCCTTCGACCAAACAGAGCTCCTCCTCCGCAGGCCAAACTCCTGCGCCTGCATCGCCATCGCCAGCCTCAAGCTGGCCTCCTCCTCAGTCTCGACCTTGCGCTCCGCACTCCTACCCTTCCCCTTGGCGTCGTCCGGCCGCGCGTCTTTACGGACGGGCGTACGGGCGGCGTTCTTGGCGCCGACGCTGCGCGCGCGCTGCTTCGCGCCGGGCGCCGCACGGCCGGGACTCGCCTTCGCGCTCGCGGCCCGCGTCTTCGCGGCGCGCGGTGGCGACACGGCCACCACAATCGTCGATTCCGGGGACGAGGTTTGCCCGTTGGGGAGACTTGCTTTCTGTGAGGTGCTGCGCCGAGGCGCGGGAGATGGGACGGCGTGGTTTGGTGAGGTCGCTGCTTTGACGGGCAAAAAGCGGTCGACTGGCTTGGATGCGCGTGAGGATTGGCGGCGGGAGGCGGGTGATGGAGATACGTTGGTGTCGACGGTGCCGTTGAGCATGGGAGCGCTGCTATTGGTCGGAGAAACGAGGACTGAGGATGTGCGTGACGTTGATGGATGTGCTGCGCCGTTGGTGAGACCATTGGCGATGTCGGTACCACCGTCGAGTGATGTGGCGGTTTCAGCAGCAGATTTCTCATCAGCAACGGTATTGGGAGATGTCTTCGCCACGACTGTAAGCGCCTCCGGTTCTCCATCAGCGATTCCGTTGCTATGATGCTCCACTTCCTCTCCATGATCCATTGCATCTTGATCTGCGGATTCTGTGCTTTGCAAGATGCCATCGTCAGCAGACTCGACTGCTAGTTCAATAGCGCTTTGGTATTCGCTCGAATCCGATGCTCCATTGGCGCACGGGGCAATCCATCCCGGCGTATTCGGTTGCAAAGGTTCTGCAGGCTCATCGTTGGCATGTTCCTGCTCCTGCAACAGAGGGTTGAGTAAAGACAAGTCATCCATCATACTCGAATCGTCCGTATGATCGACCTTAATCTTCTTTTCACTCATCTCGGAATTCTCTGAACCAGAAGACTTGCGCTTCTTACTCGCTGAGCCTCTGGGAACAACTGGCTCGTTTTGCTTGATAGGATCAATGTTCCCATTCTCATCATGGATGCAACGGCGCTGAGCGGCTGCGTTAGTGTTTTGGTCGTCGCATTGGAAGACGATCACCGAAAGCGTTCTCACCTTGCTCCTCCTGCACTCCGGACAAGCCTTGTTTCGTCCTTTCTTCCCGTCGCTCGTCGGAGTAGCACAGTTCTCAACCGGTGGTCCCACAGTAGCCGTCACACTAGAATCTCTCTGCCGTCCAATATGCTCCGGACTCAGCATTACGCCCGCAACCATGACGCCAGCGCCATTGGGGCCAGGAGCAAGCATCGTACGTACCTTGGTATTTGGCTGTTTGTCGACAACCACTCCTGCCGCTGTTCGGGAGACTGGTGGAGAATCGAGTACGTGTTTGCATCGCATCTTACGTTTGCGACAGATGTCGCATGCGGTGCGCTTGGGGCCAAGAATTGACGTCTTGGGTGCCGTTCCGGAATTGACATCAATCATCAGTTCGTCTTGGTCTCCAACGGTGTCGGCAAAACTTAACAGCTGCGAAACAGGTTGATACAAAGAAAGTTGATATCCTTTGACGGGAGCAAGACGTTCCCACTTCTTCATCTCAGCCGCAGTGATCTTCCTCGGAGCTTCCGCCTTCTTCTCTGCAGCTGTTTCTGATGTCGGGATATCCTCTTCCTTGATCTCAAGAGGTCCGTTAGGATGCGCCCATGTAGGAATATCCTCATTTCCGTGTTTCCAGGCTACCCATATGGCAAAAGTTCGAGCGATCTCCAAAGGATCGCCCTTGTTCTTAGGAATGCTTCTAGAAACGGCCTTTCGAGTTTCTTGAGTGACTCCATCAAGTCGATCAAGGTGGATCATTAGTGACCTGAATATGTAGCTAACGAAATCTGGCAGGCCGCTAAGTTCCTGTTTAGAGTAGTATCGTGCTTGATAATTCTCCTCGCCGGCATCAGATCCAGGACCGTACTTATCCAGCTCCAGATATGGTTGTTTTGAGCGGTAGAATTTGTTTCCGGCATAGAAATGCAAGCGAACTGACTCTGGCAGTGGATCAACTTCCAGGTACTTGATCATGGTATACCACATGACCTTTTGGAAGAATGGATATCGATACTTGAGTGGGACTTTGCATGTTCGCTCAATCTCTACCACTCGTAACTGCATGCTGTAATGAAGCCGCGTCAGGAAATTTCCGCCAATGACCAAGCTGTCTTCAGGCGTCCAAACGGAGTGGATCCATCCTGATGGAATCAGCATTGTGTCTCCAGGAGAGAGGTCGACCCGATAGCATTCTTTCGTTAAATCAGGGAGCCAGATGGAGTTCATGGCCTTATTCAAGCACCATTCTTCATACTTTTTGAGGTTCTTGTTGGTTGGTGGAATGAAAAAGAACGTCTTCTTGCCTCTGAGAATATGATAGTAGACGGAGGAGCCAGCGAAATCGATATGGAAGTCCGTGTAGCTGTCGGCAACAGACATCAGGCAGTAAAAACCGACCGATGTGCGCTTCTCGTCAGAAGCTGGCCACACTGCATCCTGAAGATCAAGATCACGCACAACCGTAGGCCGGCGAATGAGTCGTCCGAGAAGTGATTTGGAGACTTCCAGACTGATGACATTGCGAATAATCTTCTCTCCAGTTGCTTCGTAGTAGTCTGCCCACTTGCCAACGGTCCACTTCTTGCTGCTATCACCTTCTTGAGACTTCACATCAATCACCTCAATAGGCATGTGCTGGCCGTAGAGCTCTGCCACCTGACGTACAGTCAATCCGCGCGGAATTACCATGCCGAGCTTATCCTGTCCAAGATTTGGCACCACTTCTTGCGTATATGGTGAGTCTTGGACGTCTTCCGCGTCAAATGGGTCCACGCTAGCAGGCTGTGTATCTTGTTCCAAGTCGCTCCTTGCGATGGGAAAGTCTGGACGAGGATTGAGATTCGCAGGAATAATTATGGGTTCACACATGCTGCCACACTTCTCAAAGTAATCAGCAGTGACCTCTTCTGGCGCCATGCGAGGAAATGTTTCTGGAAGTATCTTCATGCTGCCTTCCTTGATGGGTTTGATGTAGTGGTGTTCGACCATTTCATCGGAAGTTCTCCAAACGCCTTCGTTAAGACCGGCGTAGTCGACAGCCGTATGAGCGCGACCGGACTTTCGAACGAATGTTGTCCTACCAAATTTCGGTTGGCAAGAAGTACAATAGAACTTGTCGACTTTTTTGACTTCTTTTGCGGTGAAGCCAGCGCAAGCAAGGTGGAACCACTGCTTGCATCCATTGCATTGTAGCCAGTCAACGTATTCGCCGGAGAAGGAATTCGGTGATATGTCGCAACCAGCACATTTTGTACCTTCGTCGACTGTATGAACTCTCTCTAACACTGGTCTCATTGTGACAGAACTAGCATCCACTTCCATCTGTTCTTGTGATGGAATAGAGTGGTAATGCTTGATCGTCTCCACGTCGTCCTCCCCATCTGCACTACGGGAAGCTGAGTTTGATCGTCGGAAAGCGTTCGGAATTTGCGGAATGCCATCGCCGGACCATCGCAAATAGGGTTGCATGCCCTGCAGCGGGGTTCTCATTTTACTGCTTTGATGGACACAGTTGATGTCTTCCAAATTCATGCTTCGCTGAGCATGAAAAGGCTTAGATGCAGATTCACCTTGATGTTTGGTCTCCTGACTTCCCCAGTGTTTGCTGAATGATGAAAACTGCTCTTCATTTATTCTAGCCTTTAACGAGCGAGCGATGCGCTCTGAATTCTCAATCATTGCCTGCGCAACGCGCTGAATATATTGTGGCGAATCAACCTGTGCATTTGATAGAGGACGCTTAGGTGAGGGTGCTTGAGCTGTTGAAGGAGTATTGGCTGCCGAAAGCGATATTCCTAGAGCAGATTGTTCTAGTCTACTTGTGTCTCGTGTGTTGACGTTTGTGAACGGTTGACAAAACGTGCGGTCTGAGGTGTGAGCAGAGGCCGATCCATTTACTATTGCAGCCGAATCGTAAGGAACAAGAGGTAGAGCCGAATCTGGAGAGACTATACCAGGTTTCAATTCTGTGCTTGGCTTCCGAATAGCTTGGTTGCTGCCATTTGCGAATGAGAAGCTCGCTCTACGAGAAAAGTCAAGCAGTAACTCGGCATCACTCAACCGCTTGGTGTCATCACGCCGATTACTCGTGCTCTCATTCTGTTGCTGCCATGTTGACTCTGCAGAATGAATTTTCTGGTGGTTGTTTATTGACTGTTCCACATTATAACCCCAGCCATACGGTCCGTTGTAACTTGTCGCCGGTCGTGTGACATTTTGAGACTGCTGTGGAGAAGGTTGCTGTGGGGAGGGAAGGAGCTCTGATCGAGCGCGTTTTGAAGGCCTCTCATCTTGATATGAGGAGTAAGTAGCCGGCTGACGGGAGGTATCCCAGTCGAACGGCGGCCATGAGGTATTGGTCGGAGAGATTTGCGGCGGATGGTATGACTGGCGAGGGATGGGAAATGCCGAGGTGGTTTGCTGAGCGGCAACAGATGCCAGCGCATCGATCGGAGACAGCGGAGGAGCGTTGTTATCTACGGACCTTCGTTGCACTCTCCGCGGTGGTGTGACAGCAAAGCCATGGCTTGACTGTGCGGTATTGCCAGTACGAAGGGAGAACGAAGGGTAAGAGGAGTAGGTCGAGCGTGCGGAGCCTCGTTGTGGTTCTGGCGGCAGCTTCAAGAGCTCGACAATGTTTCGGAGGAGATGTGACTCGGGGATGATCTCGACGGCACTCGAGACGCGTTCAGGAGTGCCGGGGCGCGGTTCAACATTGTTTACGGGCTTTCGCAGGAGGGTAGAGGTCATTGTGAGAGCAATGGCTAATTTGGCGCGCTGTTGTGGATGCGGGTGGAAGTGGTCGCCGGCGGCGTGCGGACAGGCTCGGCGAGCTACTGTCTCACAGCGACGGCTTCAGGCGAGGCGAAGAAGGAAAAGAAACTCATTTCCCGAGTGTCTCGATAGATCGGAAGCTCCAGCCAGCAGCAAAACGCAGGTGGTACGTTGGGAGAGGGTTGGAGGCAGCCAGGCGAGGGGTTCGGTTGTGGAAATGAACTTTGGATTCAGAATCCGTAGTGGTGTTGATTGAAGCCTGAGGCATAAATACACGCAAAGTTTATACACGATCAAAGCAGGCTCAGCATACTCAGTTAATTAGAGTTCTAGATCTGGATTTCGCGAGCAAATGCTTCTCAAATCGTTCACACTAAGCAACTAGAATCTCTACTAAAGTCCCGTAGTGCGTCTGCAACGACAGATCCATGCACACCACTGCTTAGAGCCCGTCATTGTCCGTGCGAGTTAAAATTGAACTCAGCCAGCAGCTAGGCTTTGGGTGAGTTAAGGTATGCTCTTCTACGCTGGTGCATGCCGTCGCATTTGACCTTATGTGAATGCCAGTATCAGTGACTACCATATGCAAAAGAGTTATCCTAGCCTTGCGCATTCAGCGCATCGTCTACTGCGGAATTTGACCGTGATTCGACGGAATCCACCATAGTCTATACGGGTAGGAATGGATGTAAAAGTACAATATTAGACCTGTCGATCAATCAGATACATTGGTGCATGCGGCAATAGAGAATTCGGAGGATATATTCGGACGTGATGGAGTGCAATGTGGGAGGTTCGGCAGCGAAAGAGCCTTGTGGGCCGAGAAGTGCGCCCACCTGATAAATTATGCGGAGCTGCAAACCCTCTCCAACCTTGCATGACGCCTCAACCTCGCCTTTATTAAAGTCTTCAAACTCATCACCCACTCTCCGCCAGCGCAATCTCCCTTTCACAAACACGAGGATCCCATCAATCTGCTCCTGATAGCCTAGATATGAATCGCGGTGGAAAGCTTGCCCCAGATGTCAACCGGTACGTGGCAGGCTGCTTCTTTATACGGCACACGACTCTTTGCCGCACGCCTTGCTAACCCTTTGCCTGCAGGATTCTCTTCGTAAGGAATCTCAAGTATGTCCCATTTGCCTGAGAAGCCATCATCTCAGATTTCACCACAGGAGAAACTCTCTAACCATGCCACAGCTACAACGTCACTGCCGAACAACTCTTCGAACTCTTCGGCCAATTCGGCCCCATCCGGTACGTTCTGTCGCTCTGTATTCGCCTCTGCACTACTCGGAATTGGTTTTGCTACTGCTTATCCTACTTCATATGGCGATGCTAACAGTCCCATAGCCAGATCCGTCAGGGCATGGCCGCGAACACAAAAGGCACAGCATACGTCGTCTACGAGGACGTGATGGATGCAAAACAGGCCTGCGAAAAGCTTCATGGCTACAGCTATCAAAGTCGCTACCTAGTTGGTAAGTGTAGCCTTTTGCGTTGAATCATTATATCATTCTGACAGTGGACAGTCCTTTACCACCAACCAGACAAGGTAAAACCGAAAGAAGACCTCGAGCAGCGCAAGGCCGATTTGGAAGCTCTCAAAAAGGAACACGGTATTGAATAGAGGCGCGAGCGGACCCCAGAGGTGAGAAGAGCTGGCGGTCCGCCCACCGAACAATCAGCTAGAAGGGTGACCTTCGTCGAGCCGACCAAGCCGTTTTCGAAAGCGAAATTCGGACAGAGACTTTTCTCACGGGCTACCGTGGCATTAGGTAAGACCTAATCAAGAGACTGCTACGAGTACGGCGTGGTAAATTGCTTTGATTTGCTGGTACGGGCTGTTACGATGAGAATGTGCACATCAGAACGAAATGACGAATCCATCAAGGTCGCTAGCATCATGAGCTTTCACGGTTGAAACCCTGATTCTCAGGAAAGCCACGAGATATTCGATTCATTCATTGTGGGATTTCCATATTGGGGCCTTCCACGCAGTAAATGATGGTATTCCTTTATCGAAAGGAAATTAGACATGACCAAAGCTGTCAAATGATATATTTTCGGCGCATTCGACGTGTGCCACGCATGTTTCATTTCTTCTATAGCTTGACCTGTCCAACAATAGGTTGAATCAACTGCGATCATTGCGAATTAGTCGAGATAAACCAGCCATGAATCCTTCGAGTGGAGAGCCCAACTCCATATCCCATGCTATCTAATGCATATTGCCTTCCAAGTCGTTCGTAATCCTTAATAGGAACCGTCCCAATGCAAACTCGTGATACACATCGTACACCACGTATACAAACAATAGCACAGATAATACAGCACTTCTTCAACCGCAGCTCCCATCCTTCCAACCAGTCCTCCATCTCTCCTCCCACTTACTGCAATCAAACTTTTCCTTGCCCAACTTCTCGTTGACGGCATTGTGTGCCTCACACAGCCATTGCCCAAATTCCTGTCTGCTGGTCACACGCGGTGCATTCCGCGAGGATTTCATCCACTCCTGGAAGTCGGTCCCGCACCAGTAACACGGATACAGCCGAGCGAAACTGGATATGAACGAACGAGCGTCGGCCTGCTGCTGAGGCGAAGGTTTCTCAGGGTACGATGCCGCAACAGTGTGGAGCAGCGTCCAGGAATTCCGGCCGAGGACTTCGACGTCGGGAGGGCAGTCTGGACTGAGATCGTTCGGCGGCGTCGGTAGGGAAAGCTCAGGTGACGCCTTTTGGGACTTGGTCGCCATTTTCTCTTTGCTCAGCCGGGCCCAGGCGGCGAACGAGGTGCACGATCGACATCTGTGACTGCGTCAGCGCTTTCGAAACGATAGAAGCGAAACAGGTCGGAGTGACGAACGGTTTGCCATCGGGGCCTAGTACAATGCCCTTCGGTAGCTTCTTTGGTGTTTGATCCACCGCGGTGGTCGTAGATTTATCATCTTGCTTCTCTGCTCTTAGACTGTTCATTCCCATCCGTGTCTGCGTTTCGACGGCGCAGAAGAATCGTGTTAAGATTGGAAATTCTTAAAAGGTGATTGTCATGGTTTGAAGCTTGAGCTCGAGCCTCTTTGAGGCGCAAATTGGTCAGCGGAAAGACAAACCGTCTTGGCTCAGCCGATGATATCGCCTCATCATCCACTTTCCAACGTCGATTTCTTGAGGTGCGAACCAGCTTGCTGCGAGAGATCAGCGCATGATGCATAGCTGACATTATGTAGTTCTGTTGAATTTTCAACCTTGAATTGGAGCTGTTGGTGTAACACATTGCAATGTCGGCTAACGGTATACCGGTGTTACTTCTGAAGACGAAATCGAGTCCGACAGATGGCTACGAAGAGCAATTTGCCGCTTTCAAAGGCCGTAGATATATTCCAGATTTCATTCCGGTCCTAGAGCACAAATTCAGAGACGATACACTCAAAGACATAAGAGAGTTGATCATACACAAGGCTTTTGCAGCCTCGTCCGATGCAACCGGCTCGACAAACTATGGTGGAATCATTTTCACGTCTCAGCGAGCGGTCGAGGCTTTCACAATAGTTATAGAGGACCTACGTAAAGATTCTAGTCTGTCCAACGACCTTCTCCCAGCAAGCTGCTTTTTCTACGTCGTTGGGCCAGCTACGGCTCGCGGACTGAACTCTCTACAACTTGAATGCCCAATCGTAGGAGAGGAATCTGGCAATGGCGATGCACTGGCTCAGTTTATACTCTCTCATTACAATGAGCATCATCCGTCGGATTCTACCCAGCAAAAACCAGGTCTACTATTCCTTGTCGGCGAGCAAAGGAGAGACATTATCCCAAAGACGCTGCAATCCGACGCTCTCTATTCCAAACAGCGTACTCGGGTGGACGAGCTGGTAGTCTATGAGACTGAAGAGATGGAGTCGTTCCACTCATCCTTCGCTGAAACTTGGATCCAGAACATCCGATCCGGCCACTTGGAACAGTGGGTGGTAATCTTTTCACCAACTGGCTGCCAAGCTCTCCTGGAGATTTGGGGTTTGATCGATCCCGAAACTGGCAGAGTCAAAACGGACAATAAGAGAGTTCAAGACAGACGATCAAGCATAAGCGCACCAGAGCACCAGCCACGGACATACATCGCTACAATTGGCCCCACAACGAAAGATTTCCTTGTCAGGGAATTTGGGTTCGAGCCGGATATTGTGTCACCGAACCCCAGCCCTGAGGGTTTATTAGAAGGAATAGAGGAGTTCATGAGTCATCATCCGAGTGAATGAGAGAGATGAGATGCGTTCGTTCCTAATTGCACCCCTTCCGAATACGGCATTTGTGCCTCAGGCAACAGAAGGGTCATTTACTACGACTGCGCAGTTACTCCACGTTCATGACGTAAGTACCTAAGAGTGCTATAAAGTCCCGTCGTCTCAGTCTAACGGTAAGCTTCGGCTTTGCTGTAACCCATGATATCCGTTCTTTTATTTCACCGACACTACTTAAGATTGAACAAACAGTGAACATCAAACTGACATAAGACTCGACAACGCGAAGCAGACTTGCGAACAGCCACCAACAAACAGTATCTGATATTTCACAATGCCCGGCACTAGAAGGTCAGCACGTCTCTCAGGTGGTTCCAGCTCTCAGCCCGATAACATATCACCGCAAGCTGGCTCCAAGCGCAAGGCGGACGAGAGCCAATCACCGAAGAAGCGGGAGCGAAAGGCTGCAAAGCAACAAACGCTGGAGAAATCAGCATCCAGTAGTGTCTTAGGTGAGTATATTGGTATCCTTCTCGTGGAACGCTGCTTGATCTCGTTATGCATAATGTCACCCAAAGAATGCAGTCTAATATGGCGACATAGAAGGCCAACAGACGAATCAAGACACAGAACGAGAAGCTTACAAGCTTGATTCAGCCACAGATGCTAAATCAGATGACGTGGAAAGCAATGGTCATTCAAATCAGGATGTTAGCCAAGCAAAGACTTCGAACGGAGAGGCAATTGAGAAGGACGATGAACGCGCAAAAAATGTGCCAACCAATATCCTTGAAAAGGGTATCATCTACTTCTTCACGCGCGGGAGAGTCGGTGTCGAACAGCCAGAAGCTGTTTCGGATCTCCAGCGCACCTATTTTGTACTTCGGCCGCTACCAAATGATGCAAAAATTGGAGATGGTGCCATGCCTGATAGCAACAATCTTCGACTCTTTGCCCTTCCTAAGAAGGTCTTTCCTAAGAATGGCCGTGATAGATATATGGCTTTCGTTGAAAAAGCTGGTGTGAGCATGAAACAGCTCAAAGAAGACTTCCTTCAAGGCTCGGATTACGAGACGAAAACCTCCGGGACGCGCCACACTCCTCCCGTTACACCAGTAGGTGAAGGCGTCTATGCCATGACCATGACAGGGCGCACATCGCACCTTGTCTACATGCTCACCATCCCAAAGCAGCCTGCCGATGTGCAAGAGGATATGGGAATACGAGAGAAAGGCAACTTCATCACCAGCCTCAAGAATCCTACTCAGAAAGGGCCAGTCAATGCCAGGCTCCCTGAGGACCCGGAGTTTCCCAAGGAGATTCTGGAAGATTTCAACGGTCGCGGCTGGATGCCAATACAGAAAGCCAACTATCTCGACTATTCTAACGCTCAAATTCTATTGATTGGTGAGAGCAGAGACAAGTTCGATGGAGCCTTGGAACCCACAGACAAGGATAAACATAACAGTATGGAGACGCCTAGGGAAGAGCTTGAAAAGCTGGAGGGTGAAGATCAGATCCGTATTGAGCACCTCGATCATGATAACTCAGTTTTCCATGATCTTCATATTAACAAGAAAGACTATCCAGAAGTGTTGACCACGTGGTAGGGATGCGGTTATACACTTCTGGGAGCACGGAGCATCGCTGTATGTCAGAAGAATGGTTTCCGGATGTTATATTTGTTCCTAAAGCTTTAGCGATAGACAAAAATTAGCTTGAGGAGGCTGATGCTGTTCTAGCAGTGATCATTGCTCAATATAAAGCAAAATCAAGCTTCGTAGCAGGCTCCACAGCGTAGCATGAAAGTGTGGACAAGATCGAGAGTATTAAATTATTTGGAACGAACCAGAAAACAGGTTTCAGTGTAAATCTCACCGTTATATTAGAGAGCTCATGTGAATTGCCATGTCAGAGATCCCTAGTCGGTACTACCATACATGGATCCTAGTAGCTTTGACCTGTTGTCGATAATGTTTTCAATTCTAATAAGGACATAGTTATTTTCGATGGATCGGCATCAGCATAAAAGGTTTGAAAGCTCCACCAAACAAACATATAGCTTGCGTATATAATTTATGGGTTTTAAGCGGAACATGTCAAATGGTGAGGAGCGTATTGCGGCGAGCGTGGTTATGTTTTGACTTCACTTTCTTACTCACTCTTCCACTCAAACATCACATCTCTCTTTCCCCAAGCAACTCCGCCTTCATCCAACCATGTTTACGCGATGACCATTCCTCCATCATGTTCCATTCCGATGGCGAACGGGCAGCACCAAGCTCCCGATCTGTCGCGTGAGGACTCCCCTCCGCTCCCACTTGAACCTAACGTTAAGGAAGTCGTGCTCGGCGATCTGTGGATTAAGCCATGGTTCCCCTCCTTCTATCCCGAAGAATTGGTGGGCCAAACGAGCGACAGACTCTACGTTTGCAAATGGTGTTTTAAATACACAAAAGACCTTGCCGCGTACTTGGGTCACTCTAAAGTTTGCACGTATCAGGATCTCGCTGAAGAGTTAGGAGGGTGCATCTATGAGAAGGATGGATACTCAATTCTCGAAGTCGATGGCGAGGAACACAAGGTGAGATAACTCTGAGCGTATTTCTTGAGTTCTGAGATCTGACGGAACGTGGACAGCTCTACACCCAGAACCTTTCGCTGTTCGCGAAGCTATTCTTAGACACAAAGTCCGTCTTCTACGACGTGACTACGTTTCTCTACTACCTCCTCGTATACGCCGACCGCTCCGTTCGACCTCCAAAATCTCAAGTCGTCGGCTTTTTCAGCAAAGAGAAACTGAGCTGGGACAACAACAATCTAGCCTGCATCCTAGTATTTCCTCCATGGCAGAAGCGAGGTCTCGGGCAAATACTTATGGCAGTGAGCTACGAGCTCAGCAAAAGAGAAGGAAGGTTTGGAGGACCAGAAAAGCCACTCTCTGAGCTTGGCCGACGCAGCTACATTCACTTTTGGTCCGGCACAATTGCAAGGTACATCATTGCTGCTCCCGCAAAAAGGACAATCACGGTCAAGGCCATCAGCGATGATACGTATATCATAACGGATGATATCATCACTGCGCTTAAAGAGATGCAAGTGCTACAGCATCAGAAGAAAGGAAGTAAGAAAGCGATCATAAACAAAGCCAGAGTCAGAGCTTGGGCAGAAGCAAATAGAGTCAGCCTGGAGAACCCTGTCGACAGGAATGCATTCATGATCCGCGAAATGTCGGTTATTAATGATCAGGAGGAGGAAGACGAGGAGGAGGTTGAAGAAGAGGATGAGGACGAGGGATGATTCGCTGTAAATTTGGGTTTTTGCTTCGAACATCGCTAATGGGCTACGCATCTACAGATTCGATTTCTGGCTGGCACTATGGATATTCGTCAACCAGCTTCCTAACAGACGCAAGCTGAACAACGAGAAAATCGTCTCTCACTTCTTGATAAAGCGGTCGAACCAGTGGACGGCCTGTTCAAAGGCTTGCTCCTTCGGCCAGGTGACCTTCTCGTCCTTAGGATCGCCACGGACCGCGAAGCCATGCTCGACGTTTGAAAAGAGATTGATCTGCCAGGGGACACTCAATGAAATCAGAATCTCTTCCGACTCATATCTCTTCTCCGATGGGAAGATCTGGTCGGTCTCTGTAAACGTGCTTCGTTAGCGACAACGGCTCACAGCAAAGTTCCGTCTTTAGTTGAGCGACATACGCGCTGCTGCAATGCTCAATGGACCTTTGATGGCCTTCAATTCGTCTGCATCCACGAAACTGGGATGGGCAATGTATCCGGCGTCGATCTCGCCGGGCTTCAGGTACCTCACGACGTACTTGGCGCCGAAGCAATAACCGACGCCTCCGATGGTCTTGACACCCTGCTTTCTCAGCTCCTTTATCGCTGCTTCTACGATGGGATCGACACTTTCATTGCCGTGGCCCGCCCTCCACTTCATGAAGTCGAAGTTGGGTGGGCGGTTCAGCTGAAGGGGGTCGCCGTGGAAGAGATCGGGCATGACGACGTAGTAGCCGTTGGCGGCGAACTGGTCCGCAATGAGCTGGGCATTGATGAACTTGTGACCGATGACATCGGTCAGGATGAGCACGGCGTTGGCAATGGACTTGTCCTTTGGATACGCAATGTATGTCTCGGCTTCAATGCAGGCATGTCAGTTGCACTTGTGTCTTGCCTTTCCAACGTCCGCGCTTAGGTGTATGGAGTTTATGGAGCTCTCAAACTTACTTCCGGCAAAGTTCTTTAACTCGCCCGTGGACTCGCCTTCATGCTTGACGCCGACAGTGCAGCATTGAGTCGGTGGGTGGGATGTCATTGTGAGCTTTTGGTTTCCCGTTACAGGCGCCGAGAAGTTCTTGCAGGTTTCAAGGAGCAAGGAGGTTGAGAAGCTTCTGAAATACTTGAACGCTACCCGAGCTTATGTAGTATCGGTCTGGTCGAAACATTGAACTGCCCCGCCGCGGCCAACGGCCTTTCCTTGGTCTAACATCTGAAATCAATTGCGTACTTGGGTCTAGCAACGCGCACTTGGTGGGGCCCGATATCGCGGTTATGAGATCGCCTTGCATTATGTCCGTCGTCTTTGAAATGTTTCTCGTCGCTTATTATAGTAAACGCCGTCTACCACTGCATACAGCAGATGAATGTTTCTCTGGCTCTGCATTTCATGTCCGCATCCAGATAACTGAGGATTCATAAACGTGTCACTGCACTTTCGCACAAAAGGAATACAACTTGACTAAAGAGCCAAGACAGACCCAGAACCTCTGAAAAGTTACACATATACGGCGCGTACGTCGACGGCGTTTATACGCAGCCACGAGAAACACGAGCGACCCATAAAAGCTGACGACCGTGATAATCCTTGTGGAATACGTTATCGGACCGCTTCTGACACCATACCTGTACTCTGAATACATTCGAGAGGGTGTGTCGATATAGAATTCGTCGTCGGATCATACACTGTTTACCAAAACGCCGAATGAAAGCGAGCATCCGGTAGCCAACGACTCCATTATACAATCAAGTACAGCGCCGTGATGACGCTAGGCCCAACAAACAATCCAAACCAAAATACGACATTTCCCAGCAAGTCCCTACCCTTAAGCAGCTTGGTTCTGCTCAGCATAACGAGCGGCAGCTGCATGAGCTGCATTGCGAACAAGTAGCCCCTAACCTTCTTGAACAAGCAAAGCATAATCAATTCGTGAACGCATGCGGACAGCAAGAAAGTGATGAAGGTAGCGATACCTTTGCTCAAGTGAAAAGCCGAAATACTGCTGTGGTAGACGTGGCGCAGCAGGAAGTTGTGGACAGGGCGATTCCAGTCGCGGGCGTACTGGTCCCACGAGACCGAGTTCCACCAGTCGCCGTAGAAACCGCGGTCGGCGAAGCGCGTGAGCTCCGCCAGCACGTTGAGGCAGCACTCCCAGATGACGTACCAGCTCAGCAGCTGCTCCAGCAACAACGGGAACAGTATGTCCGACACGATCCACGGAAACTCGGACCACCGCTCGCGCAGCGTCAGCCCGCGCTGCTTCATGAAGATGGTCTCCAGCACCGGTGGGTAGATGTACGCTTGTGAGATGACCATCATGATCCAGATCACGCCGAACGTTGCCGCCGTCTTCTCCGCAACATACCACCAGTTGATCTTCTCTTGCCGCGGGTACTCCAGCTCGTACACCAGCGTTGGCAGGCAGGTCCAATCCACCCAATTAGCAACCGTGAGGTTTTTCGGGAAGACGTTTGCGCCTGAAGTACTCTTGCCTTTCAGTTCATCCGTGAGCGATTGGATTTCGGTGCGGATGATACGAGAGAAAGCTTCCATTTGATCTTGGTCTAGAGCCTCGCTAGCGTCGATAGACGCTGCAATGGCCGAGATTTCCGATTTCTCCTTGTTGAGGTCCGTCGAGGCTTTGGCAGCGATGGAGCGCCGGCGTTGAGTGAGGCTGTCTCTGCGGGTGAGGAGAGGAGGAGAGGCACCGGTAGCTGTAGATGGTGCTGCGAAATTGCGGATCGGATTTACCGTAGCGGTCGGACTGGAAGTTGGCTCCATGTCTTCAAGTTGTCGAAGTTTCTCTTCGACAATTTTCCGCCGGCGGTATACTTGCGATACTGCATCGGTGTTAGCAAAGGATCCCAGCTGCTCTTGAGACTACTCACGATATCCATTGTAGAAAGCATAGCTATGCTGCTTCATGACAAAGACCAAACAGTGCAAAACAATGAAAACAGTGTGTGTCCAAGGCCAGTCTCTGTAGTAAGTCCAACCGATGAACGCCCCGAGATAAAGGGTCTGCCAGATATTTTGGATAATCCAACCGGCACCGTCCCAAGTGAAGTATCCTTTTAAGATGAGCTTTTGTAATAGTAGCCCAAACAAAGTGCTGGCGCACATTACACCGTCTGTAACTCCCAAAAGAAGGACATCTTTCTCCAGCATCATATGAAGGATCTCTGCGCTTCCTAGAACGCTGCCATACATCTTCCAATTTTGCGCAGCAATCCTTGCCAACAGAAGGCCCATGGCTATCCAGAACAAGGTGAAAAAGCCATGGAAAGGAGAATCGGCACCGCGAGGATTTTGGCGATCAAAGGTTGTAAATTGTCTGGTGAAAACAAACTCACGGAAGAATCTCGTCTTCGGCTTGCGAGATGCGTCGCCTCTACTCTCGTTCTCCAGGCCAGCCTTCAGTATATCTCTGAGCTCGGGATCATCAGCCGTGAGAATATATCTGCCCTTTTTGTTCGTCTTCTCGAATATGACCTGTATGCTCTGTCTCCTCGCAGCTTGCTGTGCTGCAGCGATGTCAACGGTAGGTCTTTGAGAGTCAGAATGTATCTTGCCATTCTTCTTAGGTATGTCCTCCTCGTCCATGACGATGGCGGAGTCCCTGTGTTCCAAGTTCAAGGTTCCATCTGTACTTCGCTCCATAAGCGTAGCTGGATCAGGCCTCAGAGTATCATAGTCCTCGACGTCAGAAATGCTCGAAGGGTCAGCGCTCCAATCGTCTTCCACCGCATGTTCATATACAGTCAACCGACTCGGGTCAGGAACGCCGTTCTTATCCGTCGCGTGGGCCGAACTACCATGATCTACCACCAATTGGTTGATTTTGAGGGTAGGAGAAACAGTAGGCTCCACAGTCGACGAAGGCGGTTTGACGTCTGACGCCATAGTCAGATTTCACAGGTAAGCGGATCGGTCCGGAAGAGAGAGGTTTTTTTGGTTTATTGCTTTGGCGCATCTGCCTGATCATGAGCCTCTGCTTCGCATCGTATTTACGAATGGGCGTACCTATCGGTCCGGCATAGCTCAGCTTCAGCTTGGTCCTCAGCGAGGCATCACCAGAGAAGATCAACGCTCCGAATGGAGACGAGCGGAAAGTGAGAGAAATGGCAAACGTCGGCCTAAAAGCCGCAGTATATGGCCAAAGGCGAGCAATTGGCCATAATCCGTCACGACATAACCCGAGAGGTGGGTAACCAAAAATGGCCTTGGAAAGCGAACCAGGAACTCGGCATTCTGCATGAGCCGAGCGGAGCTGGCGGTTCAGCGGTCGTCACCGACCATTCCAAGAAGAAATGATAACCTAGACCGGACAGACGATGTATTCCTATTGGCGCGATGATCGATAGGCATTTCTGCAAATGACCTGTACCCGCAAAATACCCAAGGTATAATCGCTTGTCCAGTGTTGGCGCTTGTACACGTGAAGGTTCGCGGCCGCTTGGATGCCGCGAACCCTCGTCCGGGTTCATGCATTTTCCGACGTAGACGTTCGATAATTATCTAATCGATCGAATCGATCGAATCGCAGCATGCTGTCAAAGCACCGGGATCTACATTGACTCGCTGGAGGCTCGGTATCTCATGATATGAGGTGAGGCGGTGGGAGGTTCGTAAAGGTGGCGATGTTGAGCGAGACCAAGGCAGTCACTCCATTTTTGGTTACCAAAGGCCTATATCGCTAATGCAACACTTATTCTACAGTTCCCGGAAAATTCCGTGCTTTAACAACTAACACACATCTATTTTGCCTTCTCAACTTTTACCGATTCTTAGATCCAACCCACCAATGATCCAAGATGCTACGAAAAGTGCCAGAATACCCGCTGTAATGGTGATGGGCTTCCTAAAACCAGCGATCCATGGATAGTCGTACGTAACAATGAGGTCTACATTGTCCCGAACGTCGTCTGCAACATTCAGTGCAGTGAGCTTGAGTGTTGGACGGCCAATAGTGTCCATGTAAGTGCGATGAATGGTGGTAGTGTTCTCGAGGAACGCAGGAGGAAATGTTGTAGAGAATTTGACATTTCTACCACTCGGTTAGCCATCCGATTTTGTACATGTACGTAGAGAAAGCGTGGTCACTTACTTGGCACCCTCAGGCAAAATGACTCTGATCTCTACTTTCTCATACTCAACGCCTTCGGTCATTTTCGGGCCCTCCAAGAATGGAACCTTCAAGACATAGCTTTCACCCTTGAGACTCTTTAAGAATCTATTCAGATTTGCGTCCCAGCCGGTCTTGAAACTGTACTTCCAGCCTCCAAAGACTGGATATCTGGGTCTCAACTCCAACAAAGCCTCTTTACTATTGGTTCTCCACCGGCTGGTGCTGACATTTCCGATGTCATCAATGAAGTAAGGATTGGCACTGCCGACTTTCAACGGTACCTTTAGCTCCCTGAGAGCGGACGTGGGCGGGTTGGCATACTGGGTCATTTGCCATTGGACGCGGCTAAAATGGTTCTTCAGGCTAGCACCGCGGTTCTCCAGCCAGTATCGCTCCTCAGTCGCCAGGTTGCCACCCCAGTGCGAGACTTCAACGTCGCGTTCGAGCAGCGAGCAGTGGAGGAGTGGGTGCGTGTACTCATATCGTACTGTCACGTCCTCAACTGCACCTGCTGGGATGGAGTCAAATGGCCCATATGTAAACGTACTGCCTTGCTTCGTTGGGTTATTTCCATCGCCGGTGGGCTTGAGAGAGGTGTAGTCAGGGACATCAGAGGTTGGAAACTTGATCTTCGTCTTTTGTTTAGCTGTGACATAAGCCGAAGGCGCGTACGCCGAGAAGCTGTACTGAACGTATTGTTTTTCCGTTTGATCAATAGCTGCCGGCAGAGGATCAAGAGCGGAGAGGATATGGTAGGAGATTCCAAGGGTAACTTCGGACGAAGGAGCGAGAGGTGAGGAAAGGTGGATGAGAATGTACTCAATGGAACTAAATTGTTGTTAGCAAACTTCGTGCTTCATTGAGTGATTCGGTGCACACCTTTGCTCGTCAAAGCCAGTTACTTCAACTTGGAATGGTGGCTTTGATGTATCTTTCCGATCTCTCGCTTCAAGGCCGCCTATCCGGTGTATCAAGCTCGACTCGAATGGAAGGTAGTACTCGGACTGTGGCTCTTTGTCGACATTCTTGACGACGACATTGATTGTCTCTCGAGGATATCCCTTCTCAAGGTTGATGTTCCTTACGAGATTAACGTTCTCGAACACCGCAGGCGGCTTAAACTCGGCAGGGAGTATTCTTGAAGTCAAGGGATTGGTGATGTTTGTGTCGTCAGCTTGAATCAAGGCGGCGATGCAGCCGAGTAGAAGGTAAGAGAGCCGCATTGGGCCTGATTGACTTGCTCAGATTCAGAGCAATGGTCGCATCAAGGCTGATTATGAGGATGTTCTCATGATATGGTACAAGTCAATCGGCACAGAAGCTCTCGAAATTGAATTCGTGGCTCCTACAGGGGTTCGTTCGATACAATCAGCCACAAGTCACGGTCCGTGCAACTCGGAGACGTGGCGGTGCGCCGCAACCCAAGAAAAAAAAAAAAAAAAAAAGAAAACGATTTCACGTTCTTCAGACTTTCTCACTCAACTCATTATGCCTCCATCTCATCCTAAGAGTACTCGTTTGGCAAGGTGCTCATCTGCACCGCTCTCAGTTGACTCATGTAATCGAGAGCACAAGACTCGTGCCGTAGAAGTCTCACCTCCATCGACGTTAATATCATCTCCACGCCTCAATACGCGTGGATTGTTACTTCTGATTGACAAGCCCACATTTGCTCGAGGCGAAGAAAGATTGATGCTCAACTAATCCTGATCTCAACGACCATTGTGTCTCTAGTGTGGTTTTCAGGTTCGCTCTGAGCAGACATCCATGAGCCGGTTTGCTCGGTGTTCGATGCAAACTTCTGCCGCGACAAAGGCACGAATGGATACTTTAAAGACTTGGAAGGTTTCGCGTGTTGATTGCCATCGTAGCCAGTAAAGTTCTATTGGCCTTAACTATTCATTATCCTAAATCGTATCTCGCCCAACCGCCGACGTATAGGAAACAAAACTCCATAGCCCAAGGCCGTTAAGGAAATCTAAGGTAAAAAATGAAAACTTGTTTTTGATCCTCCCACAACATGCGCCGTGTCAATTGCTTTAAGCGCAATGGAAGCGCTGTGGAGGGTATTTAGTGCAAAACATCGCAGTCGCAATACAACACCCGGCCCAGGACGTAGGTCCGAGGGGCAGTAAAATGAAGATAGCAGAAAGCAAAGAACTCCGGACACCTGCAACACCGTAGTGAAAAGACGCCAATTTGCCTATCGCTTACGCTCGATGCTGGCTTGCTCATTGCCTCTCATTGACAACTTTCTTGGCCTGCTCTTTGCTCATCTTATGCAAATTGCAGAGGTGCCGCTCCAAGTTGTACGCCAAGGTAAACTTCCGCTTGCATTGGCCTATCTTGCAGTCGATACGCCTCTTTTCCTGTTCTTCAGGGGGCAAGTGCTTGAAATAGTGACGTTCGAAGTCGGTTTTCTTCACGCATTCGTAGCCACAGACGCGGCACTTCCTTTCTTTCTTGTGTTGCCAGCGGTTGTGCAGGCTAAAGAAACGTTAGCAACATTGACACGTAGAGCATTGTGCCTTACTCGAATTTTTTCTTTGTGTAAGTTTTGAGCGACCCCAGACATTCGGGATGAGGGCAGCGTCGTGGTTGGGCGACTTCAGGTTCTCCAGAAAGGTGCCCGGCCATCCCGAAGCTTTCAAATATGAATTTAGAACCCAAGTGCTCACGGTCCATTTGAGGGTCTTGGTGTGCTTGCTCTTGATCGGCTTGTGTGGCGCCATGAGTTGGTTGTCCCAAATCTGAAGCGAATAACGAGGTGTTTTCAGTGTCAGCCTTCGGATAGTTAGCAACAACAACCGCCGAGATTGGGAGGGGCTTTCAAACATCAGCTTCATCATTGGTACAGTCACAAAACCAGCTGCTTGCTCCACAATGCGGGCATTCGGTGGAGAAGGTTTCATTATCGACGGTATCGTCCCTCTGGCTGCCACACCCGTAACTATCTTCGTCCTCGTTCATGTTTGGGGACTTGGAGGGATCTCCGTAGAGCTTCGTAACACGTGAGGACCTTCGGGTGAGGTAAGGAAGGACGAAAAAGTCGCAGGTGAGTTGAGAGGGTATGCTCAAGTCGTCCGCCGGTAGGGTCGCTGTTTTCCAATTAAGAAGCTCAAAAGATATGTGCGGCGCAATGGCAAAGTGTGTTCAAGGCCTCACAGCAATGTACAAACTGGTGATATGTGAGGTGGTTGTGGTTGTGGTGGGGATTTCAAGAATCGATAGACTGGTGACGGGTGACGACTAAGGTGAACCAGAAATGGCAATCCTCGAGCGTCCTCCTTCGACACGGGGAAAGCTCCCCAGGCACCAACCCATCGCCGAAGCCCTTTCGGGCATAGCGGAGACAAGTCATGACGGAGAGGCTGTGTTGTCCTAGAGGGGTGGGAGGGCGAAGACTACGTTTTCTCCGTCCAGTATAGAGAAAGACAGCCCATGACAGGCCTGACAAAACTGATGTCGCCGTTCAACAGAGCCATGGCGGGGGCTACCCTCCCTTTATCGTCCGCATTTCGATACGCCGCTCATTCGTCGGATATCTATATCCCGGTCGGCCCGATGACTCCTGCAGCCACATTGCAGTCACGGCTGAAGCGCTTGTCCCTTTCAAATTAGAAGAAGCAACAAGCGAACACGATCCTCACATTGAGCGTAGACCAGTAAGGTAGAGGATGAAACATTGCAAATGACCTCTCAATTTGGAGACCTACGCCTCACCAGCGCGTCTTCCTTCTCTTTCAGCTCGCTGGAAGAACGGAACAGAAAGACTGGAGTATGAAAAGAACGGCTTGACGTGATTAAAATCCTACCTCTCTGGGGTCAAAACAACCCTGGGGGAAAGTCCCATTCTTATAATTAAATATATTCTGGTTTTGTTGCGTGGTGTGACAGCCTGAAGCAGGTTTTCGATGGCGGCTGGACAAGGAAAGCGTAACCTACGATGCCAGGCCTCCACCATAATTTGTGGGGTGTGGAAAGTCTGTGATCATACCGAGGTGCCTAAATCTAAATGAAAGTAATGTCGAGGTGACGAGGAGGCAAGGGGACATTCACGAAGTATATGAGCTTGGGGTATAAAGTAGGTAACATCCCCGGGTGTCTGCGGGCGACCATTGCAATCCCTGATGGCAATTTCTCGAGCTTCTAATCTTGACAATCTAATGGCCGCAGAAGTTATAGTATCCAATTGCGCTGGAGCCAACGGGGACCGAACGCGTTGAGGAGCCATGGATGACGATAGCAGGGTGACGACTGACGATAGCAGTAAGGTATGGCTGCCCAAAGTACTAACGCGTAATGTCTCAGCATTCCAGTCGTTCTAGGTACCGCAAAGAGAAGGCGCTGCGAAAGTGAACCGTTTTGCTTGACGTGGCAGACCGTTTATGCTCTGCTAAACCTTTCTTCTACGTGCATTGCGCTTCGTGTTTGTTTTCTTTGGGAAACATTGAAGAACCATTGCATTCATGTTTCCCAAAACATTACCACAAAAGGCGGAACGAGGATGGCTCGTACGAGATTCGCTGGATTATTGCCTCAAGTCCCAAGGATCACTCATAAGGCCCATCTTGCTCCTTGTACCGCAATCCGGATACTCTTTCCTTCTCAACAATGTGTAACGTGCCGAAACTAGGCATGATATGCCAATCTTTTCACAAGTTTCATTTCATCCAAGTTCAACAAAGACTCATCACTACTCCAGGCCCGAAGTATCGTCTCATGTCAGCCATCAAACAGTCGTCAAATATCTCCCATTCGACATTCATCTCCCAAGCTTCAAACCCTCTTCCCACATTGGATGTCCCTAACCCTTACCTTCATCCCATTCTTCGGCCGTCGAACAAACGTATTCAACAACTCAACCTCCTTACTTACTCCTTCCAACCATTCAAACTTCAAAGACCTCATCATGGCTACAAGCACAACCTTCATCTCAAGAGTAGCAAACACCTTACCGATGCATATCCTCGGCCCGTTGATAAAAGATTCAAAGGCAAAAGGATCGCTGGCGGCATCTCCTTTCTCCATGCTATCCCATCGTTCCGGTCGGAATTCTCGGGCATCAGGCCCCCAAATAAGCGGGTGGAGGTTGGCAGCAGCGATGTTAACGTTGATAGTAGTTCCTTTGGGGATATGGACGCCCTCAATCACAAGATCCGACGTTGCCTCTCGGAAGGCGGCGATGGCGCTGCTGTAGAGACGAAGAACTTCCTTCAAGAAGATATTGAGATAATGCAGTGATTCGACTTTCTCCCAGATCGGTGTATCGTCGAATCCCATTGGAAACGCTTCAACAATCTCTGTACGTAATTTGTCCTGAACGCCTGGATACACACAGAGACAGTAAATAGCCCAAGTTAGCGCATCAGCCGTCGTTTCATGTCCTGCGGCGAGGAATCCAAGCAAGTTGTAGAGGATATCCTGATCGGTCCAGGGATTCCTGCCAGCTTGTACGGTTTCTCGCATCATGGATGTCATCAAATCGCTTCCCTTTGCTTCGCCGGACATGACCTGCTGTCTTCGCGCCTTGATCACGTCGTTGAGTTGACGTCGCAGTTCATTGTTTGCAGCCACAAACTGACGATTTGCTTCCAGCGGCAGCCATGATCGGAGAGGAATGTACATGTTGAGAATTGCGATAATATTTCCAAGGGCTGATTGGTTAAGGATGCGATCAAAACATTCTTCAAAGCTCAATGACGAGTTCCCACGCAGGTTGTCGAGCTCAATGCCTAAGGTTGTGACACCGATGATGTCGAGCGTGGTCTTTGTGAAGAGCTCCAACATCTCGATTTCCACTCCTTCAGGATTGTTGGAAACCATGGCCTGTATTGTAGTGACAAGAACTCCGCTCTTTTCATGAAAAACCGGGATTAGTACTTTGAGGTTTGCATGGGAGAAAGAACTGGCTAGTAGACGACGCTCCCGCTTATGCTCCTCCCCTTCTTTGAACAGCAGTCCATCTCCAACGATGCCACCGATTAAGCGCTTGAAGAAGACTGGTTTGATAAAGGCGTAACATTGCGTTTGCAAGACTTCCTTATACGCCTTGAGAGAGTTGACTAGAAGTTGCTCCGAATTTCCGAAGGAAAGGTAGCGGATGAAAGGTGTGTCAGGGTATTGGTAGACCCATTTAAGATAGACACTGTTTGGGTCAGTTTGTTTTAGTTGATTGATGACCTGACCCATTAATGGGAAGTTGTCCTTGGGCCCAGGAAGATTCCGAAGGGGTGAGAAGAATCTTGGGTAAACCAGACATTTGACGAGCTTCAGTAAAAGATATTGGAAAAGAAAGAGGATTAACGGCCTTTGAAGCACTATAAATTTGGACTGAGATGCTCCATGACGTAGTGAGAACTCTTCCGCGGCTGTCAGCACGATAGAGTATCCTATATCGTTTTTGAAGTACTTGGAAGCAAGAACGCCGGGCGCTTCATTCGGCATGATTGATATCAAAGGTGAAGGAAACGGATCACGATGCTTTGCAAAACCAAACTTGCGGGAACAGAGCCTTTCTAAGCATTTTGTGAGGACGTGTTGTGGGATTCCCTTTTAGTATAAAGCTCTTACGATTTGGCGACAAGGATGGGTCGCAATTGTTGTCTTGCTGACCGCTCGAGTCTTCCTTCTCCTGCAAGCTCATCATCTGACATGCATTAAGCTTAATTTAGTGCGTAAGAGGTCATATTGCAACGTTTCTGTAATATCTCGGCGTCAAAACGAACGGAAAGAGGGCCGTAAAAGCCAAAAACAGAGAAAACTCTACCGCGCCACGAAATCCTGCAGCAATGGAAGCATATGACCCAAAGTCTGCGGATATACTTTCTAAGTCTTTCAGTCAAGATTATATGTCTTCTACAAAGAGTTATATTCGAAAGATTATCTTATCTTCAAGAGGTGTTCGGAACTGGGTAATCTCTTGCACCCTCAGTCGAAAATAACACAACCACGGAGTCAGATCCTAAACCCAGTTCACTAGCCTCGTGCAAATTCCGTAGTGCAGCGAGTGGCGCGGCACCACAAGGTCCAGCCTTGACACCATGGTCGTGCAGATATTGAACGGCTTGATGACTCTGTCTGTCTGTCACCGTGATCGCGGCATCGACGCCGTCCTTCAGGGTCGGCCAAGCGATCAAGCTCACCGTTCCACAATTCATCCCGGCCATTATCGTATCGCCAGTCTCAACTATTGTTATCTCTCCGTGCTCAAGACTCGTCTTTAGTCCCGCTGCGGTATCTGGCTCAACAGTAACAACTGTTGCCGACGGTAATTTACTCTTGTAGTGCACAGTGACTGCATGAGCCCAACTTCCCACACCTACTGAAGCAAAGGCGTGCGTAACTGGTTTGTCCGTGAACTGTTTGATCTGCTCGTCAACCTCAGCAAGCATTGTCGAGTAGCCTTCAACCACCCAACCAGGCGTTTCCTCGTAACCAGGCCAAGAGGTGTCCATTACCAAAATTGCGCCCGTACTCTCACTGTACTTCTTAGCGGCGGTAATAGAAGCATCGTAGTTTCCGTTCACAATAGGAACATCGACTCCTTCGCTTGCGATGTTGCGGATGGTCGCTGGATAGCAATTATGCGGGACATAAATCTTCGCTTTGATTCCAAGGTGCTTCGCCATGCGTGCAACTGCACGACCCCAATTTCCTTCTGAGCTCGTCACCAGACTCAATTCTTTTTCCTTGGCAGCAGCTCCAACAGCTTGGTAGCTGCTAGTTGCTGGCAGATCCAGGCTTTTGCACAATGCTCTGTGGATTGCCCATGACGCTCCGAGTATCTTGAAGGCAGGCAGACCGAAACGCGTGGATTCGTCCTTGACCACAACCTGAGCTAGTCCTAGCTCTTTTGCCAGTTCTGGCAGTGAAACTAAGCGTGTAGGTCCGTATGATGGCAGTGATTGATGGAATGATAGCACATCCGGTGAAGAAATCGGTGTTGTCTTCCAAGATGATGCAGCCGGGTTTCTGAAAATGATGGATTTGGAGGATGTCATCTTCGATCACAGATAATTTTCCAAGGCCTGTGAGTTGGGGAGTCCTCAACAGCAGGATATCTCCAGAATAGAAGAAGGCACACCCATTTATATCACTTGCTCAACGATTTAGTAATGATAATCACACGTTGGTGGCACCTACACGTGGTTGCTGAAGGGCGTAACTCTCTATACCTTTGGAGGATATGTGCTACCGTCTAAAGGAAACGTCTCATGCAAGAGGGTCAACACACTCGATGAAACCTTGCCATCTCAAGCTCCTGCGATTAATGTAGTTGTCAGAATGCTGACTCATTTGCGTCTGGTTGGTCGGAAACAATGGGAAGCTTTACCGGCTTTGAAAAGCATTGGCAAGCGCATCGACTTGCAATCAAGGGCGATTTTCGTCATCGGTTCGAGGCTCCATATCATCTCCGATTGCGGACAGATGAAGTGGATGTGGGGTCAAAGGCCTGTGGCGTTGATATGATTCAGAATCTCTACCGCAATTTGTTGACCGGACGATTAAGACGGATAGAATTCTAAATTTGTTGGATATCCTGATTCCTCCAGTCAATCACATCTCTTCCTTCACCGAACCTCTGAATACGAAAATCTTAACCGTCTCATGATCAACAGTTAGGCTACGCTGGTTCTTTTTCACAAACTTCACATCGCCTTTTCATCTTTCTAGACATACATCCAAACAACATGGCAGGTGAAAAGAAGTCAGAGCGCGGGATCCGCATTGCAATTGATGTTCGCATACTCCATTTTCATACCGTTCGCTCTATATTTATTAACATGGGCATCAGCGTGGCGGCACATTCACGGATTGTGTCGGCAATCCAGGCACGGGCAAAATGTCAGACGACGTCTTGATCAAGCTGCTATCAGAAGATCCGTCCAATTATGAAGACGCACCTCTCGAGGGAATCCGGCGTTTGCTCTCAAAATTTACGGGTCGGGAGATTCCGCGAGGCGAGCCTCTCGATACATCAAAAATTGAGTCGATTCGAATGGGCACAACAGTGGCGACCAACGCACTTCTGGAGCGCAAAGGCGAGGATATCGCAATGGTGGTGACGAAGGGCTTCAAGGATTGCTTGACCATCGGCAACCAGAGCAGACCTAATATTTTTGACCTAGCCATTCGCAAGCCTGACGTGCTGTGTAAGGAAGTGGTCGAGATCGATGAAAGAGTTACTCTGGAGGATTACGTTGAGGATCCAGAGAGGCATCAGACGGACGCTCCGGGACGAGAAAAGGCGAGCGCGCATTCAGAGTTGGTCAAAGGCTTGAGTGGCGAAGCCGTAAGGATTCTGCAGAGACCTAACGAAGAAAGAATCCGGAATCAGCTGAAGAAGGTTTTTGACAACGGCATTAAAAGCATTGCGGTTTGTCTTATGCATGGCTACACATATCCAGATCATGAGGCCCTGGTGGGTAAAATTGCAAAAGATATTGGTTTTGCGCATGTGAGTTTGTCGCATGAGCTTATGCCAATGATCAAATTGGTACCGAGAGCGACTTCAGCTTGTGCGGACGCGTATCTGACTCCTGCAATTCGAAAGTACATTGATGGTTTCCAGAAAGGATTCGAAGGCGGTCTTGGAACAGCCAGCGTCAAGAAAGAAAGCGGCTCGAAGGGTGCGAGATGTGAGTTTATGCAATCAGATGGCGGCTTGGTAGACGTCGACATCTTTTCTGGACTACGTGCCATTCTATCAGGACCGGCAGGAGGTGTTGTTGGATATGCTCTGACCTCGTACGACCCAGAGACGAAGATTCCCGTAATAGGCTTCGATATGGGAGGTACCAGTACAGACGTCAGCAGATACGGCTCTGGTCGTTATGATCATGTCTTCGAAACCACGACCGCAGGTGTTACCATTCAATCTCCACAACTAGATATCAACACCGTAGCTGCCGGTGGTGGATCTAGACTCTTCTGGAAAAACGGATTATTTGTCGTGGGTCCCGAGTCCGCCAGTGCTCATCCAGGTCCTGCATGCTACCGCAAAGGTGGACCGCTCACCATCACAGATGCCAATCTTTTCCTTGGACGACTGTTGCCTGACTTCTTTCCAAAGATCTTTGGCAAGAACGAAGATGAAGGCCTGGATGCCGATGCAAGCGAGAAGTTGTTCAAGGAACTAGCTCAACAGATCAACAATGACGTCGCAGGCAGTGACAATGGCAAAGAAATAAGCTTAGATGAGGTCGCATATGGTTTCATCAAGATTGCAAATGAGACCATGACTAGGCCGATAAGATCGTTAACTGAAGCCAGGGGTCATGATACTTCAAAACACAGACTTGCAACATTCGGTGGTGCAGGCGGTCAACATGCTGTAGCAATCGCGGAGGCACTAGGCATACGGCAAATCCTCATTCACAAATATTCTTCCGTGCTGAGCGCGTACGGTATGGCTTTGGCAGATGTCGTGGACGAAAGACAGGAGCCCGAGAGTAAGGTTTGGAGTGAGAGTGGCGATGTCAAGACGGACCTGAAAAAGAAGATGGCAGATCTCAAAGAAAGGTCAAAGGCACAACTGAAAGAGCAAGGGTTTGGCGATGACAATATTTATTTCGAAGAGTATCTCAACCTAAAGTATCATGGTACGGAGTCTGCTCTGATGATTGTGAAGCCTTCGGAAGAGGAAGCAAAGCAGGAATTCAATGGCGATGATTGGGCATTTGGGAAAGCATTCATTAAGCAACATCACCAAGAGTTTGGTTTCACATTGCCTGACAGAGACATCATCGTCGACGATGTACGAGTACGAGGGATTGGAAAGAGTTTCGAAGGCATTGAAAAGACTGTGGACAAACAACTGAAAGAAATTGAACCCAAAGATCTCGGAGATGGCAAACGCTTCGATGTTCGAAAAGTGTACTTTGAAGGTGGAAGACAAGACACACCAATCTACAAACTCGAAGACCTCGAAGTAGGCGACAGGATAGCTGGTCCAGCAATTCTCGCAGATGGCACTCAGACAATCATTGTCACACCGGGAGCTTCAGCGCTTATCATCGAGACTCATGTCATCATCAACATTGGTGAAAGTGAAATGCAAGACCACAAGATTGATACGAAGAAAGTTGATCCAATCATGCTAAGCATCTTCGCGCACCGGTTTATGGCGATTGCAGAGCAAATGGGCCGAGCGCTACAAAAGACGAGCGTAAGCACTAACGTCAAGGAACGTCTCGATTACTCCTGCGCTCTTTTCGATGCTGAAGGAGGTTTGGTCGCCAACGCGCCACATCTGCCAGTCCATCTCGGAAGCATGTCAACATGCGTCCGCAAGCAAGCTGAGATATGGAAGGGAAGGCTGAAACGTGGTGATGTTCTCGTTTCTAACCATCCAATGTTCGGCGGCACTCACCTTCCGGATATCACTGTCATTACGCCCGCGTTTAGCGGTGACAAAATTATCTTCTATGTTGCCTCTCGAGCTCATCACGCAGACATTGGCGGTATCCTTCCCGGCTCGATGCCACCTCACTCACGTGAACTGTACCAAGAAGGCGCAGCGATCAAGTCTGAGAAGCTTGTGTCAGAAGACCATTTCAACGAAGAGCGCATAACAGAACTGTTGTTCGACGAGCCTGCTCAGTATCCTGGTTGTTCGGGAACACGGTGTCTCGCAGACAACATCAATGATCTCAAGGCTCAGGTAGCCGCAAATCAAAAGGGGATTAACCTTATCTCAGCACTGATTGAGGAGTATGGTGAAGAGGTGGTTCAATTCTACATGCAGTCCATCCAAGACAACGCCGAAACTTCGGTCAAAACACTGCTGAAGAGAGTTTCCAAACGCTTCGAAGGAGCAGACCTCTCAGCAGTAGACTACATGGACGACGGGTCGCCAATCAAGCTACGCGTCGTCATCGACGGCGAGAAAGGCGAAGCGCTATTCGACTTCTCCGGAACAGGCCCCGAGGTGTACGCCAACATCAACGCGCCCGAAGCTGTCACCTACTCCGCCATCATCTACTGCCTGCGGTGCCTGATCAGCGAGGACATCCCGCTGAACCAAGGGTGCCTGAAGCCGATCACAGTGAAGATCCCACCGCGCAGCTTCCTGTCGCCGGGGGAAGCGGCGGCGGTGGTGGGCGGCAACGTGCTGACGAGCCAGCGGGTGACAGACGTGGTGCTTCTGGCATTCCGAGCGTGCGCAGCATCGCAAGGCGACACCAACAATCTGACGTTCGGGTTCGGCGGCAACGCGGCGGGCGCGCAGGCGGTGCGCGGCTTCGGCTACTACGAGACGATCGCGGGCGGGTCGGGGGCCGGGCCGACGTGGCACGGCACCAGCGGCGTGCACACGCACATGACCAACACGCGCATCACCGACGCGGAGGTGTTCGAGCGGCGGTACCCGGTCGTGCTGCGCGAGTTCGCGCTGCGGGCTGGCAGCCGTGGCCGTGGCCTGCACGACGGCGGCGACGGCGTCGTCCGCGACATCGAGTTCCGCATCCCCGTGCAGGTCAGCATCCTCAGCGAGCGCCGCGTCTACCACCCCTACGGCCTGGAGGGCGGCGAGGACGCGGCCTGCGGCCTGAACCTGTGGGCGCGTAAGGTGCCCAGGCCCGACGCACACTCGGATGCAGCGGCCGCGACGCCGAACGGCCTCGTTGACGGCGAAGTTGGCGGCGGTGAGGAGTACAGGTACATCAACTTGGGCGCTAAGAACACGGCGAGCATGAAGCCCGGTGAGAGGATCATCGTCATGACGCCTGGAGGTGGCGGCTGGGGCAAGGTCGGTGGGGAGAGCAAAGCTATCAAGACGCAGGATCCAAAGCATGCGTGGAGGCAGGGCAGCGTCGCGATGAGGCAGTCGGAAGCCGAAGCGTCATCGTGATGGATGGCCCGACGGAAGTGCCAAGGCCCTCGTAGCAAGCGGAGAACATGTACAAGGCAGTTGCTGGATATTTCTTCTACTGCGAGACCTCTAGAGGTATAATACAAATAACAGAACAGTCGCACCGCAATCCGAACCCGTTTCCAGATACAATCCCAAGGATGGTAGTGATCCAATCTTGCATTCCATGGCAATAAGACCTGCAAAACGGCTCCTCCCAGTCCATCGACTAAAATGACCGGTCGACCGAAATAGAGATTGCCTTAATTAGGCTACCGAATCCAATTAAGTTCTTTCACGCGCCGAATTCCGAAGAGCAAATGCAAGGATCCAATCGCATGCGCGCTGTTTTTGAATGAAGATTAAACTCCGCGAAGTAAAAGCCGGTAGTGACGCTGTGGTGGTACAAGGTATACAGCATGTAAGAGACAGAGTGGAGGAGAAGGTGAATTGCCTCGCCACTCTGTAATAGATGACGGGTGAAGAGAGAAGTGTTGTCCGTGACTGAGCCGAATCTCGCGCCGGACCGTCCAGATGCCTACAATTCCCATACGCCTCTCGCTGATGCAGATTTATTGAAAGACACCAATATGTGACGTTTCTGTTGTTGGTCATGACTTGTTACTTGGATTCCTTCGTATTCTTTCCAGTTTCGTTGTCGTTTCTTCCCATTCGATTATCATTCTCATCTGTCCTACGTCATCTCCTTTTCCTACCTGACGATCCACCTTTCAACTTCATGAACTCGAGCGGTTTGCCCTTAGCGTCCTCCAGCGGATCGAGGAAAGCCATCAATACGGTGCTCAGTTCCTTGAAGTCGACGGGCTTGGTGACGTATGAGTTAAAACCCGCGTCCACGCATTTAGAATAGACATCGCCCAGGACGTTGGCTGACAACGCGATGATAGGTATGTGTGGATGTTTGTTCGCGCGCTCCCACTGTCGGATGTCTTTGCAGGTTTGGTAACCGTCTTTGTTGGGCATGTGGAGATCGCACTATGCGTTAATGTTAGCTCTTCTCGTCCTAGAAATTCAACACTGAGAACATGGTGAACGTACCAAGATGATGGAGTAATAGCCAATGGGGTTTTCAAAAATCCTGTCGGTGCATTGCAAGCCGTCGAGTGCCGTTTCAACTGTGATAGACACACGGTTGAGGAATTTAAGCAGAACCATCTGGTTCGTTTTGTTGTCCTCGACCAGTAATACGCGCGTGCCTTTGTTGCCCAACCGTCGCTTCATCTCGTCAAAGATTTGTTTTTGGCTGACAGCCACTGCTTGTGCGCTGTCTTGATTGCGGTCGGAACTCAGCTCACGCTCCTTCTGCGGATCAAAAATTATCGCAAACTTGCTGGGCTTCGAAGGCTTGAAGATGAAGTGCAGTCGGCGTTCATTTTGCAACAACTGGTAGTCATAACTTGGCGCTTGGTTCATGATATCTCGTCTTTGGGCAAAGTCGGTGATAATCACGATTGATGCCGACGAGTATGAAGAGGATTTGAATATGCGATCCATGAAAGATACTATCTCGCCGACATCGCGCAGAATGAGGACAATATGTGTGAAAATAACGGGGTCATCACCAACGAAGAGTTCCTGGCATTCCTTGAAGCCGGGGCGAGCAGTGATATGATGAGGTGATGATTTGGGAATAGTCGAGTCAATATGGCTGGTAGTTGCTTCGCGCGCATGTTCCAACGGACATACGACGAGGATGGAATACATCGGTGGTGGAAAGGGCGACCCACTGCGAGGACTTGTTGTGCCTGAGATACTAACAGCCTTCCGGGTGAGTTCGGTAGAGCTAGGCGTGGCAGTCGAGCTTGACTGGATCTCACTGCTGTCAGCCCGCAGGAAGTTAGGAAATTCAAGCAAGATGGGTGGAGTCGCCGTTTTAAAGACCGCCTCAGATGGCATGGAAACAGCGGAAAGATTCGACGTGCTTGTATGCGAAGAGCGAAGGGACGGATCCGAGCTGCCTGATGACGCTGCAGAAGATTGATGCGTTCGCGAAGGCGAGGCTACCGAACCAGATTGAACGTCGCTACCCTTGCGAACGAGACCAGGCTCGAATACCGGCGGGAATGTTAACTGTTCTTTGCTAGGCTCAATGTCTGGTACGATGTTCATGGGCTGCACCTCGAGCGTTCCTGGTGTCATTAGTAGCTGATCCGGTGCGTCTTTCGCAATGGGTATTTCAAATTTGGCGGTAAAGTAGAACGTTGAGCCTTGGTTGGGTTCGCTGTTCGCCCACATAGTTCCACCGTGCAGCTGGATGAGTTGCATTGAAATCGCCAGGCCCAGTCCCGTGCCACTGTGAGACTTTGCGCTGCTGCTGTCGATCTGACTGAAGCGTTTGAACAAGTATTGGGCCTCTTTCTCACTGAAACCCGGCCCAGTGTCTATGACCTCGAATTTGAGCATTGTCTCATCGGATTTCAGATCGCTCTTCAAGGCGTCGCCGAGGTGGCATTTGACGAAAACTTCACCGGCATGCGTGAATTTGATAGCGTTGCCGACAACATTGAGAAGCACCTGGCGAATCCTGAACCGATCTCCTTTGAGCATGGATGGAACGTCTTCAGCAACAAGGTAGTTGAGCTCAAGGCCTTTGTCGATGGCAAGTGCAGACGTAAGGTCGTTAACCTCTTCAATGAGAGATCGAAGATGCATCCACTCCATTTGAAGAGTAACCATGCCTGCCTCAACTTTAGATAAGTCGAGGATATCATTGATAAGGTCACGTAGGCCTTCCGTACTTGATCTGATAATGTTTACATGCTCCATCTGTTCGGTGGTCAGGTTGCTATCGATCAAGAAATTAACCATTCCAGTGATGCCATTCAGCGGCGTGCGAATTTCGTGAGACATATTGCTCAGGAAGCGAGACTTGGCGTCCATGGTATCTTTCAGAGTCTGTTCAAGCACCTTATGGTCATTGATGTCTGTGCAAGTGCCGTACCAAGTCTCTTCCTCTGTTCCATCGTTTCTGACTGGCTGGGATAGCAGCACTCGCACGAGATGCCAACGATACTGACCATCCTTGGATCGCAAGCGCACTTCAGTTGAATACGATGGTCTTCCATCTGCATCCTTTGAGACCTTGAGGATGCCTTTACTTGCAAGCTTCGAAAGTCCAGCCTGTGGTAACGCCATTGTTACTGGAGACTGAGGTCTCGGACTCGTCACCGTTTTGCTCGTGTCGGAAGAACCATCTGATGACGACCTCGAAGAGTCGTCTCGATGTACCTCTGGTGGCAAAGAGATTGGAACGTCATCCGCTGGCGTACCATCTTCCTTGAGCGTGGGTAGTCTACACTTCCCCAGATCATCGACATGTACATATTCCATGAATCCCAATCCCAGTGCCTGCGCTTCCGTCTGTCCAGAGTAATTGAACCATTGGGTATTGCAGAATATGATTCCTTTTGTCCTGTTGACCGCAAATACAATCTGAGGACTAGAATTTGCGAGCGTGCGATACTTCGTTTCGGAAGCAGCTGTTTCTTGTTGTCTGGCCGCGTTACTTTCTGCAATGTGCTGTTCATGGATATCCATGTTCGTTCCAGCCCAATGCACAATCTTCTGCTTTCGATCCTTGAGAGGCGTAGCACGAACATAAAACCAGCGATACTCGTTGTCAAACCGCAACAGGCGGACTTTGTGCGAAAATTGCTGTCCAGTGTTGAGAGACTTTCTCCACTGTTCCATGTAATGGTCTTTATCTTCAGGGTGGATGGACTGCCATGGATCAAGTAAGATTTGGTGGGAGTCCTGGCCTCGATACACGAGAAACTTTGAGTTCACCCACGTGAGTTCGCCTGTGCCAGGAGCAGCGGTGAAGATCTGAACTGGAACAGAGTCGATGATAGTCCTAAGGAGACGTTCTGATGGCGGAGGCATCGCATTTTCTCCCATCGAGTGCGGACCAGACGACAGACCATACGTAGGAGTTCGGGTGGTAGTTGTGGCTGCCGCTGGAAGAAACTGAAAAGTTGAGGCAAAGTCTGCTCCATACGAGTGTAGCAACGTATGGTGCTTGCGAAGAGGGAAGTCTGACAGTGCAGTAGTGGTAACCTTTTTCTTTGGTGAAGTGCCTGGATCGTTTCGGCTTGGACTTGACTCTGGGTGACTTGAGCTGCTGCCTCTATCTCTGCTTGACCGTTGTTCACTCTTTGCAGATTTGCTTTCTTCCCCAGTTGTTGCTTTCTTCGATAACTGGGTAATGTCGGTTGTTGGTGAATCTCTCCCACTTCCACGCTGCAGAAGTGCCAATTGATTGCTACTCTCAGTTTTGGGCATGGGTGAGCGTCTCTTGGCGTCAAAGTAGCTGTCGACCTTTTCCGATCCAGACACCCCAGGAGTGCTTCCCACTGAATGTCGGGTGGAGAACCCCATCGCAGAAGGATCCCATGCCGGAGTGCCGAGGAGTGACCCACCGGGACTTGGCCTAGATCTACCCGAGTAATCAGACGGACTTGTTAGACTACCAGACGTTGAGTTGTTTGATATGTCCAGATCAGCATCTACTAGGCTCTCCAACCCATCAATATCACTGATTGAACCAAAACCGAGACGATGTAGTGGAGCCCGTCGCATGAGTGAGTCTGAAGCTTGGCAATACGCGTTTGTGTATTGTTGCGCAATGGAGAAGCTTGTAGCCATATGAGGTGCTAGAAGTTTGAGAGACTGGATGAGATTCGAAGGGTAAGGTACAATTGGACACAAGAACGATAATATAGCCAATGGAGCCCGTCTTGAAAGCATCTCACCTGGAGTTGAACCTGGGGTTGTTATGCTGAGTGTTTTGCCCATGTTGCTAAAAGTGGGAGTATCTGCGCCGTGGTCGGCTCTTAGTCGAGGAGGGAGCTCTTGTGATAGGACGGGATGGATGAGAGGCACATGGATGATTGTACTGGCTTTGTCGACACCTATGGCCTCGACATTTTGGTATTGCGAATAGTCCTGAGACGGTTCCGAGGGCTCAAACGTCTCGTTATCCATACCAGCGCTACCAGGAGCGAAGAACGGATTCTCCTCTGGATCTGCTTGAACAGCGGGTGATGATGCCGGAGATTGTGACCAAGGCGAATTAGGGAATTGCTCGTATTCTTCGTACAGCGGTTCAGCCTTTAAGCAGTTGAAGTATTCAGCAGCACGACCCAGCCTCTTTCCAGCGATTGATTGTGCATCACTTGTCTTGACGGATGTTGCTTGGCTGTGTGGTGGTTGCTGGTTACTCACGGTGGTCTTTTTCTCTGGACTTTGATGAGGTATAGAAGTTGGCTTATTTACTCCTTCGGCTGAGTAGTCGCGAATGAGAGTGATGAGTTTTCCTCTGTCAATGATCCTGTTGACGCCAACTTCATCCAGCAGTGCTTGGTCTTCAAAATTGAGAGCGCGAAGCATTGGAAGGACGCAATGATATGGTGATGTTGGCTTCTCTGATTCCGCTCTACTGGAGAAGTTTGGGTCACTAAATCTCGAGGATTTGGTTTCTCTTCTCTCTGGTGTATGACTGAAAGGGAGACTCTGATGCTGAACACGTTCAGTTTTGCCATCAAACTCTTCGTCTAGCGACGGAATAGCGTTTGGTGCGTAGCTTGTGGCTCTCGAGAGATGAGGTCGATGTGACAAGGTAGGTGAAGTACTGGCGACAACTTCATGTTTACGTTCGTGTCCAGCATAGGAATGACGAGAGAGCATTTTCGGTCTGCCATGAGTGGAACTCGACGAACCGGCGTCCTTATCATCGTGGACGTTCCGTAACGGCGCGGTGCCTTGCCTATGCTCCTTGGAGCGTGATGGCAATTCGAGGTGCTGCAATGACGGATTTGGTTCAGGAGGACCGGTGATGTTAAAACTTGCTTTCAGTCCCCAAGGAACATTTTCGATCTCACCTGCATCTGCAGGTAGGGCAAGTGTCATCCTTTCCGCACCATAGCTCTCATACATTATGTGCGACAAATTTGCCCACCACGCGTCGAGACCTGGTTCGGAATTGAGAACGAGGATAAGATCATAAAGGTTGGGTGACGGGTATTGAGGATCTTCTTTCTGCTTCAGCGGTGAGCCTCCGGACGGGATGAATGTGGAGATTGAAGCGGCGGGAATGGTTGAATCTGAAGAGGACTGTTCCCGTAAGTCTAGTGATCTGTGAATGTTCATTGAAGACACGGTAGGCGATAGCATGGTAAAGGGTTTGTGCGACGGCCATGCCTTTGGTGTGCCAGGTACATATGGAAATGGATACGACGGAGTGCGTATTGAGGCTTGACTCGGTGTCGCAGGCACACTACCTCGAATGGTTCTGGAAGATCCGGTAGACTCGGTGGATGTGGTCTGAGCAGTTGGAAGGGGGCTGTTGAAGGAAGCCTCAAGTGAAGGAGATATAGCACTCGAAGGTTCTTCTTTAATAGGTGACACTCGTCGCGCACTGAGGTTCCCAGAGTTACTTCTTGACTGAGAGACACGCGGTCGCTGTTGACTGTATGCCAACCCTGCATTCATCTCTTCCTTTAGCATTCGCAGCGTCTCTTCGTCAGGACTTGAACTACCCACTGGCAGATTTACCTCCGTCCCGGGTTCTTCCTTCGACGCATCTTCCTTGCTCTCTGAGCTGCCATCGTGCCCGTGGTGCAGAGTGGACGATTCGACCTTTGGCATCTCAGGGGATACCGGAGTGGGTTGCATCTGTCGCGAAGTGACACTTGCGGACTTGCGCTCGAGAAACGGTCGCCCAGGTGATCTGGGTGCATGGCCTGGCGATGTTGGCTCCTGCTTGGCTGAGAGACGAACGCTTCCCAGGTGGGAGGGAGAAAGTGGTGGTCGACTGGACGGCCTCGACGCACTCATCGCGATTCAATTGCCTCCATTCGCGCACCAAAGCCGCTAACTAGGTACAGCGAGATGGCAAAGACAGGACAATGAGTCGTAGGCTTCATAGATTAGATTGACCGCCGATTGTGGTTGCGGTAGGGGGCAGTGACGTAGGGAGCCACGAGATGTTTTTGAACCGCGACAAAGGAAAGCGACGATGAGCACACAGGCAAGATGCTCGTCGTAGAAACGGTTAAGGTGAAGTGCGATGGCAAGACCTGCCTTTCACTGAGACTGAAGACTGCGTGTACGTGGGTGGTACTGTATGGGATGGGGGTTGTTGGTGGGCGGTGACTTTAGTGAGTAGAGTAACCGGACGTGTGGGCTCGCGTCAATGGCGGAGGGAAGTTTGGTAAGACGTATGGAATAGGCTAAAACCAAAGCAGCGAGTAAAAGCTGTTTTGACGGGTTGGTTTGTGGTGAGGTCAGGATTAAGGGACGATAGGATAATGGGGTCTACGGACGCCGGTAGATGCGCAAGTGGGCATGAATGGCCACCATCTCATTGAATTGCAAGCAATGAGGCGTGGTTGGGATGGGTTAGATGGAGCATCGAGTCAGCCAAAGACGCGGCTACGTCATCGGCCTCCAAGGGTCCGGGTTTGCTGCGGAACTGCGGGAACGGCGAACTAAACGAAGGCTTAGCCCTTTGTTGTTGCGCTATTGTGCTTGATCATCGAGTAGCCGTCACGCATCCCCGTCGGTGCAATTCCGTCTGTCGGATGCAATTCTGTTGATTGGATTAAACCTGAAGTTCGTCAACATATGCAGTGCCCGAGTGTCTTCATGAGCATCCCATGTTGTTCGCAATTCCGTGACTTCCATCAGCCGCTATCTACCGCTCGCTCGTGGGCCGCCATGCCGCATCTGGGCCGATCGGCGGTAGCAGGCCGCCTCAATCTCGATCCCGCCACTTTGGTGTGTCGACGGTGAGTACTGTCAACTCTCGTTGGCCGCCAATGTCGTTGGCGTGACATTCCCTTATAACGATGGATTTTGGCGGTCTGAACTCTCACTTTGCTAAGAAATCTCTCTGCTCATAGTGATATTCGAGCCATAGCGGTCAAAAAGGGGGCGCCGTCGAAGGTTAACAGTCGCTAGAACAAGCCGGATGCGAAAACCTCGGCGATGTCTGATGACGTGCCTTAACGCCTCGTTTTCAAGTTCTGTGGTTTCTTTGCATTCGCCCTTCAGCTGCAGCCAGCAAAGCACCAAAAAGTGTTACACGAAAACACGCTGTCAGTCCATCGGATGCATTGCCAATGGTCTTGAATCAGCCAGCTTTGCTGATCGCAGTGTCAATGCCTTCTTCAATTGGTCCGGCGCTAATTGGCTGTGATACCGTATGCAGTATGGATTTTCAGTCAGCTACTCTACTTCGTACGTCCCCCGATTCAGGTGCCTCTAAATAAAATCTTTGCTATGGCTGTATGCCGCCATAGCATCGCGATGAAGCATACCCAGGAGTAGAAAAATGTAATGAGAGGGACTAGTCCGCTATGCTTTAGTCTTCGAAGCCTATCAAACCTATTCTCGACGTCGTGCAGTAGACAAGGTCTGCCGCTTGCCATCCCCAGAGCCATGCTTCCTTACCACTCATGTAAACTCCCATCACAATGCAAGTGCACCGATAAGAAAATTGCAAGTTTGATCTAATGTGCTTCGATCACCTGACAGCCATCGCCATTACGAAGCTGGTGACGGTTGAACGGGTTGCGAAGGCAGTGTTTGGATCTGCCGAATCAGAAACGCTTTCTCGTCGTTGAACTGATCATCGTCGGTCCTATCCTCGAGGAAGCGAGGTAAGAAGCGTAGCAAGCGGTCACGGTTGTTAATCAGCATACGCTGCACCGCCATCGACTTGTTCGGATTCGCTACAAACACCTATGCACAGTAAGCAAAATCCATTTCGCATATCACTCTTGAAAGTGGTCGCAGCTTACCTTGAATACGTGGAAAGCTTCATAGTTGATCATCTTGCGGTCATCCTTCAGCAGAGTCATGCAAATCTTGAGATGATCCCCAGAGTCCACATACTTGGTCATCACGTTGTAATTGGCACGGTCCAGTAGCAGCTCACCCAGAAGCTTGATAGACTGCCGTTTGATGACATAATTCTCCGATTGGATAAGTTTCTGATTGTACTTGGGAAAGAAGAGGTCGTAGTTGGTTTCGAGGTATGTTGCAACCATCTCCTTGTGTTTGCTGAGGATCTCGCGGAACGTATTGAATGCGTCGGTGCCCACGTCGAAGTTGGTCTTCGTGATCCAGTCAAAGAATCTCCAAAATACACCCTCTCCCGAGGATGGCTTGTCCGTGTGTACATCTGCCAAGTTGAGTGGTTGCTCAAGATCGTTCTTCTCGTCATAGAGTATCAGAGCAGCGACGGCATCATATTTCAAAGCTTCTCTCAGCACACTGCCACATGGCATTGCACTTTCTCGGTGGTCGTAGCCATTACATAGTGCGACAACTATCTGTGGTCGGGACTGCAGAATGTGATGCAGAGCAATTGGGTCTTGCGCCGATGCGGTCGGATGCTTGTAGCGGAAGGCCGATGAGAAGATGAACTGAGTATCTTTGCGAGCCTCGAACGGAAGCTTATGTATATTCGTGGCCAGGAGCAGGAGGATATCTTCGGATATGAGGGCGTTGATGAGCTGGAACTGTTGTTCGGGAATAGTTTCGGTCTCTGTATCCTTGTGAGTCTCTTCAATCTCCCTGTCGAGAGCGTCGGCAATCTCGTTCGCCGTCGCGAGTTTCGGTGCTTGTGCTTGCTGACCTTGAGTTCCTTGTAGAATGAGCTTCATTTGCGCCAATTTCTGCGCCAGTGTCTCGTCTCCCTTGCGATTCTTGTTAGCCAGCAGAAATAACAGTCGTTTGCAGTCAGGATGCACATTTGAGGGTATCTTGTCCAGCCTCTGCAGTGTCTCCTTCGCACTTCGCACAAGCTCCAATGGAGCCTTTTGTTTGCTTCGTGAGAATAAGAAAGCCATCTTCGGTGTCGCTTCGGGGAGACTTGGGTGCTTCGCTGCTGATTGGTGATGTGGCTCGGCAAGGAGTATTTAGACAGTGAACACGAGCGGCCGGCTGTAAGAAGCCGTATTGTAGGTCACCTGGTAAAAGCAGTCATCAAATATGATGGAGAAGACGGCGCCGTCTTCGGTTGCACAATCGAAGCCACAATACTGGACGAGGTGAGGTTGTTGTTGTTGGTGTTGTTGTCGACGAAGCACATCCAACACATCCACCCGTGGGGTTAAAATGTGGCAGCACGGGCTTAGCGCTGCCTAAAGTTTTCTCAGGAAGCCGACATGATACGATCAGAGAACAGCGGGAAAGGGAAGTTCAGAGACGTTGCTAATTGATCAAGTTGTTCAAAGACAGTTTCGAATTCATCTATTCAAATCACTCGAAGCATATTTCATTACGCTACCATGCGACAGGACCCGATTCTAACAACCGTTTCACCGGAATTTTACGGAATTCGCACAAAATTCCAGCAATTTGGACACCTCCCTCTATACAGACATTATGTTAAAACAGGCAATCAGTAGCATAGACTGATTAAATCAACTAATGCGCTTAACGCTTGCATTGCGGCGCTCTTTTGTGTGCTCGTATTGAGAGGGATTACTCCGTAGAGGCATTCGGAGTGGTAGCATTCGCCGGCACCTCAGGACTATAGTCCAGAAATTAAAGAAAGCAAAGGCCATAGTAAAATAACAAGCGTACGATCCAGTTCCTCTCTTTCTCTGAATGTGCTTGGAAGGACCAGAGATCTACGACCTGGTGAGTTTGTTGTTGTCCCGGCAACAGGATGCAGGGACACCCACCCAATCGGGTCCAATAGCAACACATCCACCAACGATCCAAATGCAACTTCGACATCCACAACCAACTTCACCCTTTGACAATTCCCTTGAACGGCCGCTCAACCTGCCTTTGTGCAATTTCTGGGCATTCCAATCGACACAATGGCCGACGTCGAAGACCTCATCGACTTTAACGTTATCGAAACACAAAAGGAAAACATTCAGTCGCTACCCGGCGGTCGATCCGCCAAAAACCTCTCACTCCTCTGTTCGCCCATCTCTCTCGAAAAGAGTGTTAATCTATCCGAAACTCAGAATGCCAAACAAGCAGTACGCCAAACGTTTGAGAACGAGCTCGCCAACATCGCAGATGCCGATGACCCGCTTGATATTTACAATCGGTACATCAACTGGACTACCGATGCCTATCCATCCGCACAGGCAACCACGGAGTCGCAACTTCTGCCGCTACTTGAACGCGCAACCAAGTCATTCCTTACCACTACACACTACAAGAACGATGCTCGCTACCTGAAGATCTGGCTGCTGTACATCCGACTATTCTCCGATACTCCGAGAGAGACATATGCGTTTCTGGCGCGACACGGCGTTGGTGAGAACCTCGCTCTGTTCTATGAGGAGTACGCAGCATGGTTGGAGCAGGCAGGCCGGTGGACTCAGGCAGAGGAGGTGTATGGAGCAGGTGTCGATAAAGAGGCCAGACCTACCGAGCGCCTGTTGAGGAAATATGCCGAGTTTCAGCAGAGAAGAGAGGAGCGTGGCATGCAGGACAGCGATGGACCCAGTAGTCCCGCGCTGCCTAAAGTCAGACCTGCGCTTGCGGCGAAGGTGGATCCCTTTGCGTCGGCGTCAACACCAGATAGACATGATCCACAAGCACGCGACAGAGCAGCGGCAGAGATCTCTAAACCTAAATCGGGCCGGTCGAAGCTCACCATTTTTGCAGATGAAGATGAGCAACCGAAAGCTCTTGGAGCCGGTGGACCACAAGGTTGGGACTCAATTGGATCTATTAACGATCGCAAGAAGGAGAATGTACGGGAGGCGCGGCCGTGGGCTGGAGAAACGCTGAACGGCGGAAAGAAACTAGGAGGACCGAAGATGATGGTGTTCAAGGACGAGGTAAGTTGAAAAAATTCCAATCCACAAATTCCACTCCTTATAGAATTGCAGGACTAATTGCGAGACGCTTTGGCGTTGTGTGTAAATAGGCTTCTACCTCTATCAGCAATGAGAAAGAAGATTCAAAGTACTCCAAACTCACCGAGAGATGCACCGTGAATCCGAAAACAGGTCGGAAAGAATGCGTGTTTGTCGATCTTGAGTCTATCTATCCAACAGGAGACGAAAAGTCAGGTGTTGAATTCTGTTTCGAAGAGCTAAGAGCAAGGCGAAGAGGATGGTTAGATATGAACTGGAGTAAACAGCGAAAAACTAACCCAGTTGATCGACCTGGTAGTGCTGATAGCAAGCAAAGTGACAATTCACCATCTAACAGGAAAGCTCCGTCCAGTTCGGCGGCACTACTAGCGCAGAGCTTAGAGAAGCTGGTACCTTTGCAAGACGAGAATACATCAGCGGCAGCTCTCCAACAAAAGTCTGCAAAGAAAGCACGCAAAGCTGACCGTGACAACCGTACTCGAAGAATTCGAGTCATGGAAGTCAGAGCAGAGACGCAGACGATCCAAACAAACCTTACGTCTCCTTCAGGTCCCAAGCTGAAGAAGAAGAAATCTGCGGAACCAACAATGACGTTCCATACCAAGGAAGCTATGAACGAAGTGTATGACATCTTCAACCAGACTCTGACCAAGGTTCCCGATGAAGAAGAACCAGCCGAGAGTGAGGATGACAGTGACGACGACTACACCAGTGCGGGCGAGAGCACAGGAACCGGTCGTATCTCAGGCCACACGAGCGAGTATGATACAGACGGCGAATACACTGGCAAAACGAGCGCGGACGAGACAGGCGGCGGAATCAGCGCGCCATCGGGTTTCTCAGCGTTCAGCGCAGCCAAAACCGGCGACGACGCAACCCTCTCAGACGATGAGGACGATGAGGACGACGACGACATCACGCGAAGCACCACGCGCACCACAACGCAGGACCTCAGCGTAAAGAGCGCATTCAGCACCGAAGCCTCCTCGGCGCTCATCACGCCGAGGTCGCCTACGCCAGCCGCCGCGCTCTCGCCCAGCAATCCATGGGCCAACGAGGCCTCCTCGCCAAGCGCCGCGCCGCAAGCGCCGCGCCCGCGCCCGCGTGCCCAAAAAGCAAGCACGCGTCTGCCGCCGATGACGCCGATCGTCGAGAAGACCGAGTCATCGCTCGGCGCGCTCACAGCCGCGGGCCGCGACCGCGCCCACGACCGCTCGGCCTCGCCCGCCCACGCAGCAGGCCCCAAGACGCCGTCGCGCCGGCCCAATGCTGCGGCTGCCTCGCCCTGGAGCAGCCCGTTCGACGCGCTGGGCGCCAAGCCCATCGCCGTCGACGCCGCTCCGCGCGCGCGCCCGCCGCCGTTCGCGCCCGTGCAGCACGGCGCGGCGAGCTGCACGGCTGCAGCTTCGTCAGCGGCGCCGACGAAGCCGGCGGGCCCCGCCGTCGCAGACGCGCAGTGCAACCCACTGGACGCGGGTGTGCGGGCGACGATCCTGGGCGCGCTGCGGCCGCCGCTGGCGACGTACGCCGGGTACGTGGAGCACGGTGGGCCCAGCGGGCGCGCCGCCGAGATGCGGCGGTTTGTGGGGCGGCAGAGCGGCGCGAGGGGCCCTGCGCCCGTCGTTAGGCTCGCGGGGGCGCACAGGGCCTACGCGCTGAGGAGGGAGCTGGGCCGCGGGGCGTTCGCGCCCGTGTACCTGGTTGAGAGTTTGGAGGGTGCTCCGGGGGGTGGGGAGGAGCGCGGTGATGATGGCGCGTTTAAGAAGCCGCGTGGTCTGCTTGAGGCTGTTAAGATGGAGGAGCCGCCGAGTGCTTGGGAGTTCTATGTGCTGCGTGCTGCGAAGAGAAGGCTGGGTGTTGGCCGAGCGGCCGAGTCCATCGTTGATGCGCACGAGATGCACATGTTCTCGGATGAGTGCTTCTTGGTTGAAGAGTACCGTGGACAAGGCACGCTGCTGGACCTTGTCAACGTAAGCCGTGCGGAGAACGGCGGCGGCATGGACGAGATGCTGGCCATGTTCTTTGCAGTCGAGATGTTACGAACAGTCGAGGCGTTGCATTCAAAGGGCATCATACACGGTGACTTGAAGGCTGACAACGTTCTCGTCAGATTCGATCAGCCACCGTCGTCGTCGAGCCTGAGCTCTTCGCTGTCTGTCGACTCTGCTTGGAGCGCGCAGTTCTGCAAAGATGGACGCGATGGATGGAGTAGCAAGGGAGTCACGCTCATCGACTTTGGCCGTGGCATTGATATGCGAGCGTTCAGACCGGATGTGCAGTTCATCGCAGATTGGAAGACATCCGAAGCTGACTGCGCCGAAATGCGCGAGATGCGTCCGTGGACGTACCAGATTGACTACCACGGGCTCGCTGGTGTCGTACATTCCTTGCTCTTTGGCAAATACCTTGAGACAATCGCAGAGCGTGGAGGAGCCTTGGGTGCAGGCGCATCTAAAACTTACCGCATCAGAGAGGGCTTGAAGAGATACTGGCAGCAAGACATCTGGAGTGATCTGTTTGACATGTTACTCAATACTGGCCGGCACTTGGAATGCGAGGAAGGCAAAAAATTGCCTCTACTGGTGGGCATGAAGAGTCTACGAGTGAGGATGGAAGAGTATTTGGAAGCCAATTGCGAGAAGGGAGTGGGTCTGAAGGGAATGATTAGAAGAATGGAAAATGCGATCCGAGAGAGGAAGAAGTAGGAGTCGCTGTTTTTTTTTTTTGGGCGGGGGGAGGAGGAATTGCATTTACAGGCGCGAGGACTACGGTATGGATTGCATAGGGATGTATTCTACTGGCGTTTGTTCGTTGGAGGTTGAACGAAGGTTAAAGCGCCAAGCTCGTTCGGCATTACGGCCATGGAGGATGCACAAAGACGCAAGTTACTGACTTGACAGTTGCCAATGCCACGCATTGATTAATCATTTGATTCTTTCGGAATTTCACTTTAGTGCTCGTGCAGTGGAAAGAAGAGATCTCTAAGTTGTCTAACTACCATTAGAGCGGGCGAAATTACGCACGATGTACCAACCCAGGTCGAAGCCAGCTCCGTACCCTAGTCGCGAATGAGCAGATCGTAATCGCTGCCGGAGGACCGTTAAGATTCCAAATTATGCCCTACAGCTAATCGATTAGCAGCCACTTGAGCATTTCCATTCCGTCGGCTCGAGCGGTTCGGAGAAGATGGTGTGGTGGTTTGTGGTGGTTTGTGGGGAGTGTACCAATGGGAGACATCGTCGATGACACGACTCCGAGATTCTCGCCGCTGAATCGAGCTCGACCAGCTTGCTAATTTCCATCTACAGTGTCATGAGACTGCAATTCATCAGACTTTGGCAGAAAGATACGGGTGCCGACTAGGATTATCAAGAACATGTCCAAGGTCGCAACTCGAAAGCCCTGATCGCGTCAAAAATCAACTGCCAGAAGCTTTTCGCTCAATCTAATCGGAAATGCAACGCCGGCGGGATAGATGAGACGCGACAACGTCATGAGTGCACGGAAAATCAAGGCACACGACGCGATTAATCTCGATGATATTGATGCGGTACCATGTTCCGATGGTGATAATATCTTACATAGTAGAAAAGAGGTAAGGTAGGCCAGCTGAGAGGTAGGCAAATACGGAACATTCAGGCGGCGAGAGAGAGCGAAGAGCTGGGATGGTCGCGTCGGCGCGTCGAGCTCTGTGACAGCGACGCGTTTTTTGCGCAGGGGAGAAGGGAGATGCGAGGACCGGGGGGAAGTCAATGGCTGGGGCGCATGGGCAAGCATGGGCAGCATGGGCAGGTGAGCAAATGGGCGCTCACGACGGAGAATATCCCTTGGTTGCTTAGATGTGACGGGACGTTGGGCGAGCATCGGCGCATCAGTGCACGCGTGCGCTGCTGCACCTCACCGTGATAAGAAGAACAAAAAAAACCGAACGCGGCGAAGTGGGACGTGGAGGAAGACGTGGACTTCGTAGCTTATAGCCGACACACTGACAGCTGCGGTCCGTCGTTAGAGAAGAGACAGCAGAGAAAGCGGCAGAACTGGGGTGAACACGCTATGATCACACCCAAGATGCCAATCCCAGTCGGTCACTGCTGTAATCCCCAGTCTCGGTGGGTTCGTTTGATCGCTTGGCTGAGCGAGTAGTGGCAGCGGGCTGCTTCTTCTTCACTGCGCGCTCTCTCTTCTCACGCCGCTGCGTTTAACGTCAAGCCCAACCTTAACTCTTACTCCGCCGGCCCCAACCTCCCACTTTTCGCTCCTCACCTCACCACGATGGTGATTTGCTTTCCCTCTTTGGCATTTCCCCTTTGCTGCTGTCACTGTCACTAAATTGATTCTTCTTTTGCTCGGACCCCGGCCGCTTCGTCGTCGTGTAACACGCCGCAGTCTGGTCAATTCGCTACCATCGCGGTCCGGTCCCAGACTTCCTCACCTGAACCCGCTTACACGTCCTCCCGCTACCCACTACCAACCACAACACAACACAACACACTCATACCTTTTCGCTCGCTTATCCCTCGAATTTCGCTACCCACGCCGTCCTCTTCCTCTCGACTCGCGCAATTCCTCGTCTGCATCTCTGCTGCGTCCCGAACGTCCACGCAATTAGCTGCCGTACTCTCACTGCCGAACTTCCACGCCGATCGGGCCATTCGCCCACGGCTTCGACCGAACAAGCATGGCACCGCCGCCTCTTGCATTCTCGCAAACACTGCCGCGAAATTTCTCCTTCACCTACCACGGCGAGCCTCGAACTCCAGAGCGTGCCGACCCAATTGATGCCATCAGCACGCCCGAGCCTCCTCAGCGTCAGACCTTCAAACTCAAGCGCCGTCGCGCTGCTCCCATTCCTCAGCATGGCCTCACGTTCGGTCTCGATGGCGCTGAGACCGATCATGACACTCCGGCGATTCCCACCTTTGCATCAGCATTCTATCCTGCGAATCCTCAGACTCCCACCATCCAAGTAGACGCTCCCGCTCCAAGCAAGCCCTTCAATGGCTCTTCCAGTCCGGTTCGCCCTCCTGCGTCACCCATCTCACCTCCTCGAACACCCGTCCACCAGATGCTCGGCGATTCTGACGCGATCGTCGAAGCTTCACGTTGCTGGGAGACCAAGTCAACGAGTAGCGCCTTCGAGACTGGTGAGGACTCCGACTGGACGGAAGAACATACGGAGGACGAAGATGAAGAATCTCAAAGCCGTCCAACAACCGCTGGAGGAGTTTCTTTCTCCTCAAGCCTACGCTCTCAGCTTACCATCGGAACCGCCTTCACTAGTCCAGATCAAGTCGACCTGGACCCATTCACCGACGAAGCCAAGTTCACTGGATGCGAGAGTCCCTCACCATTGAGACCCGATCCTACCACTCCAAAGGCTGTGGCGCCTCTAAAGCAGAAGGCCGTCTTCACCAAAGCCATGGAGGCTCATCTCTGGAAGACTTACAATCTGTATGCCACCGATCCTACTCACACTCCCTTCAAGATCTTCCCTGGCCAATTTCCGTCTGCTGGAGTTGCTACTCGAGTTGCGCGAATGGCGCGCAAGTCTTGGAGAGGACCGCAGCCTTTAAACGAGATGAAGCTGGGTCATTGGAGTCAAAATAACCATGGCAAGCGGGTCAAAGATCTGGGTGGTGTTGCACCGCCTCTCGGTACCAATGATCACCTCGATCTATTGACACCATGGCCGAAATGGCCACGCTCAGATGGTTTTGTTCGTCGAAAGCTCCGTCAGCTCGTGGCACATGAGCACGAACTCAAACCATACTACAGTCGTCTTATGCAACAACGCACTCCATCTCCAGTGAGCAGTCGCCGCGAATATTCCAGTTGTTCTGCAGTACGCTCTGATGAAGTATTTTACGAGCAGCCGTATCCGGAATTCCACGAACCTTCAACTCGTGATCACAACGAGTACAGCTGTGCTCGAAAGGATACTTCACCATTCTCGACACGTGATATGAATGTCTCGTTGGCAGCAAGCACGTCTGATACAATGGACTACGGCGCACCAATCCACCAGCTTGCTATGGATCCGACTACGCCGAAGGCAACTCAACAAACATTTCCTCACCTCGACGAGGACGACATGGAGTTGGAAAGTCCAGAGTTTCCACGCCGACATTCTATCCAAGATACAGGCTTTCTGCATCATGGCCAGAACGAACCTGGAAGTGCTTATGAATCGGCCTTCATTGGAGTACCAATTCCACCTCCTGCTTCTCCTCCAATCACCAACACTGGCGAAAGCTCACCTCGAGGCAATCTGTCTCTTACTCGACCTGCTTATTCAACGCCTCCTGCACCTCGACCACAAGTTCATCAGAAGAGTCAGTCACTTCATTTCGGCTTCCGCGTGCCTCCTACTCTCGGTTCACCTTTTGCACCTGGTCCTTCCATGTTGAAGGCAGAAACAATTGGCGTTACTCGAGGTTCCGAGGTTGGAAAGCGACCTCAGTTGGGATCTCCTCTTGAGCTAGCGCAACCTGTTCCCAAGCGCCGTGCCGTCATCAATAATATTGAGCGCTCGCACACATTTGCGGCAATGTCAGCATCTCGTGGTCCGATACGTCATCGAGGCTACACTGTGGATCAAGCACCTCACACTCGTCCTCATCGTCGAGGCAACATTTTCAGTCTCTTTGATCCGATGAGGCCGTCTGCTCCACCCACAAATGCATCACGCCGCTCATCCCGAGATCAACAACCACGCGAAGAGAAAGCTGGTATTGTCTCTGGCATTGGGCTTATGCCTGCTGCGCCGGTTGGACCTCCCCGCCTACGCTCTCCCTTTGATCCCGAGAAACATTAAACTCTGACTCTTATGAACTCACGACGACACATGATATGATCTTCACCTTCGATTTTAAAATCACTCAACGATCCGATTCGAATGCTCAACGCCGTTCATCCGACATCTTCATTCACCTGTCACCTGATCTACTCGCTCACCTCAACCTTTAACCAGCATCGGATCCTTCGGCCTTTAACCAGCGATTTGTTCCCAATCTGCACAAAAAAGTCACTTGAATCTTGCCTCTATCTCTCTTGCGGCTATTTGCCTGCACATATCGACATGACATGACTTTTATTTTCAGCACATAGCATATTCGGCTCGATGTTTATTCTTGAGCCCCGGACTTTGATCCTGGACACTCATAACGAGAGATGACTGGACTACCATGGTGGTTTGTCCATCTTTCAGACGGGTGTTCTCGGAGTTTTTCTTCTTTCACAGGCAATCCACTATTGATTGATCGACATTGAGAGGATTGTAAAGCCAGAGATGCTTGACAGGTCAGTGCATTCGTCTTCGCTTTACCGTTTGTTTCACCACGACGACTCTATGACTATACAACGATTATGAGTAATGATCCACGACTTTACGACCACATGACATGACTACACCCTTTGTATTTTACGGGTCATCGCAATCGCACATTTTCTTGACTTGGACACCACAATATCGGGAATAGACTTCTGACTAGCCTACAGTCTACCGTCATCATCGTCAATCATCGCCACCCTTGCTCCAACCACCGTCGTATGCCCCCTTTTCAGGAATACCGTCACCAATCCGAATCCGGATACGACAAGACCGTAGAGCGTAAACTGCTCTTTGCTGAACCGGTCTTTGCTAGAGCGTGAACTGCTCTTTGCTCAACATCACGGCTATGCCGGCGCATTCCACCCGACGATTCCGAAAATTCGTATTTCCATTCTCGAGATCCTCGGATCACAACAGAATTGGAAGGGACAGAGTAGGACAGGGTAGGATAGATCCCTTAGTGGAGACAAATCAATCAATTGGACCTCGTGAAAAGCACAGCAGCCCTTCCAATCCCGTGCCACTCCATGCTATGCCGTGCCTGCCTTGCCTTGCCTCGCCTTGCCTTGACCCACCAGCCACGAGCAAAGCTCGACACCAATTGCGTCATATGTACCTTCTCCATCCCACCCCATCCGCACACACACATACCCGTCACTAACACGCCCACACTGCGCCGCCAACCAGCAACGCTCGCGCAACGCCGTTCGACGACGAGCGCCATCGAGGGCCAGGCCGAACGGCCGCCCACAACCGCGGTACGATACGCGCAGCACGGAGCGACCAAGCGAGCAATGGAGGTGCAGCAGACGGTGGTGAGAGGCCGGTCCAGCGTCAGAGGTCTGCAGGCAGGCCGGCTGGCGGGGTTAGTTCGGCGCTCGACTGCTCTCAGGGACGGTGCGCCCTGCAACGTAGGAAAACAGGTACAGTCAAACCTCGATGGCGCGATCACACTTAAGGCCGATAACCTCCTTAATGCGATACAAATCGGCGATCAGAATTAGATTTACAGCTTATTACCTCTTTACCTCTTTACCTCGATCAATCGACACGTCTTCCATACAAATTATCGCTCCAACGAGGTCAAAATACCATCTCGAGATGCCTCACCAGCCCATCTCTGACGATCAAAGGAAGGCTCTTAGGCTGTGGTTTCATCAACAACGACCTCGTCCTACACAGGTTGAAGCCACTAAGTGGTTCTACAGGCAATACAATCGCAAAATCACTCAATCTACCGTTTCCGAATCGCTTTCGGAGCGCTTCAAGTACGTCGAAACTGCTGCAGCAGGCTCCTCCTCCTTCCATAAACGACAGGCTCAATGGCCTTTGCTTGAGATAATCCTCTTCGATTGGCAGCAGCGACTTCAGCGACGAGGCCTTGATCCTACTGGAGAGATACTCTGTACAAAAGCAGCCGAAATCTGGCCACACATACCTGAATACGCCAGCCAGAAAGCTCCTAACTTCAGCCGCGGCTGGCTCGAAGGCTTCAAGAAGAGGCATAAGATCAAGAGGCATAAAAGGCATGGTGAAGCAGCTTTGGTTCCAGCGATTGTGGAAGCCGAAATGAGATCCATTCAGACTCTCTGCGGCGAGTACAAAGAGGAAGACATCTTCAATATGGACGAAACAGGCCTCTTCTGGCGCATGGCTCCTTCCTCAGGCCTTGCCACTGAAGCTAGGCCTGGTGCGAAGAAGGATAAGACTCGTATATCGGTTGTATGTTGTACTAACTTCACTGGCACCGAAAAGCATCCTCTCTGGCTTATTGGGAGATCAAAGCAGCCAAGGCCTCTGAAGCGAATCAACCTCAAGGCACTAGGTGTTGAATGGCGCGCAAGCCAGAAATCCTGGATGACGAGCCTCATTATGGCTGAATGGCTTCGAGCCTTCTATGAGAAGATCGGATCAAGCCGCAAAGTACTCCTCCTTATGGACAACTTCAGCGCCCACATCGCCGGCGTGGAAATGGCACCTCCACCATTGAATATCCGGATTCAATGGCTTCCTCCGAACGCCACGAGTTTGTATCAACCTCTCGATCAAGGCATAATCCAGAATCTCAAGGTCCATTACAGAAAGAGCTGGCTCGAGTTTATGTTTCAAGAGTATGAGAAGGATCAGAACCCTCTGGACAAGATCAACCTCTTAAATGCGGTTCGATGGCTTCGAAAAGCGTGGTTTTCAAGCGTGCAAGCTTTAACCATATATCGCTGCTTTCGGAAGGCGAAGATCCAACCTCAAGAAGAGTCACTTCTCCTTCCAGACGATCCGGCGCCGAATTTGACCTCTCTCTATCAAACAGTGCAGACGGCAGGCCATATACAAGAGGTGATGAGCTTAGAGAACTTTCTGAACCCTCTAGGCGAAAATGAGAGCCCATATGGGGTGGAAGAAGAGGCACAAGGCGTTGATATTGAGGATATCATTCAACACCACACAGGAATGGGGCTGGCTGGCACCGAGGTCGCAGAAGAGGATGATGAGTATATTGAGCCTCCTCCAAGTGCTTCAGAGGCTCTCGCAGCAGTAGAAATCCTTCAAAGGTTCTATGAGAGCTTCGAATTATCAACACCAAGTGATATTCGCCTTCTAGAGAGCTCTGAAAGGGCCATAAAGCTCAAAATAAGCGCTTCGCTGCAGCAAAGTACTCCGTAACTTAGTTACTCTAGATGGCTGGATTAGCTAAGCAATTCGATTAAACGATAACTAACCTCCATAAAGCGATAAAAAGTGGCCTCCCCTAAATGATCGCGCCATCGAGGTTTGACTGCAAGTCGCGTCGACTTCGAACTGCAAAATTAGCGTCCCGGGCGAGGCTGAAGGGGTGCGGTGTGCGGCGGCGGTGCGGGTGACCGCGGCCGCGACGGGCGAGCGCCGCGGCGAAAGGGGGTCGCGCCTGGCGCTAGTCGGCACTCCTTGGGGGTGGTGGGCCCACAGCGCGGCTGAGGGCTCATCGGCGGCTTCTGCCGAGGTGTGGAGGATGGAGCTTTTGCTGCGTCGGCGTGACTTGCTCTTCTCAGCATTCAGGCGAGAGATTGCGCACTGGCGAGCCCTGCGAATGCAGCGCGGGCAGGGCTGGACGGCTTGGTGTGGTGAGTTGCTGAAGGTCAGCGCAGCCGCGCTGGACTGTGGCCCCTGGGAGTAGAGTATTGGAAGGCGTCATGACGGGACGAAGCGATCTAGGCTTTCGGTTAAGCGAAGATCGAATGCCATAACCAGCTCTCGCGCAATCATTCGTTCTATTCCAAATTGGAGAATTCCGTAGCGAGCAGAGTCGGCTGTCGTTGCGCTCTTTTCGTGAAATGGTAACAGTACGCGGAAGCTGAGCACATCTCGTGCCGCCATGTTCTCAATACGGTAATGGGCGTGATAGGAACAGGAATTCGAAATACGGATTGAGAGACCCGGCTGGCTGGACTCGTAAACAAGGGCAATCACTCGCGAATGGGCAAGCGCACACGAGCAACGTATTCAGCCTATGAAAGTGCTTGAGTTGCGAGATAATGAAGTAGTTGGCAAATGGGTTGATAATCTCGCGAGCATGCAGTATGGGCAACCTAATGAGGAATTTTACGAAAGCTAGGAGAGAGTGCTCACTTTGGCTAGTAATGAAATCATCAACATCTTAGGATCGAGAAGGAACATCGCATTTTACTGGAGACCTAGAGATCTCTCAGACCTTCCGGAATAACAGACGCTGTCTGGATAGTTGCAGTCCATGGCAAAGGAGCAAGAGTTCCGTTTTGATACATGGTGCCATCTCCGTAGTGTAAGAAGAAACAATGAAACGAACGTGGTATCCAAACCCAATCACATCCCCGTCAGGTCTGGCATGTCAGGCGTGCATGTTGTTGTACAGGTCCCCATCATGCCTCTTTCAAACAAGGAATAAACCCGCAAACTCGTTGTGCCGAAGCCGGCCATCCACTTCTACTCTCTTCGTCTTGAAATGAGCCCACCCAGGATGACGGAAAGAAAACGCCGTGGCAGTAGATAGACTCAATCATAAAGTCTTTCAGTCCCTCATAGCACGAACAAACGCAATGCCGGAGCTCTTGGGCCAACGCGCACAAGCAAAATGAACACCACCACTCCCTTTCGCATTATATACACAAATCCCAAGCGCTAGGCGAGGAGCTATGCCTTGAAAATGCAGCTCCTCTCGCAGAGAGTATTCAGCTCCGCGAAGGTATTTCGTTAAGGTTGGAAGTCGGAGTCGGAGAGTAGGCTAGATCAAAACCCACTCGGAGCCGCGTTTGATGAATTTGTCCATAAGGATGCCCAGGTCGGACAGGACGAAGCGGCAAACGTAGAAGCCGAAAAACTCGGAAGCGTGACGGGTGCAGAGTTCGAGGCCGACGTGCGTCGGCGACGACAGTTTGAGGCCTGGGTCCTCGACCTGTCGCGCGATTTGGTCTGTCATCGGAGAGTTAGTAAAGTTCTTGTGCAAGAGAGAAAAGCAAATTGAACGTCTACGTACCGATCACTTGCACCGCGTCACACAGCCTCGCCACTGCACCCATATACGCTCTGTTCGGACCCTCGAGACCCAGCTCCAGCAATCGGATGTCGCGCTTAGCAAACCGTACGCTCGCCAGGCTCGTCATAGGCACGGTGGGCATCGTCCAGCCAGTGGCCTCAGCTTTGTCCTTGCTGAAGCCGACGGTGGCGGTGGTGGGCAAGTTGACGGAAGAGCCCTTGGAGCGGAGTTTGCGCCAGCCAGAGAGGTAACCTTTGGACCCAGAAGTACCTGAGGCGGAGCGAGCAGTGGTGGGCGGAGCGGCGCCGTCTGGTAACGCCGCGGCATCGGCAGGGCTGGTGGTGGAGGCGGGCGCGTCCTTGAAGAGGCTCGCAACGCCTTGCACGCCTACGTCGCTGCCCAGCTTCTTCGTCAGGCTGGCCTGGGCCTGGTCCAGCACCGTTTCGAGCTGCTGCATCTCCTCGAGCACCGCGTCGGCGTCCAGCGTGTCCACAGCGGCCAGCCGGCCCAGTGCGGCCGTCAGCAGATCGCAGTTAGAGATCTTCTCCTCGACGTTCTTGATCTTGACGCCCTTCACCCGCCACACGTCGCGTGGCACGAACATTCGTGTCGTCAGATAGCCTCCTCGAGGGTGCGCGATGGTCTGATACACGCAGCGCATCAGCCAGAATGGCCGTAGCAGGTACGATTCCGGACAAGGTTCGATGGGGATCGGTGCGTTTTGAGCTGTGGGATTTGGAGTTCCCGGGGAGTATGGCGAGTGAATATCGGCAGATTCGAAGAGAGACATGGCGCCGTTGGAGAGTGAGAGGTTATTCTCGGTTGCAGCGGCCATGCCGGTGGGTGCAAAGTTGAATGTCGGTAGGGGTGTGGTAGACTGAGTGGAGGATGGAGCGAGATTTTTGCGGCTGTTGTTGGAGAAGGACATGCTCAATGGCGTACCAATAGAGGTGGCATCAGGGCTATCTGGAGTTGATACCGACATCTGCCGCTGCTTGAGACTGATAGAAGATTTGTTCTTCCGGACTTGTGGCCTCGACGGGACTCTCATACCACCGGTCGAACTTGAAGGTGCACCATCCACTCCATTGGGCACATTCGCGAGTCCCGGGGTTGCTGGAGATCCTGTTCGCACGGATTCTGGGCCAGGACTAACCGATGGCATTGGCGAACCTGATTGAGGGAAGTAGCTTTGAGGTGCAGGTTGCTGGAGCGTGGACCCAGGTGGTTTGAAGACGGAACTAGGCAGCGTCTGTAGGTCCTCTCGCATCGAGTGTGCTGATCTTGGCGGAATTTCAACTTGTATAGTCGCTTGCTGTAGTCGTGGGCCAGCAGTTGAAGGCTCCCGCGTGGCAGGTAGTATGCTGGTCTCGATCTTCAATTGCTTTGCGTTTTGACCAGATAATCTTCGTACCCGCAGTGAGTCTCGTTGACCTCCACTGGATAGCACTCTCGTCTTGACTGAAGAGGTTTCGGATGCAGTACCCGGTCGACCTTCTTCATCGAGTGGTGGGAGTCCAAGGATGGGCTTTACCGGACTTGCTGTCTCTCCACCCTCGGCCACGGCGGAAAGCGAGGTGCCTGCCGTCGTACGGCTACTCGAAGTTGAGGTATTCCACGTCCGACCAGAGTAGCTACTCGAATCGCTCTGTCTCGCTGGTTGAGGCGGTATGGCAGGTTTAATCTCTTTCTCAGTGTCACCAAGTCCAAAATCAAAGCCTTCCACCAAGTTGTCACTCATCATTTCATCCAATATCCGCTCTTCCTCTTCTGCTTGCGGATCTTCTTCGAGGTAGGAGTTCGACAAACCATTGGTTGGAGGCGCCTGCCGCACACTTGGGTCTTTCTGCGTCCTTAATGCCAAATGCCTCCGATGTGCTGTTAGAATCGCTTCTTCTCTTTCAACTTCCTTGACTCGACTCCTCGCCAGAGCTACGTTAGCCAATGCCGCCGCAACTGGATCAAGGCTCCGCCTCGGCAACGGTTTGTCAGCGATTAAATCCAGCGGCTCAAGGCCATCATCGTAAGCAGCTTCCACGGCCGCATCAAGAGCTGCATCAAATTCGGCTTCTGTAGTTGTGCTCAATCCACGAAGATGCTTCCTTATAAAGATGTCGTTTTCAATCAACGAATGCAAAGATGATGCAGTGGATGACATCGAGGTGCGAGTAGATTCGTCAATGGTGTCTAACCACGATAATGATTCATGGCCTGAACTATTCTGCTGCTGTGACTCTATGGTGATGGGTATCTGAACCGGTTCCAATGTTGGAGCAAATTCAAACTTTGGTGTTGATGGCGGCTGTGACGAGTCGTTTGATTCCATTCTGCGCGGTGATAGGGGAGGAGGCATATAGGTTGCGTCCATGGGTGATTCGAGGACAAGGAAGCGATTGTTTCTTTCTGTTGTTTCATCAGATGGTAGGCGGAGAATCAGTCCGCCATTTGAAGCACGTTCTGGCTGGGTCTCGACATTCATGCTTGGAGTCACGGATATAGGAGGAGCTTTCTTCGCTGGCGGAAGCTCAGGTTTTCGGTCGGGAGGTCTTGACATGTCCGGTACTATTCGCGTTGCAATTGCAGTTTCTATTACCGCTGGCTCATCCTCATCGTCAGAGCTATCAACCGCTGGCTCGAAGATCAACTGTGGCGACTGATCCGACATTGAGTCGCTCATGGGCCTCGCAGGTAAAGATTTGGTAATGCCATTTACTTGTGGGTTAGGGCTTAGCTGTTGCAATTCAACGATGCGGTTCTCATAAGTGTTGCGCTGCGACAACGTTAGAAATTGCTTGATCAAAACACTGGCAAATCTTACAATCGCGTCAAGTTTTCTCCTGTCATCTTCGAGCGAACTGCGTATGAGTACTTGCCGGAGTAGGTCACAGGCATCGGTGTAGGCCTGAATAGCGCCTTCGAAGTTCTGAGCATTGTCTAGCAGGACGGCCGTATGCGCCTTTTGCAAAGCCCGTGACAGCATCGTCTTCTTGTCTTTCTCTCGCTTCTCCTTCACCGGTAGTTTCTCTGGATCCTTCTCTTCCTTGGTGATGTCGATGCTGGCTTTTCTTCTGATGGTATCTTGGCTACCTTTGCTTCTCGTGGTATCTTGACTGCCTTTGCTTCTTGTGGTATCCGAACTAGCTGTCCGTTTCTGCAGTTTTCTACGCTCTCTCGGTTCGGATGATTCGTCTTTGCGAGGAGAACGAGGCAATGAAGCCTGTCGCGGTCTAGAGGATGTGGTGGAAGGATTGAGACTGGTTGTTCTGAGTCCAAAGTGGTCGGTCGGAGATGAAGTCTGGTTCAGTAGAGTAGCGATGGCTGGGCTGGTAGGAGTGCCTGCCGTAGATGCGGTGGCAGAAATGCTTCCAATCCCATATGTCTTGATTGGCAACACAGGTATGGAATCGGACGACAAAGGAGAAACTACCGACTTGTCTGCCTGAGACGTAGTTGGTTGCTTTTGGGGACTCTTTTGACTGCTGACGCTTGATTTTCTCTGCAATCCATCCAAGCGATCCAGCGAGGTTGCAGAAAGCGTGGTGGAACCTCCAATGCTCAAGCGTCGCTGCCAACTCGATCTTCTCGCGTGCCCCTTCTTCTCGGGAGACTTTGGGTCGGCGGCGGGTGGTGACAAAGAAGCGCCAGCGGTTAAAGGAGCGGTGTTTGCCGATTGACCGTGGGCGTTTGTAACGCTGCTGGAGCGTCTGAGCCTGGTTGTTGGTGCTGCCGCGGTAGTCGACTGCGAATTTCGTGGGTATTCAACTTTGGGCGGGCCGGGAGGCAGCACGGCCCCTTGTCCGTGCGTGTCGGCCTTGATTGTGGAGGAGGAGAGAAAGGAGGCAGCAGATGAGAAATTGTCGAGGGAGGAGTTGTTGATGGAAGGCGAGGGAGTCTCCCGGCGACGTCTGCTGCGGGAACGTGCTCGTTGGGAAGTCGTTGGCAACGGAGGAGTAGTGGGAGTAGCTGGTAGCACGAACATCGTGTGCGTGTGGATGTGGCTTGGGCCTGGTAGGTGTGGTTGTACCGGCCGCGCGCTGCTTGCGGTGTAGGGGTTGGACTGGCTTGGGTCGAAAAGAGACCAAATTAAGGCGGTGGGCTATGGGGGCCTATGCATTGCGACGGCGTCCTGGCGCTGCAGTCGAGCGCATTGGGTGGGTGCAGAAATGAGGGAATGGGGAGGGTGAAGTGCAGAGGAGAGATTCGAGTGAGAAATGTGAAGACTGAAGGTAGTTCAAGCAGGAACGTACCGCCCGCCCTCGTTCAGAGTTGGTTTGGACCGCGAGTTTCGAATCCTGGCCACCTCCTCCCCCGAGCGGCGACAATTGCGGCTCTCTGGCCTTTCACCATGCCCTGGAGTCTCTCTACGACCAAGCGCTCGCGGCACTGGTTCAGGCAGGTCCGTCACACACACACACACACACGCGCTTACGGCCTGCTCAGTGACAATAATACCGGCTGCTTCCGAGACTGAAGCACACCCGACGCATTCAGACAGGCCGGCGCTGTGTGGATGGAATGACGGTTCCTGATCTACGTAGTAATGCCGCTTGACCCTCAGTGCATGTCTGGGGTTACGCCAGGGGCAGCGCCATTGAACCTGTAGTAACTGACCCTAACGAACTCCAGTGCCTGCAAATGCCAATGCAGCCCTCGCGCACATGGCCAATTATCAATGTACTGGCGCAATTGCTGTTCTATTTCGCTTTCTCGTTGCTTTCTCGCTGCTTCTCTCCCTTCTCTCCCTTCTCTTGATTCTCGGGTCGATCCAGGGGTTCATGGCCGTACCTGAGCTAAAGGCAAGCCATAAGCCAACCGAATGGTATCAGCGCGCCGGCAAAACCCACTCTCCCTAACCAAACTCCCGCCACCCCGTACGCTCCCTCCCCTTAGCCATTTTGCTTTGCAGAAATTCACTAGCACGCTGGCTATCCAAACGCTCGGTGCAGAGTGCAAGCAAGCGCTTCCCTTCCTCTTCCCGCCGAGGCGTCTGCAATCGATAAGACAAGTCCGAAAGCAGCCAACCACCCGTCAGATGCTCAGTTACCGTCCACACCCGCATTTCTTAGCGCAGTAAACCCGTTCAATCGGCACAGGCACAGGGCTGAACCACAAACACAAACGCGCACCCAAACGCTGCCATCCCACTCTCCCACCCGCCACGCAGCACACCTCGCATGCTCACCTTTTCACCATTTGCCCATCATCCATCAGTGCGGCCGCAGGGCCAGGAGCAGCGGCGAAACAACGCCGGCCGCCCGTCTCACTCCTGGCAGGCCCACATCCGCACCATCCGTGAAACATGAGACGTGCGGGAACGGCCTCAGGCCAACCCGCGAAAGCAAAAGCACCCTTCCACTATCTGCGTGTCCCTAACCAGCCTGCCACGCGAGCCGTATGACACGGCACATGCAACGCGGCGAGTGCAGCAGCAGCAGCAGCAGCAGCAGTGCGGCCGCGGACCGCTGCAGCGCGCCGGAGGCCGGGCCACCGCGCACGCAGCATCGCGAGGGACTCCTGCGGCGCGGTCGCGCAGCTCAGGATCCGAAGCGGCGCCCACGCTGTGATTGCGGCGCCGGGATCCAACGCGCGTCACCTATCTGACAGGTGGTTTGCGGGCATGGGGTGGTGATAGGCGGCGGGAATGGCGGAGGGCCTGGGAGGAGCACACGGCGAGGAGGTGGTTTGACTCGCGGCGCTGAAATTGCCTCCTTTGCGGCCTTTGGACTGCTTCGTGGGCGGCCTGACTAGCGGGCGCCGAGTCAATTGCGCATGGTGACGCGCGCATTGTTGCTAAATGTCAAGAGTTGTGCAACTCTCTTTGCGACCATCTAGCTTTGCTCGCGGTTGCGTCCTTTTGGGGAAGTTCGCATGAAACGCCAAGGTTGATGTTGCTCTGAGTGCAAGACGGTCATGGCGGATCAAGCACGGGGATCTATATTGTGATGCTATTTCACCGCGGTTGCTCATGACTTGACCATCGAGAAATTATTGTTGCTATGCCTAGACATCTACGTACGTGGCGGCTCAATCCGCGGCCCATGTGCAAATGCTTTCAAGGCCAGGATGCTGTCCTCTGTCTTGTGCTACGAGTCCTTAACTCGTTATACTGTGCTGGTGACGATTTTGTCTCCGCAGTATCCATCTCAGGCCTACCAAAACATGCTCGTGCATTGGCAGGTTATGCGATCATTCCCTTCGTCTAATTGTAGCCATGCCTTGAATATATCCACCTGCGATCATGCTGGTAACAACAGAGTGGCTGCTTTAAGCCATATCCATAGATTCCATCAAGTCCTCGTCGCCGTCGGCATCCCTCGATCCACCCCACGGCATCTGCTCGGACGGATCACGATCCAAACCGTCATCTTGTTTCTGCGTGCGCTTCTTCAGATGGTCGACCCAGTATCTGGAGACTGCCATGCGAGCATCTATCGTCTTGACCTGCTCCGAAAGCCTTTCGATCTTCGCCTTTTGACTTATGATTGCCGAGTGATGCTCCTGCTCCGTCTTGGCCAGCGGCCCGGTTAATAGGTTCGGATAGAATCGCAGGAGTGGTTGACCTTCCTGCGGATACTCGATGGCGGCGTTGAGTAGCCGTCTCTTGATCAAATCCTCCAGATAGTCGTGCGTTCGCTCAGGTGACTGCTGCAGCTCCGCTGCAACTACTGTGATGGGAATAGCAGAATAGATCTTTTGAAGGTCCTGCACGAAGAACCACGGCGCTCGACGCAGAAGCTGATCGACGATGCCCATATTTCCGTCCTGATACGCGTTAGTTTCTTCCTTCTACAAGCGAGGAAATACGGAATCACTTACTTCAGACCAAACGCCAACACCAGCATCGATCTCGGCCTGTAGGCGAGCTCGATCACCCGACTGGAAGACTTCTGCAAGAATATCGTAGGCTCTGGATGCTTGTTTGATGGTTCGAGTGGCAGAGGTATTGAAAGATTTGGGGATTTCTGGCACCTGCCAATCTCTGTTAGTAGAAGATCGATGAAACTTCTCATGGGTACGGACTCGTCCATTGATAATGCACCCAAGAAGAATCCACTTGCGATATGCCTCCAACATGAAGCCGTTTGCCTGTGACAAGTTCGGTGAAACCAGAATCAGCTCCAAAAAGAGCATGGCCTCCTCCCATTTGCTTAACGCAATATAGGCCAGAGCGCCTAGCATGTAATACTCATGCACCATAATAGGTGATATTCGTCCTGTAAGCCCAGAATCAATCGTGATGTAGCCTCCACTATCCCGATGTTGCCCACACGGAACAGCGCCGTCCGCTTCCGAGCTCCTTTCTGTTGGAAAGTTGAAAATGATCTTGTCGATAACCGGTAGAGCAAGTCGATAGTTTCGAGATTCGAGAACCATCCTTAGAAACCATACATGGGAGGTTGTGAAGGTACTACTGGCTTCATCGAGGCGCAGTAAGGCCGTCCGAAGCGGTATTACTCCGGATCCTGGCTGTCAAGAGCGTCAACACATACACCACAATCTACCTAGCCACATGAGACAACTTACAGTCTGAGATGTCAGCGAGGAAACGCAAAGGCACTCGACCAGATTGCGCCAAAATGGGCCCACATAGCGAACCTGTACCGGGTCGAATTTGGTCAGAAACTGCACAAGTCTGTTCCAAAGCTCGCTATCCACTGGCACAGGGAAGCTACTTAAGGGTGTCTTATTGGCAAAGGTTTCGAGTCGCGCGTGAAGGACAAAGAGGAACGCTATGCTGTTGACGTCGGGATCCAGAACCTAAATACTGCTGGTCAGCGCTTTCTGACTAGTTGAAGAAGCACACCGAACGGTGCTGGCCATAGCTGGGCTTGAGTCGAGCAACATGCCGCAACCGTTCCATTTTCTTCGTTGTTACATACATCTAAAAGATCTTGACCGGAAACACCGGCCAGTTTATGTAGAGGAAGTTGGCGAAGGTTGGATAGGTAGTGGTGGATCCGTTTGTCGTATGCGTTGGGTGACAGCTCGGCGACGTTGTCTGGGGGAAAATCGAGAAGGACTGAGGCGATGTCGGCCATCCTTGTCGGTTGACTTCTCGGTCGAGATCTTAGAGGTGTAGTAGAAGAAAGCTTCGCGAACTACCGGCAAGGAGCAGAAGCTCCAACGGCCGTGGGTTACCTGTTACGAGATGCAAGCCTTGCACATACGATCCAAATTAATTCGAATATCTTCACGTCGAAAGATACAAGGTTGCTAGAACGGAATTTCCGGTGAAGGTGTGGTTGTATAATCCCACGAAGTAGTTCCAGGAATCCGATCCGGAGCTAGTCGGGTGTCAAATGTCGAAGCTGTTGCTCTTGTGGCTTGCGATGTTGAGGTTGCAGTTTGATACGAAGTGGGTTATTAGGGAGCTGACCCCTCCACTGCCAATCCAAAACTACCCACCTACCCAGCCTGCCTAGGCTCGGGTGAAATCCGCGGGCATTAGGTTCATGGTTCTACGTCTATTTTTGTGACTACACCTTTCTGCCCATCTTCACTTCATCTCTTTCGGATTCATTCCCCGAAACCTCTGTGGTTTTCCCGGTATCACTGGCTTAGTTAGAAGGTAGGTACATTTCCAAGCTTCCTTTCCAAACAATACAAGTCTGAATAAATCCGATATCCATCAAGTATTTCCTCTATTCTCACCCCTGAGTCTTCACCAAATCATTCGATTCGTCTTATTCCTTGGCTAGAAGCCCCCTACGAAATGTGAGGCCTCATTGCCTTAGTTTCTTTTACAACCGTGAACAAACGGTCTTTGTCTGTTACCTGGTCATTTCGAAACGATTGGAGAGCCACATATGAACGACTGAGTGGATCCGTCATCGTACGACCAGCGTTGTATTATGCCTTACTGGCGATAATTCAGGCCTCCCTTAATATCCTTAGAAGTTGTTCTCGTATGGTAATGTTTGCCCCAGACAGTCATCATCCAATGATTGTCTCGAATTTAACCTCCAAGACCTACCACAATGCTTGGCCTGCAGCACAAGCCTATTTCACAACAGGATCCCGCTTGGCACCTCTGCTGTGTCGTGGCTATACAGAGATGTAAGGTGTCTCCTCATGTCGAGAGACGCACTGTGTAACGAGACAAGCCATGAGTACTTTGACATTGAGGCAATAGTCATTTTGACCGCATCTTGATATTCATGTGCTTCCACTACAGTCATGTCCAGTGACCAATCCTGAACCACTCGCTTCTCCGAAAATTACATTCGCCTCGTTGTCGCCCCTTTGATTGCGGAGAGCCTTATTTCGTGGCGTAGCAAGACCTCCTCGACTTAAGGCGCGACCATCGAGCTCTCTTCGCCTCTCAAGCACATAGAATAGCTTGGTCTGGGCTTCCGAGCCTTTTCCCCATGCTAAGCACTTATTGTGGGCCTTGTAGCGGCCGTGACGCACTGTGTCATCCCGTCGCCGACGCATCGGTTGGTACTTCTGAACCAGCGATCAAGGATCCCCTGACCAAGGCGAGACGACTCGGCAAATCTCACATAATAATTACGGTGTATTTTATATTACATAATCTTACTCCGTATACGGAGTACTATGTGGCGTGTGGCTGGTGGGTGACTAAGCGATCGGATTCACTTTCCTGCGAACGCACCTTGGGCTTGACTCTAAGCTTCGATCGATGACGAGAGACGGCCCAGCACCAACGAACTCAGATGCAGCCGCTGACTTCGGTCATCCGCGCTTTCTTGGCCTTTAGCTCTGGCGCATCTGCTTCACTAAGTTACTCTTGCGTTTCCGATCGCGATTCTCTTTGTCCGCAGGGGCTTTCTCTGCCTCCGACACGGCACTCTTCGCCTCCCGGCCGCAGTTTTCTCGACGATTCGGAAGACACAAATATGGGAATGGGCTTCACCGATATAGAATGAATTGAGAATACAAAATTCCAAGGATTTTGAAGTTTTTCGAGATGTGATAATGTATGTGACGCGAATCAAGGGAAAAGAACAGCGTGTGGCTGGTGAGTGGAATCCGGAGTAACAGTGTGGCGGGGGCACCATTTAGGGCAAAGTTTTTGGACGCGGCAAGAAGCCTTTCGTCTCTTCGTTACGTCTCTTCGTTCTTCAAGTTCCGTCTTTTTGTTCTTCAAGTTCCGTCTTTTCATTCTTCAAGTTCCGTCTTTTCGTTCTTCAAGTTCCGTCTTTTCGTTCTTCAAGGCACAGCCTTGAAGAACGAAGTTAGAAAATGGCAAGTTGAAAGAGATGCAATAAGTTAACAAGTGAATTTCGATATCTGTTGAGACTGCTGAGGAGCTGAAATTCCGAATTTTGCATAAAAGATGTACGATAACGATAGGAAAGAAAACTAAAAGTGAATATCGAACGATCAGAGATTTTTGACGATCGCTCCATTTTGGGTTCTGTTGTCGCTAGATTAGCGATGGAGGTTGATTGACAAAGCTGCAGTCATCCTTAGCGCTCTGCACATGGTGTTGCGCTTTCAATTCGTATTGGAAGTGCATGCAGCCTTATTGCTCTGATTGGAGACTACTTTTTCCCAGAGGATGGAGAGAAGCAATTTGAGGCCTTCCGAAGACAAAGCAAATACGAAAGCATTGTGCCTTTAAGCTGCACGAATTACGATTACGATTTCCTCTGGTACTCAACCATATCCATACTGGCTCTTTGCGATTTGGATCCTCATGTTTCTCGTTGAACTTCAAGTCATATTGGTTTGGTTGGTATTTTGGGGAGCATGCAGCTTGACGGATTCCACGATCTCAAGTAGAACAGTCTATTGTCATGTGCGAGTGAGTGATATATGCTGACGACGGCAGATTCTTCTTCTTCTTCAACGAGCCTTGCTGGCAACAGCTCAACGTTATCGCTGTCGCCATCTCACAATTCTTCCACGCTTCTCTCATCGCGTAGTGTGCAGCTATTAATATCTACCTCTGCCTCTGGTCTTCCTTCAACAGCCTTGAGCACTCAAGGGCCAAGCAACCCTGTCATTCAAAGCCCGGATGCCAAACCCTCCAATCCGGCAAACACCCCTGGCAAATCCATCGCAACGTCGTTAAGTCTCGGCGCAAACTCTACGGTTGCGAATGTTACCCTCGCTTTATTGGCATCTACTACATCGACTACCATCTCTACAGGAACCAAAGAGTGTGCAGCGACATGTTCCGATGGTGGAAATTTTACCAATACGGCGAACTCGAGCCTAGAGGCGAACGTGAATACAGCGACTTATTGGAATTCGACATCTATCAGTACAACCAGTCCAATAGCCATTTCATCGAGCCCTCAAACCTCCTATGTCAGTGGCTGGGACGCGGTTCTAAGCTGCTATACAGCACAGGCCGAGTACCAAAATGAATGGCTCTCTTGGTACAATGGTCTCGCTGTAACCACACTCGTATTCCCTTATACAATCACGGAGGCAACATACCCAACCTTCACACTCTGTGATGGATGGCCACGAGTTGACGATCCCGGATTCTCCACCGCGACTACCATCCACTTTACTGATTATTTCGGCGATTGGACCTCCGTAACTCTGACGGATACTATCTCCTACACCCAAGAAATACTTCTTCCGGAACCAACCGGTGCGCTGTCCATTTACACCACTACGTCGTACTACACAGCACCTTATGTTACAGCTGACGGAGGAGATTATTCGGGGCCGTCGCCGGACTGCGCAATAGCACCAACCGACTGCGCGTCACTTGCATACGAAAGCTTCTACGCCCAGTTCACCCATACTCAGTCCAGCAACCCTTATGCCCTAGATGTGTGGTGTGACTACTATGACACGCCCATCGAAATAGGTACTGTCTTCGAATTTGGCTTCCCCTGCACAATCTCGATCCCTGCCGTGCAACTGATTTAGTAAGTTTCGCAAGAGAGTCTGACCCCGTTCTAACAGCAGTAGTTGGCCGGTAACGCTCGCCTCACAGGACCTTTGCCATTATCCGTTTCCAATAGATATTACAGCAACTCCAAATACCTTTATACCAACTGCTGTAGCATACGGCATGACCTTCACCTCCGACGAAAACTGTTACCTCTCCTATGGACACATCACGGCTTGGAGCAACTTCGAAAACGGCACAACTACTTACACACTACCTTCAGGCATTTTAACCGTCCCAAGCTCGGAGCTTCAATCATACCGCGCTAGCGCTCCAGGGCTTATATATAACGACATTTTCAGTTTCAACTTCGCCGACCTGCCCCCCAATCACGTTCCTATCCTTGCCTACGAAGGAATGACTCCTTGTGCTCTTTACCCCCTCTCTGAGGCCGGTCCCTTTTGCGCCACCATCTTCGAAAGCCTTTACGCTCCACAACTAGTTTACCCGACCCAATTTAAGGAGTTAAATCCACTGCTTGCCGATTGTTTCTTTGACTACAGTGGAATATTCGACCCTCCTACAGCGCTCGTACCAGTTGAATGGCTTATTGCGCCCACAACGTCTGTTGGCGGCGGAGATCCACCCACCATAAGTGCGCCGGCCACACCTGGCCCAGTTCGTCAACTGAATTCGCCGACTCCAACAATAACCGTCCCGTTCTCTCAGATAAGCACAATAGCAGACACGCCTGACGATCCAAGCTCGACCGGCAACGCAATCATCGCCCTTGGGCCCGGCACCACCCTCACCGCATCTACTAACCCCAAAGGCACCATATACATAGCCGGCAAGACCCTCCGCGCCGGCGGCCCTGCAGCCACGCTCCCAGGAGGCGAAATCCTCTCCGCCGCAGCCGGGGGCTCCATCGTCGTCCTCCAGCCGCCCGGCTACGGCGGCGCATCCACCATCGCCGTCGCTCCGCTCCCCACCACCACCACCACCGCCGCCGACGACGACGACGACGACGACGACAACCCCCCTCCCTCTGCGGTGTTCGCCTTCGGCGGCGAAGTCGTCACCGCGGTGCCAGCATCCGACGGCGGCTTGCTCATCAACGGCACGCCACTGCCGCCGGGCGTCATCGCAACGATGAACGGCATGAGCATGTCTGCGGCGGGGAGCACGGCCGTGGTGCTCGCGGTCGGCGGCGCCACGCGCTCTATCCTTCTTACTGCTGCCGGAGCCGCTGCCAGCGCCGCCGACGGCGACCCGCCGGCCGTTGCGCTGTTCACGGTGGCGGACGGTGTGGAGCTCACGGCGACGAGTGCGGGCGGCGTGGTGCGCGTTGCGGGCGTGACGCTGGAGGTTGGCGGGTCGGCGGTCACGACGGCCGGCGTGGTCCTGAGCGCCGGTTGGGCTGGCTTGCTTGTTGCGGCGGATCCAAGTGCGGGAAATTCGTCCGTTGATGGCGCCGTCTTCGCTGTTGGTTCGGCGGTGTTTACGGCTTATGAGTCTGTTGATGGGAAGGGCGGTGCTGTCGTTGTTATTGGGTCACAGACCTTGACTGTTGGTGGGAGTCCTGTGACCTTGTCGGGTGGAGAGGTTGTGAGTGCCGGAGCGAGCGACTTGCTAGTCATTGGAGAAGGAGGCACGAGTAATGTTTCGCTTTCAGAGATTCCAGCTGCTACGACGACGGCGATGACGACCGGTACTGGTGATGGAGGTGGTGTGGAGCCAACGGAGAGTTTGACGTTTAGTGATCCTATCACGGCAACCTCTGAAATAGCGCCGACGGAGGCCAGTAGTACACAGAAAAAGAACAGCGTACAAAGGATGGATATAGGCTGGCCGAGCGTCGTGGTTGGAGTTTTAGTGTGCGTCTTGACGGCGTTATATTAATGTTATGTGAACAGCAATGTCTCAACCTCGCTTCGAACTACATAATTTCGTTCCTCAAAGGCTTCTTTTGGCAGCCCGTGCCTTACGGGATGCGTCTCCTGTGCCTTGAGGAACGAAGTGTTGAAACAAGTGATAGATGTTAGTTGATTGTTCTACCGACAGGCGACGGGTGGACGCCTGCTATATACGCGTTCCGATCCCTGTCACGTGTCGCAGGCCATCGTGATACTCAACACGAAGAGACGAAAGGCTCTCAAGGTCCCGCCTTCTGAAACTGCGCCACACTTTGACGCCACAGTCTAATTGGTTTAGGCATAGCTTCATAACAGAAAACATCAAGTCACGTCGGCGATTGTCAAGTGACTCCGCTCGTCAAAACCCTCGCGGATCACCGCTGTGCGTTCCCCTCCCTACTGTCCATTGCTTTCTCTGGAAGAATATTGATTTGCTAATTGAGCTGCTAGTTTGGACAAGACCAATGCCATGCCTCCGCCTCCCGAATCGTAGCCTCACTGAGCTCCTCTAACCTCTTCTCCGCCGCAACCATGTTCTCTGGCACAGTATTGTCGGCCATATCTCTCTCCCACACCTTCGACAGGAGTATTATAACCTCCAATGACGAACTCCGTGACAGCTGCACGTATAAGCTATAGGAATCGCATTGGCTGGAGACCGCTTGCTCACACACCTGCACCGTCCTCGTCCCCCCGCAGCTCCAGCGCCACTCGCTCTAAAGTCGCGCCTTGGACTTTATAGTCCGTACATGCCAAAGCAACCATACATGGCAATCCTCTACGAGTAACGTCGTGTTGCTACCACGGTCGCCTCCTCACGCACTCGACTCTCGAATTCAGTGGTGTGAGGAGGATGGTTCCGGCCGGCATGCCGACGAAGTTGAAAGTCCCTCGTCGACTCTGCCGCGAGAATACAGTGCTTCAGATGGGTGGTGATTCTGGTATATAAGGACGGGGCTGGTTAGCTATACTTATCTCGAATACTAGAATCATTCCAATATAATTTCTTGCATACCCATTAAACGTCGCTCCACAGCTTCACCATCCATGAAGCCATGAAGGTACGCCCTGCCCAGGAGAGAAAAACGATTCCTAGTTGCAGTGCTCCTGAGGATCAAGGGTACTCCTGCTCCTGGAACGATCCAAACAGTATCCCCAACCTGCAGGGACTGAGAGCCAATTCCCAGATATCCATCATTTGTGAGGAATAAACTTCTATCTCTTGTGCAAGTTAATGCGTTATAATACGACAGAGATGCGAAATAGAAGCCTTTTATCCACTCTTCGTCCTCCCCATTGCCCGTATTTGATTCTGCTAGTCCAACCATGGTGTCGGCATTCAAAATCGAGGGGATGTGAGGCGCTAGGGGGGGTTCGGTCACACCAAGTTCCGCGATTGTGTAGAGGGTTTCGAGAGTATCGTCATTTACTGATTCGCTTTCCCAGGATTCTTTTAAGCAGTCTGCTCCCTCGCAAACTAACCAAAATTGGAAGGGAGCAGCAGGACCAAGGGGGTTCCCTTGAATAGAGGCATCTTCTATCAACGTTCTTGCAAACACATCCAATCGAGTCTGGCCCGTAAAATAAGTTTGATCAAGGCGTCGCAGTATCCTTGCCCATCGTCGAAAGGTCTTATTGAAAGGCCTGACCTCTAAACGTTCCTTATCAGCAACCTCACCTACTTTTGTTCCAACAGTACCCAAAATTCTCGGATCTGTGAACCAACGTATTTGTGTTGTCCAGCTGTCTGGAGCTCGACTGCCAATCCCAGTTGGCCTATGATATATTACCGGCTGGCTGAAATTTGGGGCCCAAGATGGAAGGTTGCCAACTCCGCGGACCCTCTCGGAGTCACGCGACATATCATCGATGACTGAGAGCAATGTCAGATCATTACATTGCTCGATGAGAAATTTGCTAGCTTCAATGTAAGTTTGCTCAACCGGACGTCTGTAGTCTGGACGGAAAGCTGTTGTATTGGACGACGAGGTTAAAGTAGTCGCTATTCCGAGCAGAGCATAGACCTTGTCTCTTGGGTCCGTAGCATCAAATTTGCTGCCAGTACAAAACAGTTCCAGTAAGTTGAGATGTTCCCACAAATGACTGCTCTCACTTGGTTCATCATTTCGGTCAGGCGAATGTGGTCGGGTTCGAATACTTCTCTCCAATTGGTCTCTTAGTCCAGAGAGGAGATGTGCATGCCCTATCGCTGGACTTATTTCATTGAAGAAGTCCGGTTCGTTCTGTTGAAACTGTAGAAGCTTGATCCGGCCTGCTTCACAGACTCCAAAATATCTTGAAGCGTTGACCAGATCATCCCATGAAACACGGATTGCTCCATAGAAAACAGTAATTTCTTTGGCGACAAGAATCTCTTGTATGATCCATACTCGGTTAAACCAAGTCCGCTGTAGGAATATAATAAGCGCTCTCCAGTGTCCAGGCGAGGTACCAATAGTCCCCAACACTCTCTGCAATTCGCCGGCTTCGGCAAACTCCTGGCGATCCATAAGTTCCGGTCGAACAGCTCCGATACGAGGCAACAGCTCCAGTACCCTACTAGTTTCGTCGCCTTCTTCCCCAAGCCATACGATGAAGGATCTGGCTGATCTATAGATATCTGTCATCAAAGAGACCTGGCTGCTCCTCTCATCAAGATCGGCTTGATTGATGCTAATGGCGTCGATCCAGATATTGTCGTCAGATGTAAAGTAGCGTGTCTGACTGATCCTGGTGAGAAAGTCATAGAGGTTTCGAGTCACAAGGAAGGTGCGTCCATTGCACAAGATCGTACAATAACGATAGGCAGTGACACCATTCCTTGTTGCTTCCATGCTAGGACTTCCCCAAGTATATGACAATGCATAGTAGGAAGGCGCACTGTCGAGGTCGACGACTGTAAGAGTACAACTTGGAGTAGTGCGTCCGACATCGAGCTGCGGAAGCCGAAGAAGCCGAATGGATCTTTCTGACGGTAAAGCGCTGTGCCTATATGCCATGTCGTGAGCATCCTGTGGACGTTCAGAATCTCCTTTTAATCCCTTGAAATGATCGCCCAGCTTACTATTTGAAACGCTACCGTTGATCTCAATAAGGTCGTAGCGAGGCTAAATGCCCTTTCTGTCGAATGAGGAGATGGTATTGTGCCCCTCCAACCCAAGTCAGTACGTCTGCCTAGTGCAAGGGGGTCCTTTCGAAGAAGTGAAGCGCGTGCAAAAGGTGACACCAGTTTCGCAAGTTATTGTATCTCGTCGGGTCTCATATCCCTTTCTGCCCCACGCTGGGGGCTTACGGGTTTTCACGGCAGCGCGCATGCTACTGCAGCGCGCAACCCCACCAAAAATCAATAAAACTCACCTACTTCAGAGACCCATATCTCCGTCATTTCATGGTCAAATAATTTCAAACTTGATTTTTTAGAAATCCAAACACCGCTAAATTTGTTGATATAAATTTCGTAAGGCTTGGTTGGCTGCAGCACCCATAAAATACATCT